>ERZ836760.3359-NODE-3359-length-10075-cov-2.813373_pt1 | contig 10075 bp, 9 predicted proteins | sample MGYA00519941_ERZ836760 | MGnify/ENA primary metagenome ERZ836760 (study PRJEB31850, sample SAMEA3708807) | human gut metagenome | biome: human gut; feature: human-associated habitat; material: faeces | place: China | collected 2014 ... | reverse complement strand
GATTTACTGGAAATCAAAGAAGAAGGACATACCCTCCATCACTGTGTTGCAACTTATACCTCCCGTGTGGCAGACGGAACGAGCATTATCCTCTTTGTGCGGGATTTGCGATCGCCGGACAAACCGTTCTATACGATGGAGCTGCAGAAGAATAAAATCATTCAGTGCAGAGGATACAGCAATCATGTTATGACGAGTGAGGTACAGGAGTTTGTGAAACGATACGAAAGCAGAGTTTTGAAGAAAATCAGAGAGAAAAATGCAGCATAAAGGAAGTGAAAACACAATAAATGGGATAAAGTGAGGTGGATCACGTGGACTACCAAAAGAAACTGAAAGAATGGTATGAGCATTATGAGGCACGTTATAAAAAGGCTGTTTCTCTGCATATTGATGAGGGATCCAGACACTACCAAGCTTTTAAGGAAATAGAAAAGAGATATAGTGCTTTATATATAACGCTGCATTTCTATAGAGAGATTCCAAGAATTCTTGCTGGAGAAGAAGCGGAAAAGCTAATTAAGAGCTATATAATTGTAATTCTTAAGACGTTATTTTTTGGCGAGGTAATAAAAAATGAGGATGGGAAAACGGAGTGCATTCATCCGTGGCTCAAGATAAATAAGAGTGATGCAGAAAAGGTCGAAGCATATGAGGATGCGATTTTAGCACGGAAGCATTTGTCTGTGATAGATTTTGAACGGACAGATACAGAACAGTTCGCAGATGAAATCAGAGAGGATTTATTCCATGTGGTAAACTGGTATTTGATTGCCAGAGAGATGGTGTACCCTGTGACAAAGTAGGGGCGAATATTTGAAATGCTGGCGGAGATTCATATCTCCGCTATTTTTATGCTGGACTGCATAAGGAATTTCAAAAACTTTTCTCGCCCACATAGCATAAGCTACAATTGATAGCAGGGCGATATTGAAAAGACCTCCAATCGCAATAGGCTCTGCTTTGATATCGACGAGACTCTGGTGAAAAAGGCGCATGACTTTGATGGCTTTCTTTCGCTCATGGAGCAGGCAGGATATACTGTCACACATGGCAAAAGAATCCACAATCTTGCGCAAACGCTACAGCCCACTAGCAACGCAGAAAGCACAGCCAGTTAGCAATTTGAAATCAGAGCAAAATCGGTGATGAGGGCATTATTACGATTTATCTATCTAGAACAAAATCACCAAACAGCAGGCTAAAGCACTTCTCTATTATCAACGGTATGCTTCTTCACCATCAACGATTTTAACGCATTTTTCGCATTGGTGGCGGAACGCAAAAAGCGCAGAGAAGAACTCTCCGCAAAATTACCTTTGCCGAAAAACGTATGAATGAGATTGCTGTGCTCCAGAAGCATATCACGGATTATCGCAAGTCCAATTATTCCAAGAAGCATTATGCGGAATACTACAAGGCCAAGGACGAGTATTGCAAGCCGATGACCTATCGGGCAAATATGGTTGGTCTGATCGACATTGAAAATGCAATAACAGAGCTGCAGAAAGATCGCCAGTCGGAAGAAAAATAAGCATCGTCAGGTGTGTTGCCGAAGATGAAATCTTCTGTTAAGGGGATTTAGGAAAAGTTTAAAACGAAATTCTGTCTACAGGTGGAAATTTTTTATTTTGGGTCGAATCTAGTCAGGGAGACAATGCTTGCAAAAGAGAGAAAAGCACTGTATTTACAAGATTAGCACATTTACTGCAAGACCGAAACGTGCTATAATTTATCATATATTATTATAGTTTGCAAAGATATAGCAGGATGAGACGGATGAATTTATGTGGATTTTTCACAACAAACTATTTAAGTTCCTTATAGATAAAAAAATATGTAGAAGAAAGAACTATGTGAAAGAGCTGGGCTCAGTTCAAATACGATTGTAAAAATGGGGCATCACGAACTGGTTTCCATAGAGTTAATCAGGAAAATTTGCCTTGTACTTGATTGTACTGCGGATGATGTTCGGGAATTCTTTCCAGATTGTTGCTTTTGCTCTTGATATGCTTACATTGAAAAGCAAGTTGCTGCAACAGAGACTTTGCTTCAACGTTTTATCTCTACTCGCGAATTATCGCAGACGGTGTTACTGATGTTATCAGGTACATTCACGTCTTACCCCTATCTATTCATCTAGCATTGAGCTTACTGCGCTTTTGCTTGGTTGCTTTGCGATGAACAGTTGGAGGCAGTAGATGTGTTCTGGTTTATTTTCATATCCCCTATTTTTATTAAAGAGAAAGGCGAAAATCAAAAGTGTGGAATTTATATTTCTTGTCTGTCAAGAGAAATAAGCCTATACGGCGTGGAATCTGAAATTAAACTACGTAGTGAAGTGATCCAATGTACTATTACCAAAGAGTGCGCTGATTGAATTTGCAGAAAGGGAAAATTTAAATCCAACACCACTAGCGAGAATATAATGGGCTTCGCGACCATTGATAATGGAACTGTTTAGACTGCTTATATGCCGCTGACAGGATTTACTACCGTGGATAAGAGATGTGAACACGGCAATAACACCTACAGAAAGGTCAACTACATGGAAGTACCGTTTTTTCAGCAGTACATGTAGCTGTTTGATCAACTGTGGAACGGTCATGAGAAAATGCAGGATATAACAGATGTGATCATTGAAAATATCAGCGCGGTCTATGCAGAAAATTTCTCCAGAATTTATCTGTTTCACGAGCTTATATTATGTCTCTAGCAAATTCCTTGATGATAATTCTGAGAATGTTCTGCCTAATGAAGTAACTAGCCTTAAGCAGAACAAAATTTGGAGCATGCTCTATGATTTTCAGTAGGATGCCAGGCTTGCCATTATCAATAAATTTGAAAAATACAACGGCTGTATTCTGGCGGATAGTGTAGGTCTCGGTAAAACATTCATTGCCCTTACCGTTGTGAAATACTATGAAAACCGAAATAAGTCCGGCTTTGTGTTGTGCCTTAAGAAGCTGGCAGAGAACTAGAATACATATAAGAACAATTATGTCAATAACCCCACTGCCACAGACCGTTTGAACTATGATATTCTGTTCCATACGGTTCTTTCTTGTAATGACGGTATGTCTAACGTCTTCGACTTGAGTCATCTCAACTGTAGTAACTTAACTATGGCTTGATTGTTATTGATGAATCTCATAACTCTTGCAATGGTATCGGTACTCATAGCAATGAGCAAGAGAACCGCTATCAGAAACTGATGGAAAAGGTGATTTGTGCGGGTATCAAGACAAAAGTTTTTGATACTTTCTGCGTTGCCGGTCAACAACCGCTTTGTGATTTGAAGAATCAGTGTGCCATCGCCTATGAAGGCACTCAGATAGTCTGGATGAACGACTGAATATGACTATCACTATCACATTCTGTTTTTTCTGGAAAATGACGGGAAATACCAGACAGACATAGGATATAAAGAGTCCGCCGGCGCTGATAAAGTGGTATTCAAGGTTGATCGTTACTATCATATAGATTGGTTTGCAGAGAAAGATCTGCCGCTTCATTATGGACGGGTTAACATAGATGTAGTATATGAGAGTTTAATCCATGAGCTTGCAGGAGACAGCCTTGCCAGCGATGAATGGATTATACTGAAAGAAAGTGCATATCAGCAGAAACAACCAGAACAGCTAGATGAGCAGACTGTTGTACTGGAAGCAAAGACAAAAAAGAAAAATAGCTCAATTGAAAGATATAACAGAAGGCAGAGATAGAGAAACTGAAGTAGGCACTTGTTAATACTTAAAATAGCAAGACAGAGAGGTGAGGTATAGTGGCCTATTTTGAATACAGGGACTTAACTCCAACAGACAGTGTGGATAATGGCGATGAGTACATCGAAGCATTAAACTGGGCGTTTCAGAATAAAAAAGTGAGAAATATTGCGTTGACTGGTCCATATGGTGCAGGTAAGAGCAGTATCATAGAGACTTTTCTGCGTAAAAATGATGAAGATAAGTCCGCCCTCAATAAAATTAGATCTTCAGCTCTTAAAATATCTATGGCAACATTCTTGAAGGGCAATGCTGCAACGGATGACCATGTGAAAATTGAAGTAGATGCTGATGAGGTAGAAAAAGGCATCTTAAAACAGTTATTTTATAAAGTGGAGCCGAGTAGGATCCCACAAAGTCGATATAGAAAGCTTCATCCGATAAAAAGGGTTAAAACCTTTTTCTGCGTTTCCATAGCTATGCTTTTCGTATTGCTTTTCATGGAGGCAATGATGCCGACTACGTGTGACAAGTTTATGAAAGTGATTGAGAGAGTAGTTTCTCCTGTATTTCCAGTGCCTCTTTTCACACAAATTGCAGCGAGCCTGTTGTTTATTTTTATTGTCTGGATTATTACCTGCCTGTATCGGACGGCAGTTTCAAAATTCAGGGTGAAAGAAATTAAGTTGCCTGCTGATACAACTGTTCAAAGTGGTGCTGAAGAAACGGATTCTGTCTTTAACAGGAATCTTGACGAAATTATGTATTTCTTTGAAGAAACAGGCTATAAAACTGTTTTTTTTTGAGGATTTGGATCGCTTGGACGACCCGAAAATCTTTGTCCATCTGCGTGAACTGAATAATCTCCTCAATAATGATGATGCCATAAAGGCTAAACCGATAGTTTTTGTGTATGCAGTCAGAGATGATATTTTTTCTAAAGAAGATCGAACCAAATTCTTTGACTTCATTATTCCGGTTATTCCGGTAATAAATTCAACCAACTCAGGGGAGATTTTGCTTCAAAGACTCCAGGAGGCAAAAGCAAACGGAATTGAACATGATATTTCTCAGGGATTTGTGCTTGACATATCGCCGTTCATCTCTGATATGCGCATTCTTCAGAATATCTACAACGAGTTTGTTATTTATAAAAAAACATTGCGTATGGGCCAGGAACTCTCCTTGTCAGATGAGCAGATGCTTGCAATGTTGGTATTTAAGAACTTGTATCCGAGTGATTTTGCAGATATTCAGAACGAAAAAGGCGTTCTGAAAAAAGTGTTTATGGATAAGAGTGACTTTATTGTAAGAAAGAAGCAGAGCATTCAGGAGAACATTGATAACTACTCCTCAGTTATTCAGCGTGTTCAAAATGATACATGCAAAACAATCAGAGAACTAAAGTACGCCATGTTAGGAAGTTTGATGGGTGGACTTTACAAATTTGTTAGTCTTAGCAATAGTAGTTGGAGCTCATCAGGCATAGACGCTTATACAATTATGAGTGATGATTATGATATGGCTCAACTTATACAGGGGAACTATAGACATATCTACTACATGAACCAAAATTATAATCAAACAAATAACAATTTCGATTCTGAAATTTTGGCTGTTTATGTTGAACGTTGGAAGGCTATAAAAGAAGTTGGAGAAAGGAAGCTGGAAAATTTACAGGCGGAGCTGGAGAAGCTCCGCGAAAGACAGCACAAATTATCTGGGATGTCCATTGTAGAATTGCTGAAAGTATATCCCGCAAATGAAGTCTTCTCTGAGAATGTGAAGGCCAATAAGCTGCTTGTTTTTCTGTTGCGTCGTGGTTATATTGATGAAAAGTATGCAAATTATATTAACTATTTCAAGGGGACAAGCATTACAAAGGATGACATGAATTTTATTTTGGCGGTAAAAAACCAGACACCTCTGGATTTTGATTACCACCTGACGAAGATTCCAATGGTTGTCGAGCGCTTACAAGAATATGAATTCGAGCAAAAAGCTATCTATAATTTTGACCTTTTGGAAGAAGAAAATTCTGAAAAACTGATGGCATTCATCCAGCAGCTGGCCGATGGTGATGATCTCAGTTGGCGTTTTATTGATGAGTTTGTCACTCGCACATCCCAACAGCCTTTATTCATCCGTTTGTTATCTAAGAATTGGACTGGCATGTGGGCACATATATCAGCGGACGAAACACTGACATATGACCATCAGCTTATGTACCTGCAAAATATATTGTCTGAGTCGGAGATTTCAACAATCGAGGCGCAGAATATAGACAGCTGCATGATACATTATTTTGAAGAACATGCCGATATTCTCCAAAAACTGAGAGATTGCAATAACGAGAAAATCATTTCTGTTATAGACAGTTTGGATGTGCATTTTCCAGCGCTCAATACTGCTACGGTTCCTTACAATGTATTGGATAGCATTTTTGAAAAGCGTCACTATGTGATGAATGAAGAAATGATTAAGACCATAATTGCGTATAAGAACAGCGACTTCCTTGATGAGTTTGAAGGGAAGCCTTATTCTACATTACTCGCACTGAATTATTCGGCATTGCTACAGTATGTTCAAGACAATGTGGTAGAGTTTGCTGATGAAATTGTTCTTGCGCATAGAAACTTATCTGACAGCCCGGAAGATATAGTAGATATGTTGATTCGGCTTGAAGGGGAAACAGAAATTCAGGTCAAACTGGTTGAGCAAGAGAGTTTTTGCATGGACTGCATTGATGATTGCGCAGGTGAACATGTGCGAGCCAACAAAAATGCGTGGATGTCGGTTTGGAATGCACTGTTAAAGAAAAATGCCGTAAAGGTAAGCTGGGAGAATGTTTTTGACTATTGGAAAGTGTACCAGTTTAGCGAGGCATTAAAGGAATATGTGGATTTACATGTAGAAGAACTGGCTGAGATAGGTGCAGCGGTTGTCAATGATAGCTTTATAAAAGCATTTATTGGAGCAAATCTTGAGCAGGAAATTGAGCAAAAACTCCTTCCTGTTTTGCGGTTGGAAAAATTTGACCTTGAAATTTCGTCGATTGCAGAACCTACATTGAGAATCATGGTCGACTGCAATTATTTTGAATTCACTGCTGACAGGTATACTGAGGTAAACGATGTTTCCTCTGAGATTGGTATTAAGTTCATCCTGAAAAATCAGGAAGACTATATGAGCTTGAGCAATAGTATTCCCATGACTTCAAGTCTGCTGGAACAGTTGGTCTTTAACGATGGTTTTGCTGTAAACAACCGACATCAAGTGTTCTGTGATTATGCGGAAAGCTACATGACAGAAAAAATTGCCATGCAAATGAAGGCACACGATTTACCTGTTTCAAGGGATATTTTTGAGGCTGCATGGAATTGTATTGCACAGGAAGATCACATTGAGCTGCTGCTCGATTATTGCACGATACTAAACGCAAGTGAACTTAAACAGTATTTTGCAGAGCTCAAAGCACCATATTCAGAGCTTAGTGATCGTTCGCGGAGACATGAAGTTAGCTTGCCAATAAATGATAAAAACAAGGCCTTGGCAGAACACTTGAAGAAGATAGGATATCTCACAAACTGGGAAGAAAAAACCGAAAAATACTTCGATGTAGCCACTAACTGTGAGAAAATAAGAAAGGTTCTAAAGTTGCGTGTTAAGCAGGTAAGGTAGGAGGAGACCACTAATGGAGACTAAATGCATAGGAAGTCAAATGATATGACCGCACATAATATGGAGAAACTCGGGAGACTATTCTAAAATTGCATTACCGAGACAAAGGACGCAAATGCTAAATCGAAGAAAGTCATTAACTTTGACTGCTGCAGCAAATGCTGTCTAGCGATGTGATCGATGATGATGAAAAGTGTATGAGTTTATCTGAGTGAGAAAAAAACAATCGTAGAGGATAACAAGCCAATCCGCAAACCCCTGCGCCCTTGTCTGGAGAAAAGTACCAACTGGGACAGAACGGAGAACCTCTGTATCAAGGACGATAATCTTGAAGTATTGAAACTCTTACAGGAGATTTCTCTCGGCAAGGTGAAGATGATTTATATCAATCCACTATACAACGCGGGAAACGACTTCATCTATCGGGATGATTTTAAGCGGTCTGCTGCAGACTATGATAAAGACAACGGTGTATACGACGAAGATGGCAACTATAGTCCAAATCTTCACCTATCAGCAAAAAGCTATCTTTTGTGCAATGCTTGAACGATGGTAACCAAGCACCTATGCGCAGACACCCTATACTCATAACACAAAATGCTTTTGCCTGTTGCTACCATGGATGCCTAAGTAAGTGGTATTATGTTCTACAGTGACAAGAACTGACGGAGAATGAATAGGTACACTATAAATCTACGTGATGGTGTGGATTGAACGACAGTTTGAAAACGATACAGGCGACATAGAAAAATGACATCAGAAGAATACAAGAAGGCAGTTGATTTCTGGAAAGCAAAAGAATGCAAGGAAATGCTGAGCGATCAGTTAAAGCTTGTTGTGGAGGAGTTTCTCCATAACAGTTCTATCTGTGCTTTGGCGACCGAAACCGATGATTATGTGCGTTGCACGCCTTTAGAATATAGCTATCACGATGGCTGTTTCGGAATTTTTACCGAGAGCGGAGAGAAGTTTATTGGACTTGAGAAGAACAAGAATGTCAGTCTTGCTGTCTTTGAAAAAATCCATATTTTAGTGAGCTGAAAAGTGTACAGGTCATGGGAATAGCAAAACTTATTGAGCCGATGTTGAAGAAATATATCGCTCACGCGGAATATAATAAGATTCCGGTCACAACACTTCGAAAACTTATGGATTAGGGACATCCGATGCGTCTGCTGTGCATTGTGCCGATGAGAATGGATGTGCTATTCTCTGATTTCAAGAATCAAGGATATGACAGTATGCAGAAACTGGACTTCACACAAAAGTAAGAGAGAATAAACTTTGGAAAGGTGGGATTCAGATGAATTGAGCAGACAGTAAGATACAATGCTGCTGGGCGAATCCGTACCTACAACGAGGAGAAACTGGAGGTATTACTGAAAACAATTCTGGCATCATCCGAAACCACCTGATACAGACTTGCGTTACCAATGCATAGGTATACCGTGAGATTCAGAAGGAATACGGCAACTTCTTGGATTACCTTTTACATTGGACAGACAATAAGGTGGTTTATGAAACCGGATAGACAAGTTCGAAACCGTCTAATCATATATCAAAAGATTCGAAAAAGTGCGGCATGGAATTCGTAGAGACAATAGTCATCGATGCCTATTTGCCTACAGTAAGCACAATCTATTCTCAAGAGTACAGCTACTTTTTGGTAAACCAAGAATCTGAGCATAACAGCAATGCCGTTGAGCAGGCATCTTTCGGTGCTTATAGTAATCATAGCACAAATACAGTCAATTCATATATTAAAAGCACAGTCGCTTGAGAACGATGACTGTGCTTTTTCTTACTCATCATCAATAAATTCTATAACATCCTCAACGCGGCAGTGCAGCAGCTTACAAAGCAGAGCGATTGTATTGGTAGAAACGCTTTTGCCTTTTTTAATCGAATAATAGGTGGCTCTGTTAAAGCCCATTTTTTGCAGTTGATAGGAAGTAATCCCTTTCTCTTTCATTGTTCTGAATAGAGGTTCATAACTCATCATAGCTACACATCACCTGTCCTTTATCAAAAGTATAGATGCGCAATTTTCGATTGAATATGTCTAAATATCTAAGTATAATATTAAGAGAAATAAAAACACTATGGATTGGGGGATAGCGTTTTGAACAGATTTTCAGAAAGATTGAGATATCTGCGAAAGATCAACGGGGTAACACAGGCAGAATTAAGTAGGTATCTGGGGTATGGTTATACAGCGGTGTCCAATTATGAAAATGCAGAGCATCAGCCGGATTATAATACGCTGATGAAAATTGCAGAATACTTTAATGTTTCGATAGATTTTCTTATGGGAGCAGATGACTGCATGGAGAAAATGAGGTGTATTCCTGAGGAAATGGATATGTTACAGGAATATAGGAAATTAAAAACAGAGGAGAAGAATATGATCAATTTTTTAATCCGTTACTTGGTAAGATAAGAAGGTATAAAGTACTTGCTGCGAAAGATGTTTATAAAAGGGAAAAAAGGGGGAATACCCCTCACATTTTGGCATGATTTACACGCAAGAGTTAATATGTAAAGGGTGGGTTCTCCCACCTAATACATATGACTGCGGCTCATTTGTGGTAAATTGAAAAGCAGTTGTAAGAAAGGAGTCAAAAAGCCTTATAACCGCTGGAAATCAACACAAAAGGAGCTGAATTTTA
>ERZ836760.3351-NODE-3351-length-10093-cov-1.987846_pt1 | contig 10093 bp, 4 predicted proteins | sample MGYA00519941_ERZ836760 | MGnify/ENA primary metagenome ERZ836760 (study PRJEB31850, sample SAMEA3708807) | human gut metagenome | biome: human gut; feature: human-associated habitat; material: faeces | place: China | collected 2014 ... | reverse complement strand
CGCCCATACGATCTACACTTTGCAGATAACACGGTTTGCGTATCGCCGAAGCTACGGACGAGACATAACAGAAAAGGTAAAATTTCACAATCAGATTAAATTCATTAAAATATGGCACTTCGACTCAAACAATATACGATAGCAGCATTGCTTGTTTTGAGCAGCTTTCCGGCCTGCCCAACCGATACCACAACGCCTCAGCAAAAGATTATCCGCCTTATACTTTTATTAATGACCGGGGAGAAGCAGACGGATTCAATGTAGAAATGACCAAGGCTATTATGGAAGAGCTGAACATCCCCTACGAAATAACACTCGACAATTGGGGAACAGTCATCGAAGAATTCGAACACGGAAAAATAGATATTATCCCCACCGTGATGTATACAGATGAAAGAGCAGCAAAATACAACTTCGGCATCACCCACAGCCTGGTATATATAAGCGCAGTCTGCCGTAAAGGAGATCACGAAATTACAAACCGAAGTTCGTTGGAGGGGAAAAAAATTATTGTCCAGAAAGGGGACATTTCGCAGGAACAATTAATTAAACAAGGATACAAAAAAAACCTCATTGTAGTAAACAACCTGATTGACGGACTGAAAATACTGGTTAACGGACAAGCGGATGTCGCCTTGTTTTGCCACGACGCAGCACGCGATGCCATCAACAAAAACAAAATAAATAATCTGGAGCTTATCGACATTGGCATTCCGCCTCAGGAGTTTTGTTTCGCTGGAAAAGATCCCCAGCTACTGAGCCGGATAGATGTAACAATAGGCAAACTGAAACAAAACGGCATATACGACCTGCTGTACAATAAATGGATCAGTACGGAAAGGATCAAAAGCGAACACCTGAAATGGTTATACCCCGCTATATATATTTCAACAGGTATAATAATAATAGCCATTTTATTTATTCTTATATTGAGAAAAATAGTAAAAAGGACACAAAAGAAACTGAAATTAAGCGCAGAACGATACCTCAAATTATATCAGGAAAGCGATTCGATTTTAAATAACATCCCGATAGCAGTCGTCGTATATGACGGCGAAGGACGACAAACCTACGCCAACAACACTGCCTATTCCATGTTTGGAGTGACAGACATCGAGGCACATAAAAACAAACATATCTCTATCTTCGACGATCCCATACTCTCTGATGAAATCAAGGAAGAAATACGTCGTGGAAAAGAGGCTCAAGCAATCCTTAAATACGATCTGGAGCAAGCCGGGAAAGAGAAATATTTCGACACGGAAAATAAATCGGAGCTATTCCTGGAAGGGAAAGTCAGATACGTGAAAGACCTGAATAATAGCATAGAAAAGATTATACTTATAATAGCCGATATAACCACGAAGTATGTCTATGAAACTCTATTGAACGAAAACATACATAAAATAGAATGTGCCATCCGTACTTCCTCCCTTGCTTACTGGGAGTATGACCCTGTTAAAAAGGAATTCTCCACAATAAACGATCCGATCGCCAACTACGATTCGAACCTGAAGTTAACACTGGCCGATTATCGTTTCATGTTCCACCCCGATGATATAGAAAAAATAACTCCCATCGAAACACTAATGACCGAACAGCGCAATGAATCTTTTTCGATAAACATACAAAGCAAAGAACCGGGCAACGGAAAATGGTGTTACTATAACATATCGGGAGTCCCCTTCAAAACCGACCAGAACGGGAAAGTGGTCAAATATGTCGGATTCAGGAAAGACAATACCGACTTAGTCGAAATACGTCAGGAAAAGATAAATGCGGAAGAAGCCGACAGGCTCAAATCTGTATTCCTGGCCAATATGAGCCATGAAATACGCACACCACTCAACGCCATCGTCGGATTTTCAGAACTGTTGCAGGTAACTGACGACAAAGCCGAACAAGCTGAATATGTAAATATTATTAAACATAACAACGAATTATTACTACGTCTGATCAACGATATACTGGATATGTCGAAACTGGAAGCCGGATTCCTGCAACTGAATCCCGAAGAATTCGACCTGTCGCAAGCGTTCGAAGAAACAGCAATCACTTTACGCCTTAAATGTACTTCTTCTAAGGTGAAACTCACAGCACACAACCCTTACCGGAAATGTATGGTAAATCTGGATAAAAACAGACTAATACAGGTCCTGCTCAACTTTATGACCAATGCGATCAAATATACACCCGAAGGTGACATAACCATGGGGTATGAATATGAAAACAATGGAATAAAGATATATGTAAAAGATACAGGTATCGGCATTTCTGAAAAGAATCTGCCCCGCGTTTTCCATCGGTTTGAAAAGTTCGACACCTTTGCACAGGGTACAGGGTTAGGACTTTCCATTTGCAAAGCCATCACCGACAAAATGAATGGAAAGATCGGCGTTCAAAGCCAGAAAGGCAAAGGTTCCTTCTTTTGGGCCTGGTTTCCATGCACTGCAAAGATATCGCAAGCACCTTTTGCAACATAAGATATTTGTTTATGATTCCAAATATTAATTCTTTTTGTTAATAACTTACTTAGCTTTTGTATGTTATTCTTTATATTTGCAACTTAGAAATAACAAAGACTGTTTAATATCTGTACATTAAAGCGAAGGAGCGATGAAAAGAATACTTATTCCACTGTGCCTGGTGGTAGGAAGTCATGTGGCTAGCGGGCAACGGTCGTACCAGTTTGAGGCACCGGACCGTTTGGTCATAGAAGGTAAAGAATTGTTTAGTTTAAAGAACTATCCGGGTTGTATCGATAAGTTGGAAGCCTACAAACAGCATTCGAAAGATGCTGACCTGATTCAGGAAGCTGACTATATGATCGTATATGCAGCTTATGAACAGGGACGTCCCAATGCCGACGAACTATTGAAAGATTATCTGGAAGATTATCCGGCTTCACGCCATAGCGATGAAGTGAATTTCCTGATCGGTTCCATTCATTTCGAACGCGGGGAATACCAGAAAGCTATTTTCTGGTTCAACGAATCGGATATAGACATGCTCAGTCCGGAGCAACAGGAGGCTTACAGCTTCCGGCTAGCCTATTCATTATTGCAGACCGGCGAGATGGATAAGGCACGCGGATATTTTTCGCGGATACAGCAAATCGGTACCAAGTACCGTGAAGCGTCCACCTATTATGTGGCCTATATTGATTATGCAACCGGCAAATACAATAACGCGCTGATAGAGTTCAGCCGCCTGAAAGAGATGCCGGATTACCGCGAGCAATCCTTGTACTATATTACACAGATCTATTTCATTCAGAATAAATATGAAAAGGTAGTGAGCGAAGGGGAAGAACTTCTTTCCTCCTATCCGAACAGCAAGAATAACAGCGAAGTGTACCGTATCCTGGGTAATTCTTATTACCATTTGGGCAACCAGGATAAGGCGACCAACATGTTGAGCAAATATGTATCGTCGACCGACAGCCCGTTAAGAGGAGATTTGTACATTCTGGGTGTTTGCTATTTCAATAAAGGGAATTACAGCAGTGCCGTAAACGCCTTGTCGCAGACAGTACGCGAAAACGACGCACTCTCGCAGAATGCCTACCTCTATCTCGGACAGTCTTACCTGAAACTGAAAGACAAGAACAATGCCCGTATGGCTTTCGAGGCTGCGGCAACCTCTTCATTCGACAAACAGATTCAGGAAGTAGCCATGTTCAATTATGCGCTGCTGATCCATGAAACTGCCTTTACCGGATTCGGCGAATCTGTTACGATCTTCGAAGATTTCCTGAATGATTTCCCGAACTCTCAATATGCCGACAAAGTAAACGACTACCTGGTGGAAGTCTACCTGACAACCAAGAACTACCAGGCAGCCCTCAACTCTATCAATAAGATCAATCATCCGAGCACCAAGATACTGGAAGCGAAACAGGACATTCTGTTCCAGCTGGGAACACAGGCTTTCACCAACATGAAGCTGGATGAAGCAGTCGACCTGTTCTCGAAGGCTATCAACCTGGGTTCTTATAATATGGAATCGCGCAATGACGCTTATTTCTGGCGCGGCGAATCCTATTACCGCAAAGGAGATTACCGCCAGGCTATTTCAGATTACCGCACTTATCTGAACAACCCCCGCCAGCGGAATACGGATATGTACGCACTGGCCCATTATAACCTGGGATATTGTTATTTCAAACTCAAAGAATACGGAGAGGCACAAAACCGTTTCCGCCAGTATATCAATCTGGAAAACAACCAGCAGGCACCGGCATTGGCAGATGCTTACAACCGTATCGGCGACTGCCTGTACCAGAACCGCCAGTTCGCACAGGCTGAAGAAAACTATACACATGCCGCCCAATTGCAACCGTCTGCCGGCGACTATTCCGTTTACCATAAAGGCTTCCTGCTGGGTTTGCAGAAAGATTACCGGGGTAAGATCAGCGCAATGGACCGCCTGCTCCGCGATTATCCGGAATCACAATATGTGGACGATGCGTTGTTCGAAAAAGGACGTACCTATGTATTGCTTGAAAACAGTTCACAAGCTGCACAGGCATTCGAGACATTGATACAGCAGTTCCCGCAAAGCAGCCTTGCCCGTAAAGCCGGCATCCAGTTAGGATTGCTTTACTTCAACGACAACCAACCCGAAAAAGCGGCTACAGCCTATAAGCAAGTGATCAGCAATTATCCGGGTAGCGAAGAAGCCAGAGTGGCTTTACAAGACTTAAAGTCGGTTTACATCGACCTGAACGACATCAATTCGTATGCCAACTACGTCAACTCACTGGGTGGAAATATCCGTCTGGAAGTCGGCGAACAGGATTCGCTTACCTATATTGCCGCCGAGAAACTCTTCAACCGTGGCAACAACGAAGAAGCACGCCGCAGCCTGATCAACTATTTGCAGACCTTCCCCGAAGGCGCTTTCAGCTCGAATGCGAACTATTATCTGGGAAGCATCGCCTTTAGCAAGAAAGAATACGACGAAGCACTTCAGCGTTTCAAATCAGTTATTGAGAGCGGAGATACCAAATTCCTTGAAGAATCGGTGGCCCGCACGGCAGAAATGCAATACCTCACTCAGGACTTCCCTGCTGCGCTGGAAAGCTTCAAGCGCTTACAGATCATAGCCGAAAATCCGGAGAACAAGCAAGCTGCCCGTTTAGGCATCATGCGTTGTGCTTTACAGACCGGACAACAGGAGGAAGCTCAACTGGCAGCCAACGAATTGCTGAAAGATCCGAAACTGTATGCGAAATTGAAAAAAGATCCGGCAGCCGAACTGAGTTTGTCCACGCTGATCTCTTTGTTCGAGTTGCAGCAGTTTATGGGCGATGCTCATTACGATATTGCCAAAGGCGAACGCCTGTATTTTGCCGGACTGAAGGAAATGTATCCGGAAAAGCCCCTTTCTTCGGATGCGAACTTCACGATGCGTTTAAGCTATGGTTCTATCGGAGGGTATCATCCGTATGATGCAGCCTGGTATGACTATTATTCAACGGAGAAAGGTATCCTGGAAAAAGAAAATCCGGAAGATGATGAGTTCTGGGTTCAACCGGAAATCCTGGACCTGATCCGTAGCAAGGACTTTGGTCAGTATGCCAACGAAAACGGACAGTTGCAGCTTTGCTTCCTGACAAACAATGATATTACCGGCGGTAACTCCGGTAGCCCTGTATTCGATAAGAACGCCCGCCTGATCGGTCTTGCTTTCGACGGAAACTGGGAAGCCATGAGCGGTGACATCGCTTTCGAACCCGACTTGCAGCGTTGTATTGCAGTAGATATCCGTTATGTACTTTATATGATCGACAAGTGGGGTAAATGCCCGCGACTGATCAAGGAATTGCAGTTGGTCAGATAATATTGAAAGATCAACGTACTGAAAAAGCATGAAACTGTGCTAAAAGTCTTTGGCTGGTCTGTGATTGATAGGCCGGTTCCGGAAATAGACTTTTGGCACAGTTTTTTTTCTCTAATGCACTTCCAAAATGTTAAATAATGATTGTAATGACATAGTTTTTGAAGAACTATGGTGACAATAGTTATCAAAAAGACAGAAATGATTACATATGTTTCTTTTTGAATAAAATACAAACTAAGTGTTAAGCAATCCCCTTCTGCGGCGAATATATACTAAATAACCATAAATAAAATGAACAATGGATGATCTTGTTTTTTTTGATACCTTAACAGTGTAAAGCCTATCTGAACCCGTTTTGATCCTGGTTTCCCTCCACTCTGCCTTCGTTCTGACTCCGTTCCAAGCATCGAAAACAGATGGGAATTTGAACGAGAAAGGTGTTTTGAATCGACTGGTTTTCAACATTATATGCGTTTTTCGAGAATAGCGTTGTCGCTTATTTCTATACTTTCAATATAGTAAATAAATGTTAATAAACTTTTGATTGTTTCGTTTGTTATCTAATTGTATTCTGTTAATAGTATGTAATTGTAAATCAGACATTATGGTAGTGGCTGTCTCTATGTTAAAATTTAATCTATATGTGAAAATAATAAGGGTGTATTATTAATTTATTAGAAAATTACATTATATTTGCATCGATTTTATACCATAGTTCTTCAAAGACAATGGTCTTTTTAATGAGTTTAAACAAACGAATGAAAAACCTACGAGTATTTCTCAATGCGATTAGCTGTGGTCGAAGTTGTTGATATTAAAAGAGCTTGCGCTCTTCCATATATTTTTAATATGAAAAAACAGAATTGTTTAACTTTTAAATTTATTTTATGTTGACAAATTCGAAACTGGTTAAAGCTTTGGTTCTGGCAACCGTATTCGGTATGGGCGGAACTATCCATGCAGCCGTAATCCCTTCCTCCGAAGGAACTATGATTACACAGCAGAAAAACAAAGTTACAGGTAGTGTTGTAGACGAAATGGGACCTGTAGCCGGTGCTTCCATTTCTGTGAAAGGTACTTCAAACGGTACGATTACCGACCAGGATGGTCGCTTTGTTTTAGATGGAGTACAAAAAGGAGCGGTATTGGTTATTTCGTTTGTCGGAATGGCTACACAGCAGATTACTTGGGATGGACATAGTGCCGTGAATGTAAAACTACTGAGCGATACGCAGGATTTGGACGAGGTGGTTGTCGTTGCCTATGGTACGGCAAAGAAATCGTCGTTTACCGGTTCTGCCTCAATAGTCAAATCCGACCAGTTGGAAAAGATTTCAGGGGCCGGTTTTGCGGAAGCTTTGCAAGGTATGTCGGCCGGTGTGAATGTCTCTAATAATGAGGGTAACCCGGGGGGCGAAACGCGTATTCAGATTCGCGGTATAGCTTCCATGTCCGGAAAGTCGACACCTTTGTATGTGGTAGACGGCATGCCTTATGATGGTAAGTTGACCTCTATTTCGCCTTCGGATATAGAGTCGATGACGGTATTGAAAGATGCCGCGGCAGCTTCGTTGTATGGTTCGCGTGCAGCGAATGGGGTAGTGGTAATTACGACAAAGAAAGGTAAATCGGGTAAGCCTGTTATCAATTTCAGAGGAGCGTGGGGTACTTCCGATAATGCGGTGGCTAACCCTAAAAAGGCAGATCCTTACCAGCAAATGACCAATTTGTGGCGTGCCTTATATAATGATAAGTATTACGTGGAAGGGATGAGTAAGCAGGATGCAGGCGATTATGCGTCGGCAAACTTGTTGTCGCGTGCTGTAAATCCACGTGTAAATTCAAAAGGCGAAACGGTTTATGTAACCCCGTTCAAATGGACCGGCGATGCTTCGAATTATGTATTGCATGATGGAAATGGCAACTGTTGGGCTAATCCTAATTTGGAAATGGTTTGGGATGAAAGCGATTATGACTGGTACGGGGCTGTTTTCTCACGTAAGTTGCGCCAGGATTACGGGCTGGATGTCAGTGGTTCGAGCGATAACGGGAAAACAAACTATTATACTTCTATTTCTTATTTGAACGATAAAGGGTATGCTAATAACCAGTATTACAAGCGTTACTCATTCCGTGCGAGTGTGACTTCGCAAGTGATGGATTGGTTGCAGATGGGAGGAAACTTGGCCTATAGCTATTCTCGTCAGAACGTTTCAGGGGCAAACCGTGCGTTGGTTTATTCAAACACGTTGAATTCGCCTTGGTTAAGAAATGAAGACAATACGGATTGGTATCGTTCGGAGAAGACCGGTATGCGTATGAACGATTACGGTGTGAACAGTCGTAATTTCTTCGGAATCCATGTCTTAAACGGGGCCGGCGATTATTGGAATAACCCCAATGATGATAATTTCAGCAATAAAGAGGGAGGTATGTTGACGGCTCATTATTTTGCCGAATTTTCTTTGCCGTTCGATATTAAGTTTAAGACGAATGTGAATCTTGACGATATTCAGGAGAATGGCTACGGGTATAGCTCGGCCGTGCATGGTTCGGGGCAACAGAAGCCTTTTGGCGTGACGGTTATGACCAATGGTGGAGATGCCACACGTGAAAACTGGAAAACAACTTCTGTTACATGGAATAACTTGCTGACTTGGAATCGGTCTTTCGGCGAACATAATTTGGATGTATTGTTGGGGCATGAGTTATATTCTTATAACCAGCAATATAATTATGGTTATGGTGAGGGCATCATGCAAATGGGACAGTATGAACTGGAATCAACGACTGCAAACTGGAGCGTAAGTTCTTACCGTAATCGTTATTCTTTGTTGTCTGTTTTTGGCAAGATAGATTATAATTTCCAAAACAAATATTATTTGTCCGGTTCTATTCGTCGCGACGGCTCTTCACGCTTCAGTAAAGACAGTCGTTGGGGTAACTTCTTCTCCGTAGGTGCTTCTTGGAGAATTTCGAAGGAGAATTTTATGGAAGATATCGATTGGGTTGATAATTTGGCGTTACGTGGTAGTTATGGTACTTCCGGTAACGATAAGTTGGTGCCTCGTAATACAAGTAGCGGTACTGCAGGAGATGAAATTTTATATGCTTATCAAGCCTATTATACTTCTGCTGATTTTTATGGTGCTGCCGGATATAAGCCGCGTACGATTGCTACACCTAATTTGAAGTGGGAACGCAACGAACAGTATAATATAGCGTTAGATTTCAGTGTCTTAAGTCGTTTGAGCGGAACGATTGAGTATTATTCCCGTAGTTCGAAAGATTTGTTGTATTACAGGAATTTGCCGTTATCCGCACAGGTAGGTGATGCTGCCGGTTATAACACCAATATGGGAAATGTGCGTAACAGTGGTTTGGAATTGACACTGAGTGCAGTAGCCGTCAAGACCAACGATTTTCAGTGGAACATTGATTTTAATATGTCTACCTTGAAGAACGAGGTGACATATCTGCCGGGTGGCTCTTATACGTATGCGAACCGTGGTGCAACATATAAATTGGAAGAAGGACGTTCTTTATATGAATTTTATATGCCGAAACATGCCGGAGTAAATCCGGATAATGGTAACAGAGTCTATCTGATTAAAGACGATAATGGTGGTTGGAAAACTACGGAAAATTATTCAGACGTCACGATGGACGATTATCAATGGTGCGGCTCTGCGATACCGAAGGCATTCGGTTCTTTGACTAATACGTTTACATATAAGGGATTTGATCTTTCTTTTATGTGGTATGCTTCTTTGGGGTCGAAAATGTACGATTATGTATGGTTGGAACGTACTGCCGGTTTGGATGGAGTAGGCATGATTATGGATCAGGTGGAAAGCAGATGGGAAAAGCCGGGTGATGTGGCAGAATTCCCTCGTTTGTCTTCTGCGAATGCCTCTTTGAACGTAAAAAGAACGGATTTCTTTATTCATAATAATGATTTCTTGCGTTTGAGAAACCTCAATTTAGGATATACCTTACCGAAGGCTTTGACCAAAAAAGTCGGGGTTTCAAATGCCCGCGTATATATTTCAGGCGATAACCTGTTGACGTTTGGTCCTGCCGCAAAACGTCATTCGGAACCGGAAACAGGTGTTATGGGTAACAACTATAATGGTAATACCGAAACAGACAACGGTATCCAGGGGTCAAGACGAGTTTATATGTGTGGTATTCAGGTTTCATTTTAATAAGAGTTTGATATGAAAAGAATATATAAAAATATGAAGTT
>ERZ836760.3350-NODE-3350-length-10093-cov-2.399482_pt1 | contig 10093 bp, 10 predicted proteins | sample MGYA00519941_ERZ836760 | MGnify/ENA primary metagenome ERZ836760 (study PRJEB31850, sample SAMEA3708807) | human gut metagenome | biome: human gut; feature: human-associated habitat; material: faeces | place: China | collected 2014 ... | reverse complement strand
GTTTTTTCGCTCTCCGCGGGTCTCACGAGCTCTTTTTTCTTTCCTAGACCCGCAGGGGAAACCTTTCTAACTCGGCTGCAGACCAGGTCTCCTCGTCCAACTCTAAGAGTCCCGTCGCCAGCATAATCCCCCTTCCAGCTCAACTACCTGCCAAGACGCTCTTCCCAGTTCAACTGCCTACCAGGTTCACCTCTTTATCGCAGCTACTGACCAAGTCTACCTTTCCAGCCCAACCGCACCCGCAGCCGCAACGCCTCATCTTCCAATTTTTTATTCCAGCCCCGCGAACTGCGCCATGTAAAGATCGTAATAAGCACCTTTTTTCTTCATCAGCTCTGCCCACTGGCGCCCCGTCATCTTAAACTGCTTGACCGGCCGCCATAAGTCGCCGCTTCCGTCAATCACACCATCACCGCAGATTGCAATATTTTCTGCATGGTCTGCCGTAACCGGTGAAACAGTACGGATACACTCCTGTCCCTCGTAATTGGTCAGAATCAGCGGGTACTCCTCTATATTTTTTGAAAACTTTACAACCGCGCCGCGCTCTAAATACAGGCACACATTGCTTTGCAGACGGATTGGTCCGGTAATCCAGATTCCTTTCGGAATCACAACCGTTCCGCCGCCCTCGTTTGAAATAACACTCATGGCACTGTTGATTGCCGCCGCATTTCTTTTGCTTCCCGCAATGTCTGTCTGATTTTCCACTGCACCGAAATCTTTAATGCTCACCTTTTTATCCGGGAATTCCGGCAGGGTAATTAAAAAATCTGCTCCTGTCATTTATGTACTCCATTCTGCCTGCATACAGCCGCTATTTTGTGATATGCGCAGCAAAACTAAATTCACTGCGCATACATTTTACAATAATTCTTTTAAAATCTGATTGACCATGCCCGGGTTTGCTTTGCCCTTCATAGCTTTCATTGTCTGACCGACTAAAAATCCGATTGCCTTTTCCTTACCGTTTCTGTAATCTTCAACGGACTGTGGATTTGCCGCAATGACTTCTTCAATTGTCGCACGCAGCGCCCCTTCATCATTGACCTGCTTTAAGCCGTGTTCTTCCACATACTGTTCCGGATTAATATCCTCATCGAAAATCTTTTCAAAGATTTCCTTTGCGACCGAACCGTTGATTGTTCCTGCCTCTACAAGACCAATCAGCTTTGCAAGGTTTTCCGGTGAAAATGTAATATCTTCCGGTTCCATTTCCTTTTCCTTTAAAATGCGCATCGTTTCGCCCATTAACCAGTTGGAAACCTTCTTTGGCTGGCTGCAGATTGCCGTAGTGGCTTCAAATAAATCCGCAAGCTTCTTAGAATCCGTAAGAATGCCGATATCATAGTCCGGGATTCCGAATTCTTCTTTGTATCTTGCCATTTTTTCCGTCTTAAATTCCGGCTGGCGGGAACGGATTTCCTCTAACCACGCATCACTGATATGCACCGGTACAAGGTCCGGGTCCGGGAAGTAACGGTAATCCTGTGCATCTTCCTTTGAACGCATAGCATAAGAATATTCCTTATTATCGTCCCATCTTCTTGTTTCCTGTACAACAGCTTCACCGGATTCAATCAGGTCAATCTGACGGTTCTTTTCCGCTTCAATCGCTCTTGCAATCGCGCTGAAAGAATTTAAGTTCTTTGTTTCCGTTCTTGTTCCGAAAGTTTCACTGCCCACTTCTCTGACAGATAAGTTGACATCGGCTCTCATAGAACCCTCCTGAAGCTTACAGTCAGAAGCCCCTAAATACTGGATAATCAGTCTTAACTTATCTAAGTAAGCGATCACTTCCTCGGCACTTCTCATATCCGGCTCGGATACGATTTCGATTAACGGCACACCGGAACGGTTGTAATCTACATAAGATACATCGTCCCATTCATCGTGAACCAGTTTTCCGGCATCTTCTTCCATATGGATTTCATGAATCCGGATCTGCTTTGTCGTGCTGTCTTCCAGTTCAATATCAACATGACCGTTGCGGCAGATTGGCAGATATAACTGTGAAATCTGATAATTCTGCGGATTATCCGGGTAAAAATAATTCTTACGGTCAAATTTACAATTCTGTGTAATCGTACAATTGGTTGCAAGACCGACTGCCGCCGCATATTCCACAACCTGCTTGTTTAATACCGGAAGCGAACCCGGCATACCGGTGCAGACCGGGCATGTATGGCTGTTTGGAGAACCTCCGAAGGCTGTAGAACAGCCGCAGAAAATCTTTGTTTTGGTTGCAAGTTCTACATGGACTTCCAGACCAATGACGGTTTCATATTCTTTTGCCATAATTTTAGTTCTCCTTTCTGCTCTGTTCATACGCATAAGCTGTCTGAATGAGTTTCTTTTCTTCAAAGCAGTTGCCGATAAGCTGCATACCGACCGGCAGACCGTTCTTATCCGTTCCGCAAGGCACGGTCATGCCCGGCAGACCTGCAAGGTTTACGGAAATGGTGTAAATATCACTTAAATACATTTTAATCGGGTCACTTAAAGAGCTGCCAAGCTTCGGTGCGGTTGTCGGTGCAGCCGGTCCGATAATGACATCATATTTTGCAAATGCTTCGTCAAATGCTTTTTTAATCAGCGCTTTGACACGCAGTGCCTTTAAGTAGTACGCATCGTAATAGCCTGAGCTTAATACGAAAGAACCCAGCATAATTCTTCTCTTAACTTCCGGTCCGAAGCCCTCGGAACGGGTCTTTTTGTACATATTGTGCAGACCTTCGTAATCCTTTGCACGGTATCCGTATTTTACACCGTCAAAACGTTCCAGATTGGAGCTGGCTTCTGCTGCCGCAATCGTATAATACGTAGGAATTGCATATTCTACAAGGCTCAAATCAAATTCTTCAACAATTGCTCCCTTTGCCTTTAAGACTTCAACTGCATTCAGCACCGATGCCTTGACATCAGGGTCTAAGCCTTCCCCGAAGTAATCCTTTGGAATGCCGATTCTCATGCCTTTTACATCATCAACCAGCGCACTTGTAAAATCGGTATCTTTGCGCTCTACCGATGTAGAATCCTTTAAATCATGGGAAGCGATGACTTCCATAATCGTTGCACAATCGGTTACGTCCTTGCAGAGCGGTCCAATCTGGTCTAAGGATGAACCGTAAGCGACCAGTCCGTAACGGGATACTGTTCCGTAGGTCGGTTTCATGCCGACAACACCGCAGTAAGATGCAGGCTGTCTGATAGAACCACCTGTATCAGAACCCAATGCAAAAAAGCACTCGTCTGCCGCAACCGCTGCTGCCGAACCGCCTGAAGAACCACCCGGTACGTGTTCCGGGTTGCGTGGATTTTTTGTAACACCATATGCAGAGGTTTCTGTGGTAGAACCCATGGCAAATTCATCCATGTTGGTCTTACCAATCATAACCGCACCGGCTTCCTGTAATTTCACAACGGCTTCTGCATCATACTGCGGGACAAAATTTTCCAGAATCTTTGATGCACACGTTGTCACAACGCCCTTTGTACAAAGGTTGTCCTTAATGGCAACCGGCACACCGGCTAAAGGTCCGGTCAGTGTTCCGGCTTCAATCTTTTCCTGTGCTTCTTTGGCTGCCTGCATTGCTTTTTCTTTATCTATCGTGATATAGCAGTGATACGTTTCTTCTGTTTTTTCAATCTGTTCCAACACTGCTTTCATTGCCTCTACTGCTGTGGTTTTACCGGCTTTGATTTCTTTTGCCAGTTCCACGGCTGTCAATTCCAACAAACTCATATTTATCTCCATTCCGAAGCGTTTCACGCTACCGTTTTACTTAATCGACTGTCTTTGGCACAACAAATGCATCTTCCTTACGCTCCGGTGCATTTGCAAGTGTGGCTTCACTGCCGTCCCCGTTGGTTACGACATCTTCACGCATCACATTTTCAACCGGGAATACATGGGACATCGGTTCAACGCCCGTTGTATCCAGTTCATTTAACTTATCAATATGGTCTAACATGCTTGCCATATCTTTTTTAGCTGCTTCCTTTTCCTCGTCAGAAAGCTCTAACTTTGCCAGAATGCCGACATATTCAATGGTTTCGTCACTAATTACATTTGCCATATTTCCTCTCCATTCCACAGGCACTTGTGCCGGAGGTTCCGCGGACGGATTTCATATCCGTCCTGCGATAAAAGATATTTTGTGGTGCCTGCTCCACAAAATATCTGTGTGAAAAAGCTATAATTTACGGCTTTTTCACACTTCTCTCCATTCCGCAGGCACTTGTGCCGCAGGTATTCTTGCTTAATCACGCACTTTGATATGCACTTCTCTTAACTGCTGTTCTGTTACTTCGTTTGGTGCGCCGCACATTAAATCCTGTGCTGTACCGCTCATTGGGAACGGAATAATTTCACGGATATTTTCTTCGTTGCGCAGTAACATAATCATACGGTCGATACCAGGTGCCATACCGGCGTGTGGCGGTGCACCGAACTGGAACGCATTGTAGAGTGCGCCAAACTTTTCTTTTAATACTTCTTCGTCATAGCCTGCAATTTCAAATGCCTTTACCATAATCTGCATATCGTGATTTCTTACGGCACCGGATGATAATTCTACACCGTTGCAGACAATATCATACTGGTAAGCTAAGATGTCTAATGGGTTCATTGTATTTAACGCTTCAAGTCCACCCTGTGGCATAGAGAACGGGTTGTGTGTAAATCCAATCTTTTTGGTTTCAGGGTCTTTTTCAAACATTGGGAAGTCATTAATGTAGCAGAAACGATATGCGTTCTTTTCCAGTAAGTCAAGCTTTGTACCAAGTTCTGTACGAATCTGTCCTGCAAAGTAAGCAGCTCTTTCTTCCTTGTCTGCCATGAAGAAAATTGTGTCTCCGGCTTCAAGTCCTGCAAGTTCTAAGAATTCCTTCTTCATATCGTCCGGGATAAATTTATCAATCGGTCCCTTGTAAGATAAATCTTCCAGAACTTCCAGATAGCCAAGACCACCCATGCCGATGCCTGTTGCAAACTTCAACAGCTTTTCATGGAAGCCCTTAGACATATTTGCATGAACCTTTACGGCACGTACTGTCTTTCCGATAAACGGTTTAAATGTACATCTCTGGAAGAAATCCGTTACATCAATAATACGAAGCGGATTTCTTAAATCCGGTTTATCTGTACCGAACTCTAACATTGCCTGCTTGTAGCTGATAATCGGATACGGTGCCTTTGTTACTTCATAGCCTTCCGGTGCAAATTTTTCAAATGCGGCTGTCAGCACTTCTTCACCCACACGGAAGACGTCTTCCTGTGCAAAGCTCATTTCAAAGTCTAACTGATAGAACTCTCCCGGAGAACGGTCTGCTCTTGCATCTTCATCACGGAAGCACGGTGCAACCTGGAAATACTTATCAAAACCGGATACCATTAACAGCTGCTTATACTGCTGTGGTGCCTGTGGCAGAGCATAGAACTTGCCCTTGTATTTTCTGGACGGTACGATATAATCTCTTGCGCCTTCCGGTGAAGAAGCACAAAGAATCGGTGTCTGAATTTCCAGGAATCCCATTTCTGTCATCTTCTGACGTAAAAATGCGATAACCTGTGAACGGAAAATCATGTTGTTCTTTACTTTTTCATTTCTTAAATCCAGATAACGGTATTTTAAGCGGACATCTTCACGAACCTCTTTAGAAGTCATAACTTCAAAAGGAATGGTTGAGTAAACCTGTCCAAGCATTGTAATCTTCTTTGCTTCGAGTTCGATTGTTCCTGACGGAATCTTCGGATTGTATGTTTCTTCATCTCTTTTTTCTACCACGCCTTCGATAGAAATACACTCTTCCTTCTTAATGCCCTTTAAAAGTTCAGGGTCACGGATAACAACCTGTAATACGGCATACATATCTCTTAAATCAATGAAAGATACTCCTCCGTGGTCACGGATATTTTCAACCCAGCCTGCAACCTTTAACTCCTTTCCGATGTCCTGTTCACTCACATTGTTCAATGTGGTATCTCTGTAAATGTTTCCCATTCTTTTTTTGACTCCTTTTCTTTAAATTTATAGATATTTTTGTCATTTATTTCACAAGCTATCCGCTTTGTGTGAAAAAGTAAAACGCGCACAATATTTATGCCGTATCATCAGTCTGTGTACCGGAACATTCGGGCTTTCTTACGAATACTGCATAACAGTTTCTTCAAACCAAAAAATCCCCGGAATACTTCTCTTTCAAGAAATATTCCGGGGCAGATAATTCATCTTATCCGCGGTACCACCCGCTTCAAGTACTAAAATAAGCACTCCTTCAACCGCTTAACGCGCGCATACGGAACTGCCTACGACGGCTTTAACCGTTTTCAACAATCCAGCTCCGGAGCGTTCCCTTTAACAATTCCCTTAGCGGGTTCTCAGTCGATGACACCGCCTTCCTGTCAGGTTCCATGAAAAAGAGTCTCCTTCTTTGCCTTTTCCTATCTTTGATAATTTTGATAATACCATAGGGTCAGGCAAAATGCAAGAATTAAATCAGATTACACTGAATTTTGCAATCTCTTTCTTTAAATCCTTTGATACTGCCTCATTGACATTGGTACATTCCTGTATTTCATCCATGTTGGAAAGGACCTTGTCCACTGAACCGGAAAATGCATCTACACGGTTCTTTTCTTCCTCAATCGTATCGGAAATCTCCACAATCTTGCTTCCGACATGAGCCGATGATTCTAATAGGTTACTGGTCTTATTTTCAAAATCAGCCATCATATTTTCGAGTGTATCTGCATCCTCTAAATACTGTGCAGAAGCTGTTACAAACTTATCATAATCTGCCTGTACATTCGATGTGACATACTCTAAGAGTTTATCGGATGAAACTGCAAGCTGTTCTACGGAAGATACCACTTCTTCGCTGATTTCCTGAATACTGTTTGCCGTGTTACGGCTGTTATCCGCAAGCTGTCTGATTTCATCTGCTACGACCGCAAAACCTTTTCCGGCTTCCCCGGCTCTTGCTGCTTCAATGGAAGCATTCAGTGCTAAGAGGTTGGTCTGACTTGCAATGGATAAAATATCCTCTGTCAGTGTCTTAATGACATTGACACTCTTACTGCTTTCAACAGATGTTCTTAAATCCTTCTCTAAAGAAGATGTAATTTCTTTGGAAGCGTTCTTGCTGTTTCCTGCCAGTGCCTGGATTTCATTGGCTCTTTCTTTCATGTGGACTGTATATTCTTTACCGTCAGCGCTCGCCTTTTCGATTTCACTGCTGCCTGCTTCCAGCTGCTTCATATCCCCTGTTATCATTTCAACTGCATCTGAAATTGCATCAATTTCATTGCAAAGCTTTACTGTTTCTTCCGATAACTCCCCTGCGCTTTCTGCTGAGGATTCTACCTTCTTTATAATATTTCCCGAAGCCCCGTCCAGTGAAATTGAATGTCCTTCAATCCGCTTCATAATCACCTGTAATTTATCCAAAAACATATTGATACCGAAAATCAGACGTCCGATTTCATCTTCTTTTTTCGTTTCAATCCGTTCTTCAAGATTGCCTTCATTCTTTTCCAGCTTTTCAATCATGTCGTTGAGCTGTTTTTGTGTCTTCTGCAACGGCTTTACAACCGAAACATACGTTACGATAATCGTTACAATAACCATTGCCAGCTGTAAAGATGAAATCACACCATTTCTTGATAATCCCGCCGTAATTCCTTCTGCCATGCTGCCCGCCGTATCCCGGATTTCCTGTGGCACTTCTGTTGTGGTATTAGACATTCCCTCACAGACCTCACGGAATGACTGGAACTGGCTTGTCGTACTGACATTGACCGTCACAGTCAGAATAAAAATAACAATTAACGGTAACATGATTTTAAATGCAATGTGTTTTTTCATAACTACAATTCCTCCCGGTTTCTAATTCGGTGGTATATTTTTTCTTTCTTTTAGTCAAAAAAGGATTAGCCCTGTCCTGCTAATCCTTTTTTGTTAACACACTAAATTATACACGTTCCTATTTTCACAACCACCAATATCCCATACATTTATGACTGAATACACTTACCAATTCTTTCTCTTATCGTTTGTATTCTTATTACAATCCCTCATTGTATGTTCTTGCAAACACCCAGCTTTATAACAACCGCACAAACTCAATTCGTATAAAGTTAAAACTCTCTCACGATACTTATCCCAACAACCTAAACCCGCATTCCGGCTGCTGTTCATATTCTTACTCTCCCCAGTGAATATTAACGGAAAAGAAAAGTCCTTCATATGTGTTCCTGTCACTTATACTATAATTTACTGTGCATTTTTATTCAAGTCTGGTGGCATAATTCACGTTATTTTGGCATAATCTGCGTTGTTTTACAGCAAAATATGTACGCAGAACATCCCATCTTCCTCATACCGCTGGATATATCCGCCGTTTTTATCTACTGTATGTTCAATGCTTTTCATGCCGATTCCGTGCAGATAGCGATTGGCTTTATCAGTAATAAAACGCGGGTTATTCTGCAGTACTGATTTTGCAACAGTGTTCTTTATAAGAATTGAATATTTATTCTCATATGAGAAAATTTTAAGAAAAATGCTGCGCGGCTTATCCTGTGTGATTTTTTTCTGTGCTTCTACCGCATTATCCAGCAGATTTGAAAGCATCACCGCAATATCCAGTTCCCGCTCTCCGTCCACGGAAGCCGTCACTTCTACCTGCATTTTAATATTTTCGTGTTCGCATAATACTTTTTTTTCATTTAACACGGAATTGACCAGATTGTTCCCCGCCACATAAACATACTTATTCTGTCCGCAGTCTTCAATATGTTCACCGATTGCCTTCCTTAATCCTTCGTAATCTCCATCATTTAGCAGGTGCATATAAATATTAAGATGTTTCACCATATCGTGGCGGATTTTGCGGATATCCTGATACTCCTTATCCATGCGGATAATATCGGCCCGCTGTGCCTGCAGCTTTAAATTGGCCAGTTCATTTCGTTTTTCATATTCATTTTTATAACTGATTGAATTGGCAATCGCAAGCGGTACAACAGTCATTACAATGATGGATATTTCAATTGCAAGAACATAAATATAATCCCGTCCGTCAAAGTGGCGCACATAGGTCCATAAAATCAGCGCTACCGCAGCAACACTGTCCGCAATAAAATAAACTGCCAGCATCAGCCATTCTTCTTTTTTAATAATACGTCTTTTGGCAAGCACTCTGCCCCAGATATAAAAGATAATAATAAATACAATCCGGTTAAATGCCACATATGCCATCTTTGATGCCGTCGTATTAATAATCTGTTCCGCCCCGCGGTACCATGATAAAATCTCAACACACAGGCTGGTGGCTAAATTAACCAGCAGTGTATTGACAAGCAGTACCAGTGCGATTGTAATCGACTGCCACAGCCCGCCACGCATCACAATCATACTATATCCAATAATTACGACAACCCCCAGCACCATCTGAAGCACCGGACTGTCCGAAAAGAAAAATCCAACAACAAAAAAAAGTGCTGCTGCAAGCGTACTGACAACATAACGGTACTTACTCTCATATTTCCAGTATGCATTTAAAATTGCCGTATAAATTGTACATTCAATTAATGTTGAAATAACATTTGTTACTATATCCAGTTCTACCATTTACCAATCTGCCTCACAAATTATTTTCATGGCGGATAAATTCCAGATGTTTTTGTTTCAGGCTTTCCAGCCGTTCCCTGCTGATGGAAATACACTCTCCGTTATTCATCAATACATCTTTATAACGGACTCTGTCCACATGGCGCAGATTAACGATATATCCTGACTGGACACGCACAAATCCCTTTTCATAAAAAATCTGTTCTAGATCTGCCATTTTAGCACGAACCATATAATCTTCCTGAAGTGTCTTTATTTTTACATAATGCTTGGCACTTTCAAAATAGTAAATTTCTGACAGCTTTAAACGCACGGTATTGCCATTGACACAGAAATCATAGTAGTTTTTCTAGCTATGATATCTGTTTAATAATGCCGTAACTGCCTCTTCCAGTTCTTCCGCCCGCTCAACCCGGGTGATCCCGAAGGAGGAGCCTGCTTTTACCGGTTTCACAAAC
>ERZ836760.3340-NODE-3340-length-10124-cov-5.910915_pt1 | contig 10124 bp, 9 predicted proteins | sample MGYA00519941_ERZ836760 | MGnify/ENA primary metagenome ERZ836760 (study PRJEB31850, sample SAMEA3708807) | human gut metagenome | biome: human gut; feature: human-associated habitat; material: faeces | place: China | collected 2014 ... | reverse complement strand
GTATAAAGGATCTGCTAATACATCTCTTTTCTGAATATGTCCTTTACGTGGCACGTTACTTCCCTCCTTAATTATAGAAATTAATTCATAGGTACTCACATGTTTCCATAAAAATGTGTTCGCGCACGGTTCTATCTATTCCTGCAACCACAGGCAATATCATCCCGGCACTAACTACTTTTACTTACGTTAGTGGTACTACTAGTGTAAGCTGTTACTTATTATTTCTTCTTAGCGTCTTTCGGTCTCTTAGCGCCGTACTTGGAACGAGCCTGCTTTCTGTTGGCTACGCCTGCGGTATCAAGAGTACCTCTGATGATGTGGTATCTGGTACCCGGAAGGTCCTTAACACGGCCACCACGAATTAATACTACGCTGTGCTCCTGTAAGTTGTGTCCCTCGCCCGGGATGTAGCTGGTTACCTCGATACCGTTAGAAAGACGTACTCTGGCGATTTTACGAAGTGCAGAGTTCGGCTTCTTCGGGGTTGCAGTCTTAACTGCGGTGCAGACACCTCTCTTCTGCGGAGAAGAAGTGTTGGTTGCACGCTTCTGTAAGGAGTTGTATCCTCTCTGCAGAGCCGGTGCGGTAGACTTCTTTTCTGCGGTCTGTCTTCCCTTTCTCACTAACTGGTTGAATGTTGGCATTCCTTTCACCTCCTGTGATATTGTCTGTTGGTTGCTGTAATTCTTTTCAGCTTTTTGCGCATCAAAAAATCCTGCGATTTTCGCACGCCATGTCATTATATCCGTTTGATGATAGCATGTCAAGGATATTTTTGCAATTTCTCGCCTGTTTTTCTTTATATTTAAGCCATTTGTTGTTACTGTTCACGCGTTGCGCAAACAGCAACGGATTTTTCCGATGCTTCGCATTCCAAATCGGCAAAATCTGCTGCCACCACGATATCATACGGCATTTTCAGTTCAGAAAATGCCTACCCGCGTACTCACACACTCAGCACATATCCGATTCCGCGCACCGTCTTCAGATACTGCGGCTGCTTCGGATCATCCTCAATCTTGTTCCGTATCCGCTTCACATAAACCGTGATGGTGTTATCGTCCACCACGGCCTCATTCCAGACCTGGATGTAAAGCTGTTCTTTTGTAAATACCTGTCCCGGATGCTCCATCAGGAACCGGAACAAGGTCATTTCCCTCGCCGTGAAATTCAGCGGTTCTCCGTTTTTCAGGCACTCCATTTTCAGGGTATCTACCGCAAACGGCCCTTTCCGGATTCCGCTCTCCGCGCCGCCCTGACTGTAGATCTGGCTGCGGCGGATCAGGGCCTTGGCCGTCTGGATCAGAACCGCCGTGTGAAAAGGTTTGGTAAGGTAGCTGTCCGCACCGAATCCAAGTCCCAGCACCTGGTCCATCTCATCGGATTTTCCAGACAGCATCATGACCGGCGTGTGGTCTCCCGCGGCGCGCATTGCCTGCAGCACATCATAACCACCCACATGTTCCATCATTACGTCCAGAATCACCAGGTGGAACTGTTGTTTCTTTAAAAGTTCCAGAGCCTCGCTTCCATCGGCTGCCTCCGTCACCTGCATTCCCTCACGGGTCAGGGCGGTCCGCACAGCCAGCCGGATCGCCCGTTCATCGTCCACCAGTAGGATTTTTTCTGTATTCATAAACTTTCTCCTGCATCATTTTTCTTTCATTATAGCAAAAAATCCTGTTCTGCGGTACAAGATCCGTACTGCAGAACAGGGTTTTCATTCGTTATGTATCATTTAGATGGCAACAATGCCAAGAATCACACCGAATACCAGCATGATAAGGCTGATAATATAGTACGGCGGAATGCTGAATTTCATATGATCTTTCAGCTCTGTTCCGGTCAGACCGATCGCAAGGTAAGTTGCCGGTACTAACGGGCTTACCATTAACGCGAGGTTCTTACCGATCAGCATGGTCAGCGCGGTATTTAAGGAGGCTACACCGTAGGTTTCACCTACCTGCATAACCAGCGGCATGATGCCGTAGAAGTACGCGTCGGTTCCCACACACAGACCCAGCGGAAGTGCCAGAATACCGAAGATGATGTGGATGTACTTGCCAAGGGCTGCCGGGATGATCGCCATGATCGCGCCTGCCATTGCTTCCAGCATGCCGGTTCCGTCAAAGACACCAACCATAGCGCCTGCCGCGAACAGGGTTGCGGAAATGATCAGCGCTGCCGGAGCATGTTTCTTGATCAGCTTGTCCTGCAGCTTCTGGTCCGGATAGTTGACAGCCAGAAGGATGCACAGCCCCAGCATGAAAATAACATAGGATTTACCAATACCGGTGGATAACAGCGCGATCACGCCAGCGGTGAGCAGGAAGTTGAAGATCAGGAAAGCATTGGACTTTCTTAAGCTTGCCTCTTCTTTCTTCTCTTTCTCATCTACCGCAACCTCTTCTCCTTTTCCAAGTCCAGCACCATGCTTGATCGCAACTATGCCAAGAACAACCGCGAGCGCAATGTTCATAACCAGACCCACAACCTGAAGCGGAATCAGCATATGCCATAACTCGGTGGCATCCATCTCCAGAACGGTTGCCGCTCTTGCGGTCGGGCCGCCCCACGGAAGCAGGTTCATAACACCCATGCAGGCGCCGGTCAGGCAAAGAAGGATGCGCGGATCAATCTTCATCTTTTTGTATACCGGATACATAGACGGAATGGTAATGAGAACGGTTACCGCGGTGGTTCCGTCCAGATGCGCGATCGTTGCGATCACTGCGGTTACCACGGTAACTGCGATTACATTGTTTCCCGCTTTTTTTACCAGCCATCCAACGATGACATCAAAGAGTCCGGTATCTGCCAGAACACCAAAATAAATAACGGAAAAGATAAATAAGATACCATTGCTGGTGGTCGTCTTAATACCATCCGCAATGAAGCCCATAATCTCTACCGGGGAAAACCGGAGAATCAGAGCCGCAATAGCCGGAACTACTGCCAGTACCACGATCGGGGACATCTTGCCCTTTAAAAGCAGAACCACAATCGCGATGATCATCAGAAAACCAATAACTGCTACCATTGTCACATTCCTCCCTAAACTTTCTTAAGTCTTTACTGAGATTCATTTTAATGGCAGCAGTTTAATTGTTCATGACAAAAAAATGACATTTTTGTCATTTTTACTCAATTCGGATAGGTCCCATCCGCCAGCAGCTTCTGATATGCATTGTAGGCATCTTCCAGCTTGTCATATTTTTGGCCGGATGTATAAGAGGAAAAATCTGCAATATGATCCGCAATTGCCACATACGTCTTTCCGTCTTTCTTTCTGGCCGCTGTTGTCGTTTCAGAAATGTAAAATCCACCATCTGCCCTGCTGACTATGACCGGAATCTTTTTCCCTGCACCAACCTGATTGGTATCCATGGATGTCCAGAACAAATACCGGCTGGATGCATTTTTCGGACTTCCTATATAGGCCCATGTCCCGGTTCCCAGCAGACTGCTGCTGCCCTCCTTCCGTATTTCCTCATTAACTTTCGTCAGCATATCAGATTTCGGACACTTGGAATCGATTTCAAAATAAGTGTTATTCTGTTTTATCAGCTCAGCCAGTATATCGGTTTTATCGAGTGCTCCATGCAGATCATCGTTGTAGGGAAAAGAGATCGGTGTATCATTTCCACCTGCTCCGCTCCATATTACCTTCATTCCGAAACCCGGAATGTATGACAGCGTACATTCTCCATTCTCAACAGGGATCCCGATCCAGTGCTCCGTATTACCCTCGCTCCTGGAATGCGTGATCCCGGAAACCGTTACGGGATCATAGGCATTCCAGTCATCCCGTTTCTGTTTCAATTTCTTCACTGTCCTGGAGTAATTTTCTGTATCCTCAGTCATCACAGCCATCATCACTTCCGAGTAAGCAGAGCGCACATCGGCAAGATCAACCGTCTCACGACTTTTCTCCAGATATCCTGCAAAAACAGGCATGGATATCGCCACAAGAACTCCGATGACCGCAACGACGATCAAAAGCTCCGCAAGCGTAAAGCCGTTGTTCCCAGTCTTTTGTTTTTTCATGATTTTACGCTCTCCTTATGCCATTCTTTCGTACCGTTTTATTGTACTGCATTCTTTTTCGTTTGGCAATGATTGAGAGCTTTCCTGATTGTTCAGATTACGGAACATATTTTTCCATACATCTTAGGACGTCTGTCCCGGAACAGTCCCCAGGAAAGACGGTCTTCCATCAGCCGGTCCAGATCAAAGTCTGCTGTGATAAAGCCCTCTTCCTCGCTTCCCATGGCTTCCTGTATTTCCCCGCAGCCGTCCCTGAAATTGGTATAAAAAAACAGGTGACGGCATATTCCATCACCTGCTGTAGCTGTTTTTGTCTTTAAATGTCTCTGTCCCTTTGACAGGCAGAAAAACGGTGACCTTAATCCCCAGTTTTCTGCTCTGCTTTTGCCAGAAGCTCTTATTGACCGTTTCACAAGTGACGTGCCTTTTGCACTGATAACATACGCATGTAGCGTATCGACTTATAAAATTTGGGCTCCTAACCCAATCAATAATGTGGTTTCCCACTTTCGGCTTCTGACCCGCCCGTCCGTCTGGGCTTAACTCAATATCTGAGTGGTCACGTATTTTAAATTAGCATAATCTTTATGACCTATCAAGAAATTTTCTCAATTCTATTTATTCTATTTTACACCTCGTCTGCTTCCTTATCCTTTCCAAGCCGTCTCAGCATGGTCTTCTTCACTGCGCGGAAGATATTCTCGTATCCGGTGCAGCGGCACAAGTGGCCGGACAGGAGTTTGCGGATCTCGTCATCGGAATATTCCTTTCCGGACTGTAAAAGCTCCGTTGCGCTCATGATAAAGCCCGGGGTACAGAATCCGCACTGGACAGCGGCCTCATCAATGAAGGCCTGCTGGATGTCGGACATCTCGCCGTTCGGGCCTGCCAGGCCCTCCAGGGTCAGGATTTCCTTGCCCTCGGCCCACACAGCCAGGTAAATGCAGGAATTGAAACACTCGCCGTCGATCAGGACGTTGCAGGCTCCGCACTCTCCTACCTCACAGCCCTTCTTGACGCTGGTAAGGCGGAAATCATCCCGCAGCACATCGGTTAGGGACGCGCGCACATCGATCATTTTTTCTACTTTCTTTCCGTTAATGGTGCAGGAAAGCAGCTTATACTGTTTACTCATGGACTTCACCTCCAGCCAGACGGATGGATTCGCACAGGGCGCGCTCTGCCAGTACCGTCGCGATATGTTCACGGAAATCTTTCGCAGCTCGCCAGCTGTCCCGCGGATTGATATCCTCAAGAACTGCCTGGGCAAACTCTTTGACTGCCGCTCTGCCCGTCTCTTTTCCACGGATCTTTGCTTCCGCGGAAGGGGCACGCATCGGTACCGGACCGGCTACGCCGTAAGCAATCCGGGCATCCAGAATTGTTTTTTTATCTTCGGAAAGCTTTACATTCACAGAGCATCCTGTAGTGGCGATATCCATGGCGTTACGCATTGCATACTTGATATAATGCCCGAAATAACCTTCATAAGCTTCCTTCGGAATGATGATCGCAGTCTGCAGCTCGCCCGGTTTCAAATCTACCTTGCCTGCCTTGATGTAAAAATCGTGGATCGGAAGCCGGCGTACTCCTTCCGGTCCGGTGATCTCCACGATCGCATCCCATGCATGGAGGGTTGAGGCAGAGTCAGCGGAAGTCACGCCATTGCAGGTGTTTCCTCCGATGGTACCGATGTTGCGGATCTGGGGGCCGCCCACCATGTCTACTGCCTCGCCGAGTACGTTGATATATTTCTGGATGATCGGATCCTTGGTAATATGGGAAAAACTGGTCAGGGAGCCGATGCGGATGGCACCGTCCTCCTCAAAGGATACGCCTCGCATGGCGTCGATCCCGTAAAGACTGACAAGCTCTTTTCCTGCGCGTTTTCCCTCGCGCATCTGCACCAGCACATCACTGCCTCCGGCAATGATCTGCGCTTCCGGATGTTCCATCAGGAGCGCTACTGCGTGCTCTACACTTTCCGCTTCGTAAAGCGCCTTTAAATCATACATAATGTAACCTCCTTGAACAAACCTTCTTCTTTAAACCGTTTAAACAGAATGTGCGGGTTCACCGGCGCGTCATTGACTGCCACTCCGGTGGCTTGATAAACCGCGTTGCGGATGGCCGGAGCAACCGGACAGGTCGGCGGCTCACCCAGGGATTTTGTTCCGAAGGCACTGGTCGGCTCCGGATTTTCCACGAAGTAAGCACGCAGTCTCGGATGGTCCATAAAGGTAGACAGCTTGTAGTCCAGCAGGTTATTATTTAACGCGCGCCCGGTCTTCGGATCAAACAGCAGCTTCTCGGACAGGCCGAAGCCGATGCCCATGCTCATGCCGCCGTGTACCTGTGCCTCAGCCAGGGCAGGATTGATCAGGGTTCCGACATCATGCACGTTTACAATGTCAAGCAGCTTTACCTTGCACATCGGAATGTCTACCTCTACCTCCGCAAAACAACATCCGAAGGAGTAGGCGTTGGACTTGATCTGGGCGGTACTCTCTGCGGTAATGTGCTGGCTGTGCGTTACGCTGTACAGGGCCTCAGTAGCCAGCTCACCCACGCTCATCAGCACGCGTCCGTCGGTCACGCGGACAACGTTGCCCTCCACAAGATCCAGATTGTACGGAGGCATGCGGGTCAGCTCATGGGCATAGTTCAAAATGCGCTCTTTCAGCAACAGTCCGGTCTGGCGGATGGAGAAGCCTGCGGTATAAGTCTGACGGGACGCGTAAGCGCCAGTGCCAAACGGGGTCACATCGGTATCCTGGCAGGAAACCACATGCACCTGATCCAGGCGGACACCTACCACATCCGCTGCCATCTGGGTATAGGCAGTGTCAGCACCCTGGCCGATCTCTGTCTCCCCCAGCTGTACCTGCAGGGAACCATCCTGATTCAATACCATACGGCAGGAAGAGGTCTCCAGGGAGATTGGCCATACTGCCGTGTTGTACCAGAATACGGACATGCCGATACCACGGCGGATATCGCCGGTCTGATTCTGGTATTCCTTGTATTTACGCTCGTAATCCGTTGCTGCCATGCCCTTGTCCATACACTGGTTAAAGGTATCGCTGTACAGCTCATTCTTGGAAAATTCATCCTTAAAGCCAACCGGCATCAGGTTCTTTCTGCGGAATGCGATCGGGTCCATGCCGATCTTTGCCGCAACATCATCGGTGTGGCATTCAACAGCCCACATAGCCTGCGGAATACCGTATCCGCGCATGGCTCCGGCAGCCGGCTTATTGGTAAATACCGTATAGCCATCTGCCTCAATATTGTCGCACGGGTAAAGCTGCGGGAATGCACCGACACCCTTTGCGCAGATGCTGTGGCCGTGGGATGCATACGCTCCCTGGTCGGAGAATGCCTCCAGCTTTCTTGCCGCAAAGGTTCCGTCCGGACGAACCCAGGATACGATATGGCTGCGGATCGCATGGCGTACACGGTTGGAAACGAAGGTTTCCTCCCGCGGCACATCCAGCTTAACCAGATGACCGCCCAGGTTCATGCAGACCCATGCGCAAAGCGGCTCATACAGAACGTCCTGCTTGTTGCCGAAGCCGCCGCCGATGTAAGGCTTGATAATCTGCACACGACCCCAGTCAATTCCCAGTGCCTGTCCCACCACGCGTCGGACAATGTGCGGGATCTGAGTGGAACTGAGCATACGGATGCGCTCGCCCTCCATCTGTGCAGTACAGATAAAGTTCTCGATATGGCAGTGCTGCACGGTCGGCGTGCTGTACCAGCCCTCTACCTTGATAAGGCCCGGCTCCCTGATGGCTTCCTCATAATTACCCTTGCGGATCGTGGTGTGCTTTAACACATTGCCCGGGTAATTTTCATGGATCTGCGGAGCATCCTCCTTCATGGCATCCTGCACATCCATAACGAACGGATACTCCTCATACTCTACTTTGATGGCCCGCAGTGCCTGGGCTGCTGCCACCTCATCCTCTGCTACGACTGCACCAATGTCATCGCCGTAAAAGCGGACACGGTCTGTCATGACCAGACGGTCTGCCACGTCCTGATGCGACGGGTCCGTAGACCACGGATGGCCTGCAGTCGGAAAATAGTGCTTTTCCTTCAGATCGAAGCAGGTGAAGATTTTTACGACTCCCGGAATCTTCTCCGCCTCAGATGTATCAATTGAAATAACCCGCCCATTCGCGATCGTGGAATGCAATACACGAATGATGTATGCACTCTTGTCGCACAGATCATCGGTATAACGGGTTCTGCCCATTGCTTTATCATGAGCATCTACACGTGTTACCTTCTTTCCTACATACATTTGCTTACCCCTCCATTTGAAATCCTTCTTTTGTTCAGGCGCGCCTTACGATCTGCCTTCGATACACTGTTCTATTGCCATCTGGCTGCGGGTCTGTTTCAGGCTGCAAGTGTTGTCAGCGCGACCACGCTGCCCCGGTACTGCCGCATTCCGGCAAAGCTCTCCTGCCTGAATAAAAGTTTGTCCCGCCGCCACTTCCATAGTGAACATGTAATTTTTATCTTTTTCTGTACAATTCTGAAACAACAATTCCATCGCACTGCGTTTTGCCATTGGCAATTTCTGAAAAATATCCACGGGCACATCCTCCTATAGCATCATTGTAACCGCATTGTCTGCCGGAAAGAAAGGTCACATGACTTCTTTCTCAATAAAAATTATAAGATTTTCCGGCCTGCCACATATTTTCCGGCCACCTCCCGCTCATCACCGAGATAAATGACACGCTCCAGTCGCTGCTTTACCTCAAGTGACTGCGGATGCTCCAGCCTTGTGTCATCCAGAATTACCGCATCAAACTCATACCCCGGCTCAAAGCTTCCAACCTTACCAAAGAAGGCTCCGCCTCCCTTAGAAGCCAGATAAAAAACCTCCTCAACCGTAAGCGCTTTTAAGCCCTGGTCACTCAGGCGCCAGCGGAGCTTGCTTGCCTGAATGGCATGGCGCATGGCCGCAAACAGGTTCTCCGTCGTACCTCCTGCCACATCACTGCCGAGTCCCATCGGAATCTGCTCATCTAAATACCGGCGTACCGGCGCGATACCGGAAGAAAGGTTGGTATTGGACTCCGGACAATGGGCAATAAAAACTCCATTCTCCTTCATCCTGCGGATTTCCGCTTCACCGGAGTAAACACAATGAGCCATGATGGTGCGGCATTTCCCGCCAAACATGCCGAAATGGTCGTAGGCATCTCCGTAAAATTCTGCCCACGGACAGAGCTCCTGTACCCAGGCAATCTCTCCCAGATTCTCCGATAAATGAGACTGCACCGGAAGCCCGGTTTCTTTCTGGATATCATGCAAAAGCTCCATTAATTCGTCACTGCAGCTTGGCGTAAACCGCGGAGTCAGGATTGGCTGCACATGCTCATAATGCCGTTCTGCGACTGCCCGGATCCATTCCCTGGTTGCCTTTGCAGATTCCTCTGCCGAAGCCTCCCGCAGATAGTCCGGACTGTTGCGGTCCATATTCACCTTGCCCACCATCGCCGCAATTCCTGCCTCTTCCAGCCGGTCCATCAGAAGAAGGGTTGCTTCGTTGTGAATGGTGGCAAACACACAGGCTCTTGTGGTAGCGCCGTGTGTTAAATTCTTTACAAAAATATCATATGCCTTCTTTGCGTACTCCGGATCCCGGTACTTGCTCTCCTCCGGAAAGGTGTTGGTATTCAGCCAGTCCAGAAGCTCCAGATCCATGCCTAGTCCCCGGAACGAATACTGCGGTGCATGAACGTGAAGATCCGTAAGTCCGGGGATGATGATCCGGTCTCCCATATCTTCTACCGGAATGCCGCAAAACTGTTGTGGAAGTTCCGGATAGATTCCCTGCACCCTTCCGTCCTCGCAGACCAGATACTGCTGCTCAAGGATTTCCATTGTTCCGATTTTTTTTGTGTATACAAGATTGCCTCTCAGGGCAAAGGTCTGTTTCATATTTATTCATCCTTTCCTATTATGTTCCTTATCCCCATACATTGTACTGAAAACGAAAAAGTGTCTTCGACACTTCAACTCCCCTGCCCCTCAATCTTGAGGGGTGG
>ERZ836760.3306-NODE-3306-length-10298-cov-4.176023_pt1 | contig 10298 bp, 5 predicted proteins | sample MGYA00519941_ERZ836760 | MGnify/ENA primary metagenome ERZ836760 (study PRJEB31850, sample SAMEA3708807) | human gut metagenome | biome: human gut; feature: human-associated habitat; material: faeces | place: China | collected 2014 ... | reverse complement strand
CCCGCAGAATCCCGGAATACCTGTATTTGCGGGCGGGCCGGAGCGCCTGGGCGGGGGAAATTCGTAGATTTTACTTCTGGAACCAGCGGGCCAGGCCGCGCTCCTCCAGGGCCTTCAGGGTGGCCTGGGGATCCTTCACCTTGGCCAGGAAGATCATGGCGGCGATGATATAGGGCTTGAAGGAGGCCTCCTTGTAGAGAGGATCGCGGTAGCGGTCAAACACGCTGGCCTCCACCTCGCCGTCCACGCAGGAGACGTCGTTGATGTCGGCGGGCAGGCAGTGCAGGTACAGGGCCTTGCCGTCGCGGGTGGTCTTCATCAGCTCCTCGGTGCAGCACCAGTCCTTGTGGGTGGCGTTCTGGGCCAGCAGCTCCTTCTCCAGGGCCTTGATGCCGTCGGAGTCGCCCTCGGCGTACAGGTTGGTGCGCTTCTCCATGGCGGCGAAGGGCGCCCAGCTCTTGGGATACACGATGTCGGCGTCCTGGAAGGCCTCGGCCATGGAGTGGGTCTTGGTGAAGGTGCCGCCGCTCTTCTGGGCGTTGGCACGGGCCACCTCCTCCACTTCGGGCATAACCTCGTAGCCCTCGGGGTGGGCCAGCACCACGTCCATGCCGAAGCGGCTCATCAGGCCGATGACGCCCTGGGGCACGGAGAGGGGCTTGCCGTAGCTGGGGGAGTAGGCCCAGGTCATGGCGATCTTCTTGCCCTTCAGGTTCTCCACGCCGCCGAAGTGGTGGATGATGTGCAGCATGTCAGCCATGGCCTGGGTGGGGTGGTCGATGTCGCACTGGAGGTTGACCAGGGTGGGCTTCTGCTCCAGCACGCCGTCCTTGTGGCCCTGGGTCACGGCGTCCATGAACTCGTGCATGTAGGCGTTGCCCTTGCCGATGTACATGTCGTCGCGGATGCCGATGACGTCGGCCATGAAGGACACCATGTTGGCGGTCTCGCGGACGGTCTCGCCGTGGGCGATCTGGCTCTTCTTCTCGTCCAGGTCCTGGACGGTCAGACCCAGCAGGTTGCAGGCGGAGGCGAAGGAGAACCGGGTGCGGGTGGAGTTGTCCCGGAAGATGGAGATGCCCAGGCCGGAGTCAAAGATCCGGGTGGACTTGTTCCGCTCCCGCAGGTCCCGCAAGGCGTCGGCCACGGTGAAGATGGCCTCCAGCTCCTCGTCGGTCTTGTCCCAGGTCCAGTAGAAGTCGGACTTGTACATGTTGTTGATGTGCAGCTTTTCCAGATGCTTGGCCAGCTCGATGGTCTTGGACATATTCAGCACTCCTTGTAATATGTGAAATTGTAGATGTATGGCGGCTCTGCCGCAGCGAAAGGAAAAACCAGGAAAAGGGTCTAGGGAAAAACCCAGGTTTTTCCCAGTTGATTTGCCTCCGGCAAATCAAGCAAATCGAATCATTTTCGCCGCGGCGTGTACGTGGCGAAAATGCCTTGACCCAGCCCCCCTTCGAAGCTCACCGGATATCGTTATCCGTGAGGCTCTGCCGGAACTCGGTGACGTCAGCAGTCTTGTTCTCGGGCTTGTACAGGCCGGGTACTGCGGCGTACAGGGCGGCACAGGTCACCAGATCCTGCTTCCAGGTGATCTCATTGGGGGCATGAGCCTGGGACTCGGCGCCGGGGCCAAAGCCCACGCAGGGGATGCCATATCGGCCCTGGATGGACACGCAGTTGGTGGAGAAGGTCCACTTGTCGGTGAGGGGGCGGCCGTCCCGCAGGTGCATGGCGTCCCGCTTGGCCTCGGCGTCGGCGTGGCCGATGCGCTTGTCGCCCCAGAGGGCGTGGTGGGCGTCCACCAGGGCCTGGACGTGGGCGGCGTTCTCCTTGTTGATCCAGGTGGGGAAGTAGCACTCGGTCTCGTACACCTCGCCGGTCCAGGAGGGCCGGTCATACATATACATGGACACCTGTACGTCGTCGCCGTACTTCTTCACGCTGGGCAGGTCGCGGATCTCCTGGAGGCAGGAGTCCCAGGTCTCGCCGGCGGTCATGCGGCGGTCGATGGAGATGGCGCAGCTGTCCGCCACAGCGCAGCGGGAGGGAGAGGTGTAGAAGATCTGGCTGACGGTGCAGGTGCCCCGGCCCAGGAAGCGGGCGTCCTCAAAGTGCTCGGGGTTGTACTTGGGATCCAGCATCTTCACCAGGCCCTTGATCTCCACGGTCTCGTCGGCGGGGTTCTCGTTGAGGGCGCGCACGTCCTGGAGGATGTCGGCCATCTTGTAGATGGCGTTGTCGCCCCGCTCCGGGGCGGAGCCGTGGCAGGAGACGCCCTTCACGTCCACGCGGATCTCCATGCGGCCCCGGTGGCCCCGGTAGATGCCGCCGTCAGTGGGCTCGGTGGACACCACGAACTCCACCTGCTCCTTGCGGATGCCCTTGGCGGGGAAGAACTTGTTGACGATGTACTGCCAGCACATGCCGTCGCAGTCCTCCTCCTGCACGGAGCCCACCACCATGATCTTATAGCCGGCGGGAATGAGGCCCAGATCCTTCATGATCTTGGCGCCGTAGGTGGCGGCGGCCATGCCGCCCTCCTGGTCGGAGCCGCCGCGGCCGAAGATCACCGCGTCGTCCTCGTAGCCCTGGTAGGGATCGGCCTCCCAGTTGTTGATGTTGCCGATGCCCACGGTGTCGATGTGGGAATCGAAAGCGATGATCTTGTCGCCCTCACCCATCCAGCCGATGACGTTGCCCAGGCCGTCTACCTCCACCGCGTCGTAGCCCAGCTTCTCCATCTCGGCCTTGATGCAGGCCACCACTTCCTTCTCCTCGCAGCTCTCGCTGGGGTGGGAGATCATCGCCCGCAGGAAGCGGGTCATGTCGGCCCTGTAGCTCTCGGCTGCCTTCTTGATCTGCTCGTAATCCATGTTCGTTTCCCTCCATCATTGATTCACAGGTAGTTATATTATCTTAAAAGCCTTACAGAGTGCGCGCCGCAGGCGTGCAGTTTGTTCGTTCCGGGGACATGTGCCCCGGAACGAACTCCGCTCAGCCAGCAAGTGTGGGTGCTGAGCGCTTTCAGCGGTCAGCACCTGCGCGCGGCGGGCTGTATCTCATCCCAGAAGCGGCTTTGCCGCTTTTGGGATGAATTAAACGGTGGGATATTCACCGTCCCACAGCACCTTGCGGAACTTCATGGGGTCGGTGTTGCCCTCGGTGGAGAACATGAGCACCTGGCTGAAGCGGTCTAGGCCGACGGCCTCCCGGAGCTCCTTGTATTCATCGGTCTCCATGATGGCGGCGATGAGGCCCATGCCCACCGCGCCGGACTCGCCGGAGATCACCACCGGATCGCCCTTGACGGGGACGCCCAGCATCCGCATGCCCCGGGCGCTCACCCAGTCGGGGCAGGAGACAAAGGCGGTGGCGTGGTTGCGCAGGATATCCCAGGAGATGGTGTTGGGCTCGCCGCAGGCCAGGCCGGCCATGATGGTCTGGAGGTCGCCGTCCACGATGCGGGGGGCGCCGTCGCCGGCCAGGGCGCCCCGGTAGAGGCAGTCGGCCGCCTGGGCCTCCATGACGATGAACTTGGGCGGGTCGTTGGGGAACAGGTTGGTGAAGTAGCCCACCACCGCGCCGGCCAGGGAGCCCACGCCCGCCTGGACGAACACGTGGGAGGGACGGTTGACGCCGAGCTGGCGGAGCTGCTCGGCGGCCTCGCTGGCCATGGTGCCGTAGCCCTGCATGATCCAGGAGGGGATCTCCTCATAGCCCTCCCAGGCGGTATCCTGGACGATCACGCCGTGCTCGGTCTGGGCGGCCTCGGCGGCGGCCATGCGGACGCAGTCGTCGTAGTTGACCTCCTCAATGGTGACGGCGGCGCCCTCCTTGGCAATGTTGTCGTAACGGGGCTTGGAGCTGCCCTTGGGCATATGTACCACGGCCTTCTGACCCAGCTTGTTGGCCGCCCACGCCACGCCGCGGCCGTGGTTGCCGTCGGTGGCGGTGAAGAAGGTGGCCTGGCCGAACTCCTTGCGGAAGGCCTCGCTGGTCAGGTAGTCGTAGGTCATCTCGGACACGTCCCGGCCCATTTCCTTGGCGATGTACTTGGCCATGGCGAAGGAGCCGCCCAGCACCTTGAAGGCGTTCAGGCCAAAGCGGAAGGACTCGTTTTTGACGCACAGGCCGGCCAGCCCCAGGTATTGGGCCATGCCGTCCAGCCGGTCCAGGGGGGTGACGGAGTACTGGGGGAAGGTGCTGTGGAAAAAGCGGGCCTTGGCCACGTTGGAGAGCGACATGATGGGCAGCTGCCGGTCGTCGCTCTTGGGCATGGTGTTGAGGACCCATTTGATCTGGTCTTTCATTGGGACGGTCGCCTCCAAATTATTTTAAAGTTGCACTCACTTTTTGTTTTACGAGACCATCATACCACGTCCCGTTCAGATGTCAAGAGGATATTCTAAAAAAAATGGTGTAATACTAAAAAATTTTTAGCATCCATAAAAATGCGCCTGAAACATAAGGGAAAAACAGGAAAGCGGGACCCCGGACGGACGGCCGCCGGGACCCCGCGGAAGGTCAGGGGGCGGCCTTCTTGGCTGGCTTTTTGTAGAAGGTGTCCTGCATGGGCAGGCTGGTGCGCAGGATGTGGTCACGGGCGTAGTAGGCCCCCTGGACCGCCGGAGCGGTGGGGATAGTGGCGATCTCGCCGATGCCCTTGGCCCCGTAAGCGAAGGGGAGCAGCTCCTCCTTCTCCACATAAATGGCGTGGATGTCGGGAATCTGGTCGGCCCGCATCAGCCCCAGGGTGCCGAATTTGGCCTGGGGCACGCAGTCCTTGAGGGGGAAGTCCTCGGTGAGGGCGTAGCCCAGGCCCATGAGCACGCCCCCCTCGATCTGCCCCTGGATGGAGGTGGGGTTGACCACCTTGCCCGAGTCGTGGGCAGCGTAGACCTCCTTCACCCGGCCCTCGCCGTCCAGAATCACCACATGGGTGGCGAAGCCGTAGGCCACGTGGCTCTTGGGATTGGGCTTGTCGGCCCCCAGCTTGTCGGTGGGATCGAAAAACTCGGCGCTGTACTCCAGCCCCTCCAGGGCGGACAAGTCCCCGCCCGCCCCGTCCAGATCGGCCCTGAGCTCGGCGGCGGCCATGCGCACCGCCTCGCCTGTGATCAGGGTCTGGCGGGAACCGGAGGTGGTGCCTGAGTCGGGGGCCACCTCCGAGTTGGCCCCCATGTTGCGGAGCTTTTCCAGGGGCAGGCCGGTGGTTTCGGCCAGCATCTGAAGGAACACGGTGGCGCAGCCCTGGCCGATGTCGGAGGCGGCGGAGTAGAGCTCCACCACCCCATTGCGCACCGCCAGCTTGCACCGGCCCTTGTCGGGCAGGCCCACGCCCACGCCGGAGTTCTTCATGGCGCAGGCGATGCCGGCGTGAGCCGCGTTCTGTTCATATACGTCCTTCACCGCCAGCAGGGTTTCCTTGAGGGCGGTGGAGCAGTCGGCAATCTGGCCGTTGGGGAGGGCCTTCCCCGGCTCGATGGCGTTGCGGAAGCGGATCTCCCAGGGGGAGATGCCCACTTTTTCCGCCAGCAGGTTGATGTTGGACTCCAGGGCGAACTCGCTCTGGCACACGCCGAAGCCCCGGAAGGCCCCGGCGGGGGGGTTGTTGGTGTACCAGCCGAAGCCGCGGATGTCGGTGTTCTGGTAGCAGTAGGGGCCCACCGAGTGGGTGCAGGCCCGCTCCAGCACCGGCCCGCACAGGGAGGCGTAGGCCCCAGTGTCGAAGTGGATCTCGCAGTCCAGGCCGGTGAAGATGCCGTTCTCGTCGCAGCCCAGGGTGAAGGTGCCCTCCATATAGTGGCGCTTGGGGTGGAAGTTGATGGACTCCTGCCGGGTGAGCTTTGCCTTCACGGGCCGGTTCACCCGGAGGGCGGCCAGCACCGCCAGGTGCTGCACCGACACATCCTCCTTGCCGCCGAAGCCGCCCCCCACCAGCTTGTTCTCCACCACGATGCGCTCGGGCTCCCACCCCAGCATGATGGAGATCTCCTTGCGGGTGTCGTACACCCCCTGGTCGGAGGTATAGACCTTCACCCCGTCCTTGTAGGGGAAGGCCACGGCGCACTCCGGCTCCAGAAAGGCGTGCTCGGTGAAGGGGGTGCGGTAGGACTGGGTGACGACATACTTGGACTGGGCCAGGGCGGCCCTGGCGTCGCCCCGGGTGACGTGGCGCTGCTGGCACAGGTTGCCGTTGGGGTGGAGGCTGGGGGCGTCCGCCGCCCTGGCCTCCTGGATGGTGCGCACCGGCTCCAGGGGCTCATAGTCCACCTTCACCAGCTCCTTGGCCTGCTTGAGCACGGCCTCATTCTCCGCCACCACCAGGCAGACGGCGTCCCCCACACAGCGGGTGATGTCCCCCTTGGCGATCATCACGTCCCAGTCCTGCTGGAGATGGCCCACCTTGTTGTGGGGCACGTCGTCGGCGGTGAGGACGGCCAGCACCCCGGGCAGGGCCAGGGCGGCGGAGGCGTCGATGTCCAGCACCCTGGCCCGGGGGTACTGGGAGCGGACGGCGGAGGCGTGCGCCATGCCGTCCAGGTACAGATCGTCGCAGTACTCCCCCCGGCCCAGCACCTTGTCGCGCACGTCGGTGCGGAAGGCCCGCGCCCCCACGCCGTAGTCCTCCCCCTCCTCCAGGGCGGGATCGACGGACGCCTCCCCGCGGAGGATGGCCCCGGCCAGGGCAATGCCCTCGATGATTTTCTTGTAGCCGGTGCAGCGGCACACGTTGCCCCGGATGGCCTTTTTGATCTCCGCCTCGGTGGGGTTGGGGTTCTGATCCAGCAGGGCCTTGCCCGCCATTACCATGCCGGGGATGCAGAAGCCGCACTGAACCGCGCCCACCGCGCCGAAGGCGTAGACGAAGGCCTCCCGCTCGGCCTCCGAGAGGCCCTCCACCGTCACGATCTCCTTGCCTGCGGCCCGCTTGGTGGACAGGACGCAGGCCTTGACGGCCTTGCCGTCCACCAGGATGGTGCAGGTGCCGCAGGCACCCTCGCTGCACCCGTCCTTCACCGAGGTCAGGCGCAGCTCGTCCCGCAGGTAGCGCAGCAGAGGCTTCTCCTCCTCCGTGGAGCAGGGGACGCCGTTGACCACAAAGGAATAACACTCACTCATGGCAGGTTCCTCATTTCCTGATTCAGATTCCATGGGCGCGCGGAAAGCCCCAGCGAAAGGCTGAGGCTCACCGCCGCCGGATTATCCCAGCAGATAGGCGTAGTTTTCGTATACCGCGCAGATCAGGCGGCGCAGGGGGTCGTACAGGCCGCAGGCGGCGTCGGACACGTCGTAGTCGGCCACCTGGCCGCCCAGGCGCACCCGGGTTCTGACGTCCTCCAGGCGGAGGAAGCCCTCGTTCCGGCTGTTCTCGAAGTCGTCCGCGCTCCAGAACAGGGTGAACTTGTCCTGATAGGGGCGGCTGTCATAGGGGCAGAAGGTGGCGCAGTTGCCGCACTCGTTGCACATGCCGTCCACGTGGATGATCTGGCGCTGGCGCATGCCGGGCACCCACACCGCCACATTGGCCCGGTTGGGGCACACCTCGGTGCAGGTCTCGCACACGGTGGCGCAGCCCAGGCAGCGGCTGTCCTCACAGGAGGCGCAGTCGGTGCACACGTCGCCCCGCTTGGCCAGGGGCTTCTGATAGTCGGGGTTCACGTTCTGCTCCACCCAGGCGTCCGCGTCGAAGGGGTGGATGGCCTGGGCCGCCCGGGCGGCGCCGGCGATGGCCTCCACCACGGTGCCGGGGCCCTTCTGGCCGTCGCCCACCACAAAGACGTGCTTGACGGAGGACTCCAGGGTATCCGGGTTGACCACGGCGCGGCCCCGTTGATCCACAGAAAGGCCGTTGGCGGTGTAAAGCTCCGTGTCCACCTTCTCGCCCACGGCGGTGATCACCGTGTCGGCGGGCACCTCCGCCGTCCGGCCGGTGTCCACGGGGGAGCGGCGGCCGGTGGCGTCGGGGGCGCCAAGCTCCATCACCCTGCAGGTGAGCACGCCGTCCCGGACGCCCACGGGGGCGAGCAGCTCCCGGAACTCCACGCCGTCGGCCAGGGCCAGCTCCAGCTCCTCCTGGTCGGCGGGCATATAGCGGCGGGTTCTGCGGTACACCAGGGAGACGGTCTCCACGCCGGGGAGGCGCTTGGCGGCCCGGGCGGCGTCCATGGCGGTGTTGCCGCCGCCGATGACCACCACATGCCGGCCCAGGTTCAGGGTATCGGGGGCCTTCTTGGCGGCCTCCAGGAACTCGATGACGTTGTGCTCCTCGCCGTACTCCAGCCCGGCGCTGCCCTTCTGCCACGCGCCGGTGGCCAGGATCACATGGGTGAAGCCCTGGGCGAAGAGCTCCTGTACATCCTTCACCTCGGTGTTGAGCTCCACCTTTACCCCCATGGCCTCCATGAGGCGCACGTCGTTGTCGATGGCCTCGTCATGGATGCGGAACGCGGGGATCACGTGGCGCACGATGCCGCCCAGGGCGTCCCGGCGCTCGAAGACGGTGACGTCCACGCCGGAGCGGCCCAGGAAGTAGGCGGCGGACATGCCGCCGGGGCCGCCGCCCACCACGGCCACCCTCCGGCCCGCGGCGGGGGCGGCGGGGTGCAGCTTGGGCAGCAGGGCCTCAAACCCGCCCTCGGCGGCCTTCAGCTTCTGGGCGCGGATGTAGACGCTCTCGTCGTAGGCGTTACGCATGCACTTGTCCTGGCAGCGGTGGGAGCAGATGGTGCCGGTGATGAAGGGCAGGGCGTTGCGCTGGGTGATGATGCGCAGAGCCTCCTCGTACTTGCCCTCGCCCACCTTCATCAGATAGGCGGGGATGTCCTGCTCGATGGGGCAGCCGGAGCGGCAGGGGGCGGAGAAGCAGTCGATAAGGGGCACCTTTTTGTCCAGCTTGCGGCTGGGGATGGGCTTCATGGGCTTTTGATAGTGGCCGTCGGCGGGGATGCCCTCCGCCAGGGCGGCCGCCCTGGCCGCGTCCACCCCCTCCCAGGGGGCGTAGGAGATATCCAGCAGCGCCCGGCCGATCTGGCTGAACCGCTGGTAGCCGCCGGGCTTGAGGACGGTGGTGGCCATGGTGATGGGCCAGATGCCCGCGTCAAAGAGGGCCCGCACCGAGTGAATGTCCGCGCCGCCGGAATAGGAGATGCGCAGCTTGCCCTTGAACTCCCTGGCCAGCCGGGCCGCCAGGGACAGGGACAGGGGGTAGAGGGAGCGGCCGGACATGTACATCTCCTCGCTGGGCAGCTCGCCGGCGGCCACGTCCACGGGGAAGGTGTTGGTGATCTTCACGCCGAACTCCAGGCCCCGCTCGCCGGTGCGCTGCATCAGCCGGTGGAACATGGGCACCGCGTCCTCCCACTGGAGATCCTCGCGGAAGTGGTGGTCGTCAAACTGGATGTAGTCGTAGCCCAGGCCGTCCAGGGTCTTGCGGGCGAACTCATAGCCCAGCAGGGTGGGGTTGCACTTGACGTAGGTGTTCAGGTTCTTTTCGGTGATGAGATAGGTGGCGATGCGCTCGATCTCGTCGGGGGGGCAGCCGTGGAGGGTGGACTCGGTGATGGAGTTGGACACGTGGGGGGTGATGCCCCGGACATAGGCCTCGTCCACCTTCTCAAACCGGTCCAGATTGGCCAGAGCCCAGTCCATGCACTCCCGCCACACCTCGGTACCGGAGGCGTCCTTCATCCCCTCGATGTAGGCGTCCACCTTGGGGCTCTGGATGCCCTTGAGGTCGTAGCCCACGCTCATGTTGAACACAAAGCCGTCGGGATCGCCCAGCTCCAGCTCCTTCGCCAGCAGCTTGCAGGCGAACCACGCCTTGACGTATTCGGCGAAGGCTTGGGGGACGTAGAGCTCGGTGGACCACTCGCAGTTGTAGCACTCATCCGCGGCGGTGATGCAGGGTTTGCTGACGCACTTGGACAGCTCCTCGCCGTCCATCACCTGCACGGTCTTGACCTCAAAGAAGCGGCTGCCCGCGGCGTAGGCCGCGATGATGTTCTGGGCCAGCTGGGTGTTGGGGCCGGCGGCGGGGCCGGAGGGGGACTCGATCTTCTCCTCAAAGATGGGCAGTGACTTCCCGTCGGCGTGGCGCACCAGCTTGGACACGCCGAACACGGAGCCCTGGGCGCGGTACTCGCTCAAAATCCAGTTCATCAGGTGGGCAAAGGGCATGGGTCTCATAATATCGCTCATAACGGATGGCCTCCCAAATATGATTCAGATGTGTTCAGACTGGCGGGCGGCCACAAGGGCCGCCCCTACGTCCGGCGCTTACGGTAGGGGCG
>ERZ836760.3303-NODE-3303-length-10302-cov-3.137796_pt1 | contig 10302 bp, 9 predicted proteins | sample MGYA00519941_ERZ836760 | MGnify/ENA primary metagenome ERZ836760 (study PRJEB31850, sample SAMEA3708807) | human gut metagenome | biome: human gut; feature: human-associated habitat; material: faeces | place: China | collected 2014 ... | reverse complement strand
CACTTTTACGACCGGATATCCAGTATCCCATACGCAATTTTTTGAATTTCCAGAATTTGTACATTGGAAATTTTGCGGTAAGGTTTTCTGGCATTCTGTTCCGCAATCCAGTCCTTTAATAAAAGTTCTGCCTCAAAATCTACTTCGCTGTACTCTGCCAGGAAAGCATATTTTTTCGCCTGCCTGTAATTTCCCCTTACTGTCATATAAGAAAGAGAAATTTCATATAGTGGCAGCAGTATGTTCGACGAAAGCATCTGCATAGGATGCAGTCTTTTCAGCTTTTCACGATAATACTCTGTCTGGGGAAGGGTTCCTCCAACTGCCACCTCATGAAATGACAGAAGATCTGCCAGTTTATGAAGGTGCATATTCTCACGCTCCTTTCTTTTCTCTGTAAAAACATCCATTCTTTTCCAACTGATCTAGCCTTTCTAAAATTTCTTCCTCTGAAAGACATTCTCCTCGTTTTTGATGCTTTAATTTTCTATACATCATTCTTCTGCAGACTGGGTGAGCCGGTCCATAATCATAAAGATATCTTGCTTCTCTTGCATTCAGATTACAAAAGATTGCAATCAGCAGCTGATAATATCCTGCCATTGTTTCATCTTTCATACACACCTCTTTCCTATCGGTATTTTAGCCGAAACGTTCCTCTTGCTAAAGGCAGAAAACAATCGGCATGTTCATATAAAGTTGCCCGAATTCTCGCCTCATAATTTTTATTCTTTTTGGCTTTCGGGTGCTCTCTTAATTCCTGATATAGCTGCTTTAACGTTGCATGTCCATTTAACTGTTCCAGTGTCATCCGCAATAAATGAAACCACGTCAGTGCAATGGAGTCCTGTTCTTGTATCTGGAATATTCCTTCCCTTCTAATTGAAAATGGTACAAGAAGAATTTCTTCTTTTTGAAAAAGCACCAGTGTTTCCGTCACAATAGGAATAAAGGGTTTTCCGGAATACTGTGTCTTACTGGAAGTGCAGTGAAACTGCCCCTTAACAATCCAGGACTTCATATTTCCAATATGAAGCATATCTGCTGCAATAGAATGAAAGACGCCTTTCTGCCGGATATCTCCTACCAGAATTGCCAGATACCCATTCTGTCTTAGGCTGAAATACAGTTTTTTGATCACATAGTTCAGTTTTTCAATATAATCTTCATAATTTTCACATCTGCTCAAATCATCTTCATGCGGCCTGCCCCACATATTTCCGGAATACTGGATAATATCATGGTAAGGTGGGTGGAAAAAAATCAGGTCTGCACTATGCGCAACTTCATCCTTTAATGCATTCCAGTTTCCAATCCCCTTTGGCGGATGTGGGTTTAAATCGTATAAGACAGAGGGAATATGCAATTCCTCTGCCACATCTTGACTGGTCCCAGAACCACTCATGGGATCCAAAAATAAAAAATCCTTATTCTTTTCATATCGCCTGCATTTTTTTACAAACTGAATGAGTTTCGCTATAACCTGCGGGGAACAATTTCCTCTCCACTGATTGCTGCCTCCTTCTGCCCGTTCCGGAAATGCCATAAAAGAAGTCAGGTCTTGTCCTACGCAATGCGTAAGCTCTCTTGTTCCTAACGTCTGTACAATCTGTTTCCAGTCGGAACCAAATGCTGTGCGTAAAATTTTACTTGCACGCTGTAAATCACTTTCCTGCACATTGTCACACTCCTTTCTACTGCATATACAAAAAACGATACAAAAATCCCTTCTGATTTTCATATCGTTCTCTCTGCTTTTTATTTTTCTTTCTTCTCCTTTCCAAAAGGCAATAAAAAAAGCATTCAAAGAATTTCTTCCTGAATGCTTTTGATATACGCACTTTTTAATTAAGTATCAAAACTTCAAAACTTCATTCTAACCTTATGGTCAGAAAAAAATTGCAATTCTTCTATAATGAAGAATAAACCTGAACTACAAATTCATAGTAACATAATAAATATTCTAAGTCAATATTTTACTACTATAAGAAATAAAGACCTAAGAAATAAAGATTTCACAGTTTCTAGTTTCATTTTGTTTTAATCAATCTCTCTTTGTTAAGTCACACAGTACTAATAAAAAGCAAGCATATCGTGCATAACAGATTCAATCTACTTCACATCTTTTTTATACCCTTATCTTAATACTACAAGTCATCATATTATCAATTGCATAGCCATAACAATTGCCCAAATTATAAATACAATACAATTAACTCTTGTCAAGACATACAAAATTTTACTTTCTTTTTCTGGTTTAACAAATAAACATCCACTGAGACATACAATAATAATAATATAATTTATATAAGTTAAAATATTTCTAGGTATTCCTCTATATAAAGAGAAAAAATATCCGATATATGCGAAGGTCAAAAGAACCTGTATCCCAATTTTAAACAATCTAGTTTTTGTGTTCATAAAATCCTCCTTTATTCCCATCATTCATAAAAGCTATTTACCAATCAGCTGTATTTCCCTTCCATCTTTATCAAGAAACGAAAGATAATCACTAAAGCTTTCACATCTTAACATACCACTTTCTTTCCAATAATCTACCTCTCTATTTCTAACTTTCTGAGCCTTTAGAAGTTCATCTTTCCAAATCATGCATTGTTTCATACAACTAAAATTGTTTTCCAAAAATTTATTAGATTGAGGTGGTAATTCAATATATTTTTTAATTCTCTTACTAATTTTATCTGATATAGAATTTAACCATTGCTCGTTATTTAGTTGATTCGGTATCTGACTACCATTTGCAGTCGCTATTACATTACCTCCCATAAAGGTCATGATCTCACTTAACGGTTCTATTACTGTTCTATAACCATTACAATCACAAGTACTTAATACAACTATAGGTTTCCCCTGTAGTCGAAGAGTATGAACCCACCATGAACATCTATCCAATATTATTTTTAAATCCGCAGTCATATAATGCACATATACAGGAGATGCCACTATACATAAATCTGAATCTAATATTTTCTTTTGCAACAAAGGTAATTCATCTTTTATCGTACACTCTATTGTACTAAAACAACTTCCACACCCAATACAAGAATGAATTTGAAAATCCTGTGGAAAAATATATTCAATTGAATATTCTTCCTTTGGCAAATCTCTTAAAATAGCTTGAATAAAACTAACAGTATTGCCATGTTTTCGCCTGCTACCAATCAGAGCAACAATTTTTTTCATCTTTTCTCCTTCAAAATCTGATTTTCTGATGTATTAAAATCTTAGGTAAGGAGAACATTTTAAATAAATTTCTCCTTACCTTAAAGAGCACATTTGAAACTCTAACTAACCATTTTCAAATGCTTTATTTTTTTTATAAAAAACTCACATATTTTCCTTTAAAAGATTTTTATTTCTGAATAAGTATTAAAACTGATTACTCTTAACACTTTGCAAAAGAAAGAACTCCACTTGCTACAGCAGAAACTGCCCCAATACACGGATAACTAGATGTTGTTATTGTTGCCGGTGTAAATTCCCCTTCAATATCACCGGCCCCTTGCAGCATCCTCATATCCTCTTCTGACAGATCTTCAAAGGATTTACCAGTAAACTCCTCCATATGAATTTTTACCTTGTTAATTTCTTCCGCCACTTTAGCTAAATTAATTTGAGAAACAACTTCGTCAATTTCTTTTTCTTCCACATCCGGATTAACTTTTGCCATTTCCTCTCTAATAATCGGTTTCAAATCAATTCCTTTAAGAATTTCTTCTACGCTTTTGCCGTTTTTTCTCTCCTCATCAATTTTTTTTAAATCAAGGTTCTTAATAACACTTTCAATATTCATATTAGACATAATCTTTTCTCCATTCTTTTTATTTTTTAATCATATACTGATATTTAACATTTTCCTTTAAAGGTTTTCGTAATATGGATGGACGCATATGCTGTAGAAATCGCCACACATACAGGTGTTGTTGTTTCACCTTCCATATCTCCTGCTCCCTCTGCCATTTCAGCAACTGTTAAATCATCAAATGCTACTCCTGAAACTACATTGTTTTGGTTGTTTTTGTTCTTCTCGTTGTTCATCTCTTTTTCTCCTTGTATTTTTTATATTTTATAAGTTTTTTATTATTTTCTGTTTATAGCCGCCTTTAAGGCAGCTAATAAATAGAAAACATAATTTTCCTAAACATATGTACCCTCCTCTCATTTTATCTATCAAGACTAAGGATATTAGGAATACTGGATTCTATTTCACCTAATAAACCATATCCAATTCCTGTAATGCCTGTCATTAATCCCAAAACACACTTTTTATCAAATGAATTGATTTTAATACCATTGTCAAGAATGTTTTTCACCATACTAGATAGCAATACGTTTATTTTTTTTCGTGTAGCTACAGAAATCATCTCCGAATTTTGCACTTCTTTTAAAAACAAAAATCTTCCCATATTCCCATGGCAAATACCAGGTTCTTCAAATTCCATATTAATTACGTTATCTACACAATTAAGTAAATCTGCTCTAACTTGATCGTTATCAAACCCATTCTTTAACAAATAGAGTCTTGTTAAACCAATTCCTATTGTTCCGTGACACCAATATGAAACAGATTTTTTCCCTTTGCGCAAATCCTTCCAAACCTCCCCATCAAAGCATTTGTTTTCTAATTCTAAATATCTTTCGACTCGGTCAAAATACTTTTCATTTCCTGTTGCACGATATAATGAATACGCTGCATAAATAACTCCAGAAAAACCGTGTGCAAATCCACATAGTACAATTTTTTCTTTATCCCAAATTTCAGATAACATTTCTGCTTTATCTAAAAAATGTTTTCTTTTTGTCAATTCATAATATCCAAGTAGCACTTGAATCAATGCACTAACTCCATTAACCCAATCTGCTCTCGTATTTTGATTAACTTCTTCTGCAATGTCAGCTAGCAAATTTTCGGCTAGTTCCAAGTCTTCCTCTTTTTTTTCAAGTTTATATTTATGATACAAGGGATAAAGCACAGAATATTTGCCATCATAAGCACTAATTATATAGTTCTTTTCTTTTTTCTTTGGCATTTTAAATATGCTTTTTTCTAAAGCATATTTCAATATTTCCACTTGTGGACTTGTATTGTTTTGAGCATAATACAGGATAAATAGATAAACACCACTTAGCCCATCATAAAGTTCAATTTTCAATGCATCATAGTCCAATGTTCCATCTAATTCATAAAGGAAGTCTTCAAATGCAATAAATTTTCTCGCCTTGTCAAAACTAGCTCGCCTGTATATTATGTCTACAATATTTTTTACCGCTTCATCAATTGTTGCACCTAGTTTTAATGGTTCCTTTTGCATTTTATAAATACCAAGAGATAATTCTAACCGCAACTTTTGATATTTATATTCTTTTTCATCAAATTTTCTTTCTTTAACACGCTCTATCGCCGTTTTTTGGTAGTAATTCGGTATGATGAGCTTATCACTTGTTATTAAATCACATGACGAAGTATTATTAAAAAATATAGGTACATCATCTAATAATAAATCTTTAATCTCTGGTAATATCGCAGACTTATTTTTGTATTCAAAAGCCCATAGATTTTCGAAAAGCTTTTCTCTTTCTAAATAATCTCTCATACACTTGGGATGATATCCATACCAAATCATATCCACATATTTTTGAGTGGTTTTGATAACATTACGAACAACAACGTTCGAAAATATATCTTCAATTACTGAAATAATTTCATCCGTATTTTTACAAAAATACTGGCAAATATCCTCGAAGCCTTTTACCACTTCAGACTTATACTGTTCTGCATTAACCTCTGCCCCATTCAAAATAGGAATATTGTTGGATCCGTTCAATTCAAATTCTGTATACTGAAATTTTACCTGATCAGTGTTTTCATTAATTAAACTCAATCCTTTGTAAGGCGATTTTTGTTTACTTCCATCAAATGCACTTATATTTATTCCTTTCCCTTTAACTTCCCCCTCTGCTAATGGTTCAATACGATTTTCATAAGCTTTAAACGGAAGAAGTGCTGTCGATAATACTGAACTGTATTTTTTTTCTGACAATTTTACATAAGGGTTATCTGCCCGCTTAATCGGGCTATCATTTTGTATTAACGTTTCAATGTCTATTAACACAGGAAACTCTCCATGTGCAATGACATTTTCATAATGAAAATCATTTCCACAAAGTAAATAGGCAAGTGCAACATATTCTCCAAATCGATGATAGTATTTTATAATCTCATCTTCTGTTTTGCATTCTCGATTAGATATAAACTCTTCTATGCAGTATTTTTCGTTAGTTATTCTTTTTATTTTATAAAATTTTTTGCCTATTCGTTTTTCTAAATAATCTAAAAACTTATTAAACCGTTCTCCAATTTCCAAGTCCTTATACTTAAATACAAATTCTTGACCATTCAGATTAAACAAAACAACTGTCTTGCCTCTTCCATGACTATCCCCCGCTCCAACAGAAATCTCAGTAACTTGATAAGGCTCCATTATTGAAAATTTATCCCTAAGCTCTGGTAAGGACTGCTGTATAGCCTTAATAAACTGCTTATAATTATCCACATGAAAGAGAACTCGTTCAGTCAGCAGTCTAAGCAACACTGGATATTCTTCATAGAAATTTATTATCGAAGCTTTGCTACCAAATCGCTTTTTCATATAGTACACAAAACGTTCTTTAGAAGTTTTACCCTCAAACTCATATTTCTTCTTTTGTTCATGTAAATCATAGACCAATGTTTTCGAAGCAATTTGTACAAATTCCTCTGCTAAATGAATAAGAAATCCTGCATTTTCAGATATAGTAAAATCTGCTAGCTCAACCTTCTCCATTTCATTTTTCATATAATTCAAAAACGGGCGAAAAGCATATGCAAAATCAATAATTTCTGGTTCCTTTAAGTATAAATATTCATCTCCAAAGATTTCCATTGCCTTTTGATACCAATTCTTTTTTTTATTTGCTTTATTTAAAGCCATAATATCATTTTCATCCAATGTCTTAATTGCTAAATTAAACTTTTCTCTCGAAATTTTTTGTTCCTTTAGCGATAATTCAAACAATTCTTCTGTGCAAAGAGATCTTCTAGATAACCACTTAGAAACATTGTCCTCTTTATAATCGTTATAATGTGATGATAGTATTTCTAATCTTTCTCTACTCGACATTGCATAGACCAGCATATTCTTCTCCATAGCATTCTCCTCTTTAGTCACATATTTTGTACAAAGTTTTTTCTATCTCCTGTTTTTTACTTTGCTATATTCAAATGACTTATCCTTTATAATTTATATTTTTATCATTTTCTATAATCCGAATTATATATTATTTCTTTCTAAATGTCAAATATTTTTATCATTTTGTTATTTTTTTTATCCTTTTTTCAAAAGCTTTAAAAAAAATGGGTAAATAAGGTAAATAGCAAGTTTCCCGGATTTTCATTCCTATTTCGATATGTTATAATACGTTCAGCAATAAATTTGCGTACAACAGCCAAAGATCAATTCCCTCTCGAAATTTTTGTATTCGGAGAATCCATCCCTGTTTTGTTTGGATAGAATTGTTCTGTTCTGGCGGCACTATGTAAATTTATCTGTTACTTTTTGAGAAGTTTCGGCTTTAAGATGATGTTCTCGTTTACAACCGGTAAACCTCCCGATTTCTTAAGTACACCTTCTCCGTAATAAAAGCTGAACACTTCGTATGGGCTACGGTTGTTCAGCTTTTTCCTTTTATAAGAATTAATATGGTTCATCATCAAAAAGATATCCCGTTGTGTCAGTTCATCGAAACTGTTCCCCTTTGGCAGGATACGGTGTATCAATTCGTGATTTACTTCACAGGCTCCCTTTTGATATGGTGCACTTGGATCACAATAAAACACTTTCATTCTATTGCATGGAATTGTATCACGATGCTCTATTTCCTTTGGATTTGAAAACTCACTTCCATTATCTGTAAGAATAACCGGAAACAACTGACTGAATGTTTTTACTCCAAGAACTTTGTCCAGCAAATTTATAATCTCTATTACAGAGACTGATGTATTCGCATCCCATAAAAAGGCTAACATGAAACTGGTTTCTACGAAATGTATCGTAAGAAGGCATTTCCCACCTACATGGCCAATTACGCTGTCCATTTGTACGATATTCGTTTCTGGATGTTCTCTCAGATACTTTTGAAAGTCAGCATAGCTTCTGCCAATACGGCAGCCCCGGTCAACTTTAAATTGTAATACACCCGTCTCCATAGCTTCATCCACACGTATTCATCAAGCTGTTTAAATCGTTTTGTTGAGTTTCCATGCTGAAAGTAATTTCTCCATCCTCTTATAAGTGGATTTAATTTCTCCACCTTTTGCTCCAGATCCTCATAGGCTGATTTTCTGCAAGTAATTACTCTCATTGCATCCTTTACCTTTTTCATCGCCTTTCTACTGGGCATCATGTAAGGCAACTTTCGTCCACATTTGGTTTTACCAAACTTTTGATAACAAAATCCAAAAAAGTCAAAGCTCTCCCTTTCCACATCTAAAATCTTTGTTTTCTGCGGATTCAGCGTCAGTTTCAACTTGATCATTATTATTTTCAGATGTTCAAACGCTAATTCTACATCTTTTCTTGTTCTGCACACAATCACTGCATCATCTGTATACCTGACTATAACCGCCTAGTTCCTTATGATTCTCCCACTAGGAGTCCAACATATGAAGGTAGATATTTACTAACAACGGACTATTGACTCCTACTTGTGGTGAGCCTTTTCCCATTGGATAATACTTCCCATTTTCAATGACTCCTGCTTGTAACCATTGTCTGCATAACTTAATGACTCTTACAGGGCTAACGTAACGATGCTACAGGATTCACTTTAGGTTACGGACTGCTATTTTGCACCTGTTTCTCACAGGCATACCTCGTTTCAATACATTCGGTCACCCAAAAGCATTGGAGGCTTGCTACAAGGCTCACTGGCGATTACCTTGACCAGACTTTCACTGGTAAGCTGATAACAGCTTGCAGAACACACGACTTTCATCCGTTAGAAACGTGCATCGCTAGGCGCACAATAAAAAGGAAATGGTTCTGCAAAATTCAATGTCTTCAAATTATCGAATTTGCACTAAACCATCTCCTTTTTAATTTGAGAGAGAACTATAAAAATCAGCTATAACCATTTATTTTTTTCTGCATACATATGGCGACCTTGACAGAATCAAATCCAATGATCCTTCCGTTTGCATATCACCGCTGCCTTGTATTTTTTGCATTTCTTCTGGTGTCAAATCTTCAAATTTTTTGCCTAACTCTTCCTGATTAGTCTTTTCTTTTTCTAAAGGCTTTTTTTTACTTTCACTCATAAAACGTACCTCCTCTCCACTAAATTATATGATTTACTATGTATTCTCATAAGAATACTAGCAAAATCCGAATACTATCTCCATTCACCACACTATTTCATAAACAAAAAATTAATGTTTTATTATCTTTTCTCTTATAGCATCTCCTTTTATAGATTGTATATTATTTCTTTCATTTTGTCAATTTATTCTTTCATTTTGTTTTATGTTTTTTAATTCTTTTAATCTATTGAACAAAGCCTCTTGTGCTATTGATTCTATTACTGAAACATTCATCATTATTTTGGGATATGGACAAGAGTTATTTTTACGTCCTCTGCAATATAGGTATTTGTATTCCTTTTTGTTCTTGTTAGGACGAAAACGTTTTGCGTAAAATGTATATCCACATTTGCATTTTACAAGACCTTGTAGCCATGTCAGAGAGCCTGTTCCGAGATTTGAATGTCCTTTTTTATGAGAAAATATTTGTTGAACTGATAACCATAAATCAGAATCAATAATACCTTTATGCATACCGAGAGTAACAAAGTCGTTAGACAAATCAACAAATTTACTGCCTTTACGTTTGGAAACATCTCCGTAAACATAACAACCATATTCCCCATTATAATCTTCAATAGGATTTGTCATAGTTCCGCCAAGACTTAACAAATAGTTGTAAATATCTGCATTTGCTTTTACATATACAGGGCTTTTTAACATGCGACTTATACAGTTTTCGTTCCAAGGTCGTTTTCTTCTGGTGGGCACGTTTTTATCATTTAGTTCTCTGGCTATTTCACTAAGACTCTTTCCGTTAACATAGTCAATATACATTTGTTTTAATATACAGCTTTCATTTGGTTTTTCTTCAAAGGTGTATGTTTTTTTGCCGTTTTTATATGTATCTACTTTGTTATATCCAAAAGGTGCATAACCGCCTA
>ERZ836760.3297-NODE-3297-length-10327-cov-3.091316_pt1 | contig 10327 bp, 10 predicted proteins | sample MGYA00519941_ERZ836760 | MGnify/ENA primary metagenome ERZ836760 (study PRJEB31850, sample SAMEA3708807) | human gut metagenome | biome: human gut; feature: human-associated habitat; material: faeces | place: China | collected 2014 ... | reverse complement strand
TTTTATGTTAAGATTACTGGTGGCAGGAATCCTGGGAGCCATCATCGGACTGGACCGTGAATACCGTGCCAAAGAAGCCGGATATCGCACTCATTTCCTGGTATCATTGGGCAGTGCCCTCATCATGATTGTTTCCCAATATGGCTTTCAGGACATTATCAAAGAAAACAGCGTCTCGCTGGACCCGAGTCGTGTAGCGGCCCAGGTAGTCAGCGGTATCGGTTTTATCGGTGCCGGTACCATCATATTACAAAAGCAAATAGTCAGAGGATTGACTACTGCTGCCGGAATATGGGCTACAGCAGGCATCGGTCTGGCGGTTGGAGCCGGAATGTATGTAATAAGTATAGCCGCTACCCTGCTCACTCTGGCAGGATTGGAACTGCTCAGCATCCTGTTCAAAAGTGTAGGGATGAAAAGCTCCATGATAACATTCTCTACCGGAAATAAGGATATCCTTAAGGAAGTATCCGATCGCTTTAACTCCCGAAATTATATGTTAGTCTCCTACAAAATGGAAAGATTAGGTTCCGGAGATACAGAAAGGTATATAGTGACTATGATTATCAAATCCAAGCGGAGTAATGACGAAGGACACATGCTGTCACTTATGCAGGAATGGCCGGATGTGACAGTAGAACAAATCGAATGATCTTGTTACTGCTTCTCTGTCATGTGTTTCCAGTAACGTATAGGCATATCTTGTTTATGCTTCCGCGGATTTAGCCGTTCTTTGATACAGATGGCTTTAAAGTATGTCTTCCAGAGTTGCTGAAAAAGTTTCTCGTCTTTATCCATCAGGCTTTCATCCAGCATACCTGTGACCAGATGTCGCTCGCATGAACCTTCTTCAAAAGTGACCTGACGTACTTCTTTCAAATCATAATAGAAACCATACGCCCGTTTTATGTCATATATCAGCCAGGGCTGATCGGCAAAACGATCCTTAAAATGATCGATAGCCAGTGGTAGAGCATTCTTTTCCGGCTCTACCGCAGCAAAGAAGGTGCCGTCGGCAGCTTTCTGAAAACGGATAAACTGGAGCATACGAAGACGTTCCCAATCCACCCGCTTCCACATACGCGAGAATTCCAGTACATCCGGATCGGCAAAATTGGTTTCAATGGAACGGGGGGCATCAATCGCCTTACAGATATAGCGGAACAAAAGCATCGGAGTTTCCTGTTCCTCCGCCAGCCAACATTGGGCGAGGCAAGACAGAGCACCGGAAGAGAGTTTCTTTTGCAAACCACGCCATACTCGCTTCGCCTTTTCTTCTTCGGTGATTACCGTGAAGACTTCATCATAAAATAAAGGTAATGGCTCTCCTTCCGGAGACAATGCATCAGGAAAAACACGACGGGAATAGGCTTCAAAAACAGAAGTCAGCAAACCCTCGAAAGTATTATCAAAAACAAATATATTCATGGAAAGGAACTCTCTTAGTCGTGGAAATCAAGCAACAACTGCCTTTCGTCCACTTTCTTCTTGTTCGGCTTCGTAATCAGCAAACTGCGCACTGCTTGCGGAGTCATTTCATTCACTGTCTTCATAGGGAGTTCATGGCAAGTAATAAAGTACTGCGCTTTTTTCATCACCACTCCTATCTTCTTTAACTCATAGAAACCTAACTTAGAAAAACGACGGGATGCCACGATCAATCTTGCCGACTTCACTCCTACCCCCGGAATACGCAATAACATCTCATAATCCGCCCGATTGATATCTACCGGAAACTGCTCCGGATGGCGTAAGGCCCACGACAGTTTAGGATCAATCTCCAAGTCCAGGTCAGGATATGCATCATCCACAATCTCTTCCACCTTAAACTGATAAAAGCGCATGAGCCAATCTGCCTGATACAGGCGATTTTCACGTACCAGCGGTGGCTGCTTCAGGGCCGGCAAACGCGTATCATACGTATTCACAGAGATATAACCGGAATAATAAACACGCCTCATTGTAGGTCCTTTGTAAAGAGCTGATGAAAGAAAAAGAATATCTTTGTCCGTTTCCGCTGTAGCCCCTACAATCATTTGTGTGCTCTGTCCGGCAGGAGCAAAACGTGGTGCATGGCGGTGTTTCTTCCGTTCCTCCGAACTTTCCAATACGCCTTGCTGAATATAACGCATCGGCGCATATACACTTTTATGGTCTTTCTCCGGGGCAAGAAGTTTCAGATTCTCCTCTTTCGGTATTTCTACATTGACGCTGAGGCGGTCGGCATACAGCCCCGCTTCATTCACCAGTTCACGACTGGCACCGGGAATACTTTTCAAATGGATATAGCCATTGAAACGATGCACTGTGCGCAAGTCTTTTGCCACGCGCACCAGACGTTCCATGGTATAATCCGGACTCCGCACCACACCACTGCTCAGAAACAGTCCTTCTATATAATTGCGGCGATAGAACTCCATCGTCAGATCTACCAACTCACTGACAGAAAGCGTAGCACGCGGCAAATCATTAGAGCGACGATTGATGCAATATGCACAGTCGTAAATGCAATAGTTCGTCAACATCACCTTCAGCAGTGAAATGCAACGTCCATCCTCAGCAAAACTATGGCAAATACCCCAGCCACCGACAGTATTACCCAACATACCGGGTTTGTTGGAACGCACGGTACCGCTGGACGAGCATGAGACGTCATATTTGGCCGACTCCGCCAGTATTTTCAGTTTATTGAGGACGTTTTCATTCATATCCACTACACAACTTATCACTTATCACCATAGTGCCCTTTAGCCGAAATTATTGTAACTGTCACAATTTCTTCTTCAATGGTATAAATAATACGATTAAACTTATCAATTCTCCTGCTCCAATAACCGGATAGAGTGCCTTTCAATGCTTCCACTTGTCCAGTTCCCACAGTAGGGTGTTCTGCTATTTCCAAAAGTAATCTTTCAATTTTAGTAATTAATGCTTTATTTCCCGATTTCTTCAATTTAGCTAAATCCTCTATAGCCTTGGCTTCAAACTCTATGATATATTTCATCTCAGAGATTATCTATAAAGCTCTTGATTTCCTCGGCTGATTTAAGCTTTATGGCAGACTTTGTCTTTCCTGCTTTATGTGCTTTCACTCGTGCTGAGATCTCAGCCATATTTTCTGTATCTTCGAAAAAGGAATCGCCACTTGGACTGGGATTTTCTAAAACTTCCACAGAAATAGAATTTGCTTTTACCACCAAGAGGTGCTCTATGAAAGCTTTCAAACTCTTACCTTGTGAAGCAGCCAAAACCGATAAGCGCTGTAATACGTCAACAGGCAAATCTATATTTTTCCTTTTTTTCTCTAATGTCATTGTCGCCATAATAACTCCTTTCTTTTTTTACAAAGATATAAAAGATATATCATATACACAATGTATATAGTTTGAAAAAGAATTAATAAAGAGATCCGCGTTATCTTGCGGCTGAACAAATTGCTTATTATTTGATGGGTACACCGAAAATATCAGGTGGCCCTATGTTTGTGCCGGATAAACAAAAAAGACCGCTCTCATTGAGACGGTCTTTCAATTCTTTCAGTAAGCGTGCTTATTATTTAGCAGCTTCCAAAGATGCTTTGCGGAATGCTTTCATTAATTTTTCGATTTCTAAAGAAGCCTTACGTGCACGAGTACCGGCAGCTTTGTTACCATTTTCAATCTGAGCTTTTGCATCTTTCTCGAATGCTGCATACAATTCAGCAACTTTTTCAACTAATTCTTTCATAATCCTTTTCTTATTAATATTACTTCGTTAATAATGTCTGGCAAAAATACACTCTTTCTTGAAATAAATGCAGAAAAACAATATTTTTTTTGAAATAATCCGCAAAAATTGCACAAAAAAACGTCCTTTGGCGTTTTTTACCTACTTTTGCAGGCATGAAACCCCTTACAGATACGGAATACATACACTTGCTCATAGCCGAAGGCGAACACCAAAGGCAGGACTTTAAGTTTGAGATTTCCGATGCCCGTAAGATCGCAAAAACGCTCTCCGCCTTTGCCAATACGGACGGCGGGCGGTTGCTGATCGGGGTAAAAGATAACGGAAAGATTGCCGGAGTTCGCTCCGATGAGGAACAATATATGATAGAGGCGGCAGCACAAATGTACTGTCAGCCGGAAGTGAATTATACCATGCAGACCTTTCAGGCGGAAGGACGCAGCGTGCTGGTAGTGCAGATTGAAGAAAGTCTGCAAAAACCCGTATATGCCAAGGATGAAACAGGAAAACCGTTGGCTTATCTGCGCATCAAGGATGAGAATATACTCGCTACACCGGTTCATCTGCGTGTATGGCAGCAAAGTGGTAGTCCGCGGGGAGAACTGATAACTTATACTGAACGCGAACAGTTGTTGCTTGACTTGTTGGAAGAAAATGACAGTCTATCGTTAAACAGGTATTGTAGGCTGGCACGACTTTCCCGACGTGCAGCGGAACATTTACTTGCCAAGTTCATCCGGTTTGATATTGTAGAACCGGTATTTGAAGGGCATAAGTTTCACTTCAGACTAAAATAAATGATTATTCTTCTATCCTGACTTTTACTTTTGGGTTATGAGGAAAAAGTTATTTACAGAAAAACAAAAAACAGAAACAGTTGTTATTTTAGGGTATCTCAGTATGATACTTAGGGTACCTCAGTATGATACTTAGGGTATCTCAGTCGTATACTTAGGGTACCTCAGTCGCAGTCTTAGAACGCCTCAACACAACACAGTAATATTCAATCAGTTACAAAATATATCTTTTGCGACCTTTATAATCAATAAATTCAGACAGAAGAACCGACAGTTTATCATTAAACAAGTAAATATTAAACAATATAGCATGAATATAATCAATTCAATCAACGATATTCTCTGGACCTATATCCTCATCGCTCTGCTTTTGGGATGTGCCCTTTGGTTCACGCTGAAAACCCGCTTCGTACAGTTCCGCATGATAGGTGAAATGGTACGTTTACTGGGTGACTCAGCAGGAACAAACGGCAAGCCGGGTGAAAAGCATATTTCTTCATTTCAGGCATTTGCCATCTCCATTGCCAGCCGTGTAGGTACGGGCAATCTGGCGGGTGTGGCCACTGCCATCGCTGTAGGCGGGCCGGGAGCAGTGTTCTGGATGTGGGTCATTGCCCTGTTTGGTGCTGCCAGTTCATTCGTAGAGTCTACATTGGCACAATTATATAAGGTGAGAGGCAAAGACTCTTTCATTGGCGGTCCCGCTTATTATATGCGGAAAGGATTGAAACAACCGTGGATGGGTACTGTATTTGCCATACTCATTACGATCACTTTCGGCTTCGCCTTCAACTCCGTACAAAGCAATACGCTGTGTGCAGCTTTTGAACATGCGTTCGGTTTCAACCATGCCATCGTAGGAGGGGTTATTACCATAGCCACGCTGCTTATTATCTTCGGTGGTGTACAGCGCATTGCTAAAGTAAGCAGCATTATTGTTCCCGTTATGGCATTGGGATATATTGCTTTGGCACTGATCATTGTAGCTATCAATATCACTGAACTTCCTGCCGTTATCAAACTCATCGTTAGCCATGCCTTCGGCTGGCAACAGGCATTGGGTGGTGGCGTAGGTATTGCATTGATGCAAGGCATCAAGCGGGGATTGTTCAGCAATGAAGCCGGTATGGGTTCCGCTCCCAATGTGGCAGCCACCGCACACGTCACACATCCCGTAAAACAGGGGCTGATACAGACCTTGGGCGTTTTCACCGATACATTAATTATATGTACCTGCACTGCGTTCATTATACTTTTCAGTGGTGCGCCGCTGGACGGCTCTACCAACGGGGTACAACTTACGCAACAAGCATTGACGAATGAGATAGGTTCAGCAGGAAGTATTTTTGTTGCTATTGCTTTGTTCTTCTTCGCCTTCAGCAGCATTCTGGGTAATTATTATTATGGAGAAGCTAATGTACGTTATCTTACCCGTAAGAAATGGATATTGAACATCTACCGTATTCTGGTAGGTGGTATGGTGCTATTTGGTGCACTCGCTGCACTGGATGTGGCCTGGAGTCTGGCAGATGTCACCATGGGATTGATGGCGCTCTGTAACCTGATTGCCATCAGCCTGCTCGGTAAATACGCTTTTAAACTACTGGAAGACTACCGTGCACAGAAACGCGCGGGTATCAAAGACCCTGTTTTCACAAAAGACCGCCTCAAAGAGGTAGAAAATGACATAGAGTGCTGGTAAGAGATTTATGATTTATAAATTATGATTTATACAATTGTTGGTGTAAATCAACTTATTTCGTACTTTTGTAACCGCAATTGCCCCGGCAATTATAAATCATAAATCATAAAACATAAATAAGATGGGTATATTTGCCAAACTATTTAAAAAGAATTCCGAGGGTACTTCCTCCAAAAACGTGGAAGATTTCGTGTCACTGACACGCGTTTATTTCCAGTCCGTGATTGCCGCTAATCTGGGAATTACGAACATTCGTTTCGTGCCGGATGTAGCCAACTTCAAACGCCTGTTCAAAATACCGACTCAGGGCGGACGACTGGGACAAGCCGAAAAGACTGCTTCACGCAAAATGCTGATGCAGGACTATGGACTGAGTGAAAACTTCTTCAAGGAAATCGACGCTTCCGTAAAGAAGCATTGCCGCACGCAGAATGATGTGCAGGCATACTTGTTTATGTATCAAGGCTTCTCACAAGACCTGATGATGTTGATGGGTAACTTGATGCAATGGAAGTTCCGCGTGCCCTCTGTTTTTAAAGGCGCACTGCGCAGTATGACCGAAAAGACCGTACATGACGTCTGCACCAAAACCGTATGGAAAAAGGACGATGTACATAAGACGGCTATGGCAGTCCGCCAGTATAAAGAGCGTCTGGGATACTCCGAGCAGTGGATGACAGAATACGTGTACAACGTTGTATTACTGGCTAAAAAAGAACCCAAAAACAAAGCCACGGAAGAGAAATAAGCTTGAAATATCTATCAGGTAAAAACTGTTATCAAAAGAAAAAGTTTTCTAAAGAAATAATCAATAAAAAAGGCGAGAAATGATTTTCTCGCCTTTTTTTGTTATTTTTATGCAACTTTTTTGCTCGAAGGAGCAACAACACTTTATGCAAAGAGATTGTTGTAAGATATAGCGGACTTTATCCGCTAAGCCACAGGCTACAAGCTATCAGTGACAAACCATTGCACTGGGTAAGTTAAAAAAAACTCTGATAAGTTGATAGTTCAAAACCTATTAGTTCAAGTAATCTGATTATTCAGAAGATTTCATAATTCAAATAGTTTGATTTAGGCTCAGTAAGTCAGGCAACCTTTCAGGCTATCAGAGTTACCCGTAGCTTATAACTTTTAACTCAGCTTGTTACTTGCAACTTGTAGCTCGTAACTCGTAGTTATTTCAGTATTAATCATTAAAAAACAACCGCTTATGAAACAAAAGAAAATGCTTGCACTCACTTTATCCCAGTTGAAGCAACTTTATCGAAATGAACTTCCCGAAATTGTACGCATCGCCGAACAGAGCGACGGTACGGAAAGCTTCAAACAAGGCATTTCGGAATTCATTACCAATCAGGCTGATACGGAAAGTGAAGTTGTCAGGCAAATTCGACTTCTGATTGAATATGACGGCCAGGAAGTCCATGAACTTTCTACCGATGAACAAATGATTGTTTCTACCCTGTCACTTCTATACATGTTTCTTATCGGAAATCTGGAAGAAGATGTGGAAACAGACGTGTTCCTGGATATTTTCCAGCAATTCAAACGCTTACAGCATCCTGCTGCCCCACTCCCCGCACCCCAACGCGTCAAAGCGTGGACCGAGCGCTGGCCCAGCGGACTGGACGAAGACGTACAACTGATCCATGCCAAAAATAAAGAGCGTATTCTGCACGCATTGATACAGAAGATAGAGCACCGTACCGCTGTTTCCCGCTACCACTTTGAAGAGGGCATCAGCTACGAAGAGAAATACCGTCTCGTCAGCGAATGGTGGAATGACTTCCGTTTCCATCTGGCCATGGCTGCCAAAAGCCCTACAGAACTGAATCGCTTTCTGGGCAATTCACTTTCTGCTGAAACCATGTATCTGTTATCTCGTGCCCGCAAGAAAGGAATGCCTTTCTTCGTTACGCCTTACTATCTGCACTTGTTAAATCCCGGCAGTACAGGATACAACGATGAATCTCTGCGCAGCTACATCCTCTACTCCCCGCAACTGGTGGAAACCTACGGACAAATCCGCGCTTGGGAACGTGAAGACATAGTAGAAGCCGGAAAACCCAATGCGGCCGGCTGGCTCCTGCCCGACGGGCACAATATCCACCGTCGTTATCCGGAAGTAGCCATCCTCATTCCCGACACCATGGGACGCGCTTGTGGCGGGCTTTGTGCTTCCTGCCAGCGTATGTATGACTTCCAGAGCAAACGACTCAATTTTGAGTTTGACTCCCTGCGTCCTAAAGAAACATGGGAAAAGAAATTGCGCCGTCTGATGACTTACTTCGAGGAAGATACCCAGTTGCGTGATATCCTCATCACAGGTGGAGATGCCCTCATGAGTCAGAACAAGACGCTGAACACAATTCTGGAAGCCATTTACCGTATGGCTGCCCGTAAACGGAAAGCCAATCAGGAACGCCCGGAAGGAGAAAAGTATGCCGAATTACAGCGTATCCGCCTCGGATCGCGTTTGCCAGCTTATCTGCCAATGCGTATCAACAATGAATTGGTAGAAATTCTGCGAACTTTCAAGGAGAAAGCATCCGTCATCGGTATCCGTCAGTTCATCATTCAAACGCATTTCCAAACTCCATTGGAGGTTACTCCCGAGGCAAAGGAAGGTATTCGCAAATTATTATCGGCAGGCTGGCTGATTACCAACCAACTTGTGTATAACGTAGCTGCCTCACGTCGGGGACATACCACTCGCCTACGCCAGGTACTTAACGAACTGGGAGTTGTCTGTTACTATACATTCTCCGTAAAAGGTTTCGAAGAAAACAACGCAGTCTTTACACCAAACAGCCGTTCCATGCAGGAACAGCAAGAAGAAAAGCGTTTCGGCAAACTGAATAAAGAAGATGCCTTCAACCTGTCTGCATCGCTCGAAACCGCACTTGATCCTGCATCCTGTATCCGCCACTTCCTGAAGATACATCATCTTCCGTTTCTTGCCACAGACCGCAGCGTGTTAAACCTGCCCGCCATTGGCAAGAGCATGACGTTCAATCTGGTAGGAATGACCGAAGACGGAAAGCGCATCCTTCGTTTCGACCACGACGGAACACGTCGCCACAGCCCGATAATCAATCAGCTCGGACAGGTCTATATCGTAGAGAATAAGTCCATAGCCGCCTACCTGCGACAACTGCGTGCCATGGGAGAAGATGTGGAAGACTACGCAAGTATCTGGAATTATACGGAAGGCAAAACCGAATCACGGTTCAGCCTGTACGAATATCCGGACTTCCCCTTCCGCATCACAGAAAAAATGAGTAATCTGGAAATAGCAGAGTAACTTCCGGAAATAATCTATACTTTTGCATAAGAAAATCACAGAGTCGTCTGAGAAGTCTGAATCATATTCCGGGCTTTTCAGACATTTTTTATCCTAAAAATAGTAAGTATGAAAATCGAGCGACACCCTTTAGAACCCTTTCTTCCTGCTAATGCCCGTTTGCTGATGCTGGGAAGTTTTCCACCTCAAAAGAAAAGGTGGTCGATGGAGTTTTATTATCCGAACTGGAACAATGATATGTGGCGGATTGTAGGACTCTTGTTCTTCAATGATAAGAACCATTTTCTGAACGAAACGGCAAAAGCTTTCGACAAAGATCGCATTATCCCTTTCCTACAAGAAAAAGGCATTGCCCTATTTGATACAGCTACCGCCATACGACGGTTGCAGGACAATGCATCCGACAAATTTCTGGAAGTTGTAGAACCTACGGATATCGAGGGCATGCTCCGTCGCTTACCGGAATGTAAAGCCATAGTTACTACAGGTGAGAAAGCAACGGAAACTTTATGCGAACAATTCTCTCTTGAAAAGCCGAAAGTGGGAGATTTTACAGAGTTTGTTTTTGATGGCAGACCTATGCGACTCTATCGGATGCCCTCTTCTTCGCGCGCTTATCCGCTTGCTTTAGAAAAAAAAGCAGCAGCCTACCGCATTATGTATCAGGACTTACAGATGTTATAAGACGAGAGAGCGTTAAAATAATCGCTCATCCCTCTTGCATATTTGAAAGTTTACATTACCTTTGCAGCCGCAAACACGGGAGTAGCTCAGTTGGTAGAGCACTGGTCTCCA
>ERZ836760.3294-NODE-3294-length-10330-cov-2.834939_pt1 | contig 10330 bp, 9 predicted proteins | sample MGYA00519941_ERZ836760 | MGnify/ENA primary metagenome ERZ836760 (study PRJEB31850, sample SAMEA3708807) | human gut metagenome | biome: human gut; feature: human-associated habitat; material: faeces | place: China | collected 2014 ... | reverse complement strand
GGTAAACCTTTGATTTATTTATTTTTTTGAGACTAATGTTGGTCAATCCCTTTTCACTCATAATATTCTCCTGATTATGTTATAAGATAATGTTAAGCTTCAGATTTATTGTAGCATACAACGAAAAAAAAACAATAAAAATATCCGGTGCGATTGTTGGAAGAATCAACGTTACTGTTCACTTTGTTCTAAGTAACGAATTAACTTGTCAATAAATATAGTAAAAACAAACAAAAAAGTCATTTTGAAATTAGAATTTCTGTCAATGGATTTTCTAAATAAAAAGATATATACTCAACTTACAGTTAAGATATAAATGTAAGTAAAAAACATAACAACAAACAATAAGTATCGAATAAGACAAACAAGGAGGATATAATATGAAATTATCAATCAATGGAATCAAGGAACAGGAAGCATGGAAAAAGGCAGGGATTGCTCTTCCGGGTTATGATGTAGAGGCTGCCTCTGAGAAAGCAAAGGAGAATCCGGTATGGGTTCACTTTGGTATCGGAAATATTTTCCGCGTATTTATCGGTGGAATTGCAGATGGTCTTCTGGAAGAGGGAGTTCTGGATCGTGGGATTACCTGTGTGGAAACCTTTGATTATGATGTAGCAGACAAGATTTATGATCCATATGACAATCTGGGATTAAGTGTAATCCTGCATGGGGATGGAACCCGTGAGTACAAAGTAGTCGGAGCTTTTGCGGAAGCAGTGAAGGCACAGTCTTCTAATGCAGAACAGTGGAAACGCCTGACAGAAATCTTCACAAGCAAATCCCTGCAGATGGTTTCCTTTACGATCACAGAGAAAGGCTATGCATTACAGAAAGCTGACGGAACATGGTTCCCGTTTGTAGAGGCAGATATCAAGAATGGTCCGGATAAAGCAGTTGGTGCCATGGCAGTTCTGGTTGCAATGCTTTATGAAAGATATAAAGCAGGAAAATATCCCATCGCACTGGTTTCCATGGATAACTGCTCACAGAACGGTGCAAAGCTTCGCGAGTCAGTACTGACAATGACAGAAGAGTGGAAGAAGGCCGGATTTGTTGATGAGGGATTTGTAAACTATGTAAGCGATGAGAAAGTTGTTGCTTTTCCATGGACAATGATCGATAAGATCACACCTCGTCCAAGCGAGCAGATTGCAGCAGACCTTGAGAAGCTGGGTGTTGAGAATATGCAGCCGGTGATTACAGGTAAGAAGACATACATTGCACCATTTGTCAATGCTGAGAAACCACAGTATCTGGTAATAGAGGACAGCTTCCCTAACGGACGTCCGGCTCTGGAAAAAGGTTTCGGCGTATATATGGCAGACAGAAATACAGTTAACCTTTCTGAACGTATGAAAGTAACAGTATGTCTGAATCCGGTTCATTCTGCTACAGGTCCGCTGGGAGTAGTTCTTGGATATGATCTGTTTGCGCATATGCTTAATACAAATGAAGATATGATGAAAATGGCACGTATGATTGCTTATGATGAAGGTCTTCCGGTAGTTGCTGACCCTGGAATCCTTTCTCCCCAGGCATTTGTTGATGAGCTTTTTAACGATCGTTTTCCAAATGAATATCTGGGAGACACAAATCTTCGTCTGGCAGTAGATGTATCTCAGATGGTTGGCATCCGTTTCGGCGAAACAATCAAAGCATATGTACAGAGATTCGGAGATGCTTCCAGACTGACAGCTATTCCTCTGGGAATTGCAGGATGGCTCAGATATATGCTTGGTGTAGATGATGAAGGAAACAAATTTGAATTTGCACCGGATCCAATGAATGAGGAACTGCAGGAACAGTTTAAGGATATTGTTGTAGGCAAACCTGAAACATTCAAAGATCAGTTAAAACCAATTCTTTCCAATGAGCGTCTGTTTTTCACTGACCTTTACAAAGACGGTGTAGGAGAGAAGGTTGAGGATATGTTCCGTGAGATGATCGCAGGACCTGGGGCTGTAAGAGCAACAATACATAAATATGTCGGATGATTTTCATCAGATGAATATTATAACGGACTATCATGAGGAAAATGAAAATGAATTTAAAAGAACAGCATATTGGAATTCCGACCAATGATCTTGTTCATTTTCTTCCTTTCTGGGAAAACGGGGTAAAGTTCTTTACAATTGAGGGACCGAATAAAGAGAAGGTTGAGTTCAGCCAGTACTTATAAAGTCAGGCGGTTAAATTCAGCGAGAAAAAGCATCTGTCAAAGCAGGTGCTTTTTGTTTTCAATATTTTATTGAGAAAAGCCTGAGAAAAGTTTAAAATAGGAGATAATAAAAAATAAACGAAAGGGGTTTTTATCATGAGTAAACGAACAGAGAGAATGAGCCGGAGTGCAGCTGAGAGAATCAACCGCAAAGATATCGTGATCAGACAGAATAATGCAGAACTCGAGGAGCTGAGGAGTCAGTATGAGAATCTGGATATCTGTGAGGAGGATAAGCAGGTGATTGATGATTATATTGCCTGCAAAGATGCCAGAGCTGACAGGATGGCAGAGAAACTCTATGAAAAGGGACGAAAAGATGTAAAGAGATGTATCCGCATCCGAAAACTGATCCGCAGATGCATAATTCTGTCTGCCATTGTTACAGTGGTGCTGGTTCAGTATAATAAGAATGAAAAGCTGAGAGAAAGTCTGGAAGAGTTGCTGAAAATGTTCCGGGATGGAGTGTCGGACGAGGATTTATAACTGATATAAATAACGCAGATAAAAATGTACTTTCGGAATCTTTTTACAAAAGCAAATACAAGGAAGACTTCGAGAGTGCATAAAACAAAAAAGGAGCAAGAGACAGCATGGGAATACAAAGATACTCGATTATATACAGCAGTAAAACAGGGAACACAAAGAAGCTTGCGGAGAAGATCAGGGAGGTATTGTCTGAGGAAAACTGTGATTATTTTGGAACAGAAGGAGCGAAGGCTCTCTCTTCCGACATATTATACATTGGATTCTGGACAGATATAGGGAATGCAGATCCTGCAACACTTGAACTGTTAAAGAGTCTGAAAAACAAGAAGATCTTTCTGTTTGGAACAGCAGGCTTCGGAGGCAGTGAAGCCTATTTCCAGCAGGTTCTCGGGAAAGTTAAAGAATCTGTGGATGAGAGTAATACAGTGATGGGAGAATTTATGTGTCAGGGGAAAATGCCCCAGTCAGTCAGGGACAGATACGTAAAGATGAAAGAGAAGCCGGATCATGCGCCGAACCTGGATGAACTGATCCAGAATTTTGACAGGGCGTTGTCTCATCCTGACAATGAGGATCTGGACAGGCTGGAAGAAATAATCAGAAGAGACCTGGAAAAATAATTAAGTCTTGACTAACAGAGGGAACTGCGGTATAGTGCTCGTTACTAAAAAAGGTAATTCATAAATTTTTATAGATTTTCACGAAAGAGAGGTAACGAGACATGACATTTTATCAGGAATTACAATTGAGTTCGACCGGCTCCAAACAGCTGATCAGAAGCACCACAGATCCCAAAGAGAAAAGACGGCACATTTTAATCTATAATTTTAAAGTGTATCTGGTTATGGCTTTTTGCGTAGCAGTGGTGAGCATGTACAGTAAGCTTACAGGGAGCAGCAACAGTGTAGTTGGTGTTACTGTTCTGTTGGCAGTGCTTGTGCTGCGGCAGGCAGATTTCGGGATCAGGACAACACATGGACTGCTTTCCATTGCAGGGATCTTCGGTATTCTTATGGCAGGACCCCGTCTGGCAAATATAGTGCCTCCGTTAGTCGCGTTTGCAGTGAATGCTGTGTGTATTTTACTGCTGATGATACTGGGCTGTCATAATGTGATCATGTACAATCATTCTACCTTTGTTCTGGGCTATTTGCTGCTTCTGGGCTATGATGTGACAGGAAAGGAATACACCTTCCGTGTAATCGGCTTGTTGGTGGGAATGGTGATCTGTATGATCGTCTTCTATAAGAACCAGAGAAACAGAGCCTATCGAAGAACCTTCCTGGATTTGTTCCGGGAATTTGATCTTAAGTCAGCAAGAAGCAGATGGTATGTGAAACTGACACTGATCGTATCCAGCGCAATGCTGTTTATGAATCTTCTGGGACTTCCCAGAGCAATGTGGGCAGGAATCGCCTGTATGTCCGTATGTCTGCCTTTTACAGAGGACTGTATTCCAAGGTCTGTGAGCAGAGGAATGTTTAATATTGTGGGCTGTCTGCTGTTTATTGTGCTGTATCTGGTACTTCCTGAATCCATGTATCCGTACATAGGAATGATCGGAGGAATCGGAGTTGGATATTCAGCTGGATATCCGTGGCAGACTGCATTTAATACTTTTGGAGCCTTATCTATTGCAGCAGGGATCTTCGGAATGCCGGCAGCAGTAGCGCTTCGTATAGGCGCCAATGTACTGGGAGCAGCTTATACGGTAATCTGCAATAAAGTGACAGATAAAGTAGCAGAGTATATAGGCACAAATAAATGTGCAGAAAATCTTTCCTGACTGAAACTGCGGAGCAGTTATCCGGTTATAAGCAAGTAAAAAAAGCGGACGATTTTATCTGTCTGATATGTGTTCTGGGAACAGAGTGAATATTAACGTATAATGACAGAGGGAGAGAGAAAGAATATGAAACAGGATACCCTGGAAGGCAGGGCGAAAACGAAAAATGGTGTAAAACGATTATGCTTTTCCGCAGTATGTATTTTACTGGAAGCAGCTTTTATCATTGCTATGATCACAAAGCTGAATCAATATGCGGAGATTATCAATCTGATGACAAGGCTTCTTGCAGGTGTACTGGTTCTTAAGCTGTATGCGTCAGACCAGACTTCATCTATGAAAATGCCCTGGGTTATTTTGATCCTTGTATTCCCTATCTTGGGAGTGGGATTGTACTTACTGATTGGTCTCAATGGCGGTACCCGTAAAATGCGGGAGCGTTATGACCAGATTGACAGGGAACTTCTGCCGTTGCTTCCCAATGACAGTGAGTGCAGGGAAACGCTTGGCAGGAAAATCCCGAAGGCAGGCAATATTTCTGATTATATACAGAAAAATGCCTCCTATCCGGTCTATCAGAATACAGATGTTATTTATTATGATGAGGCAGTCAAAGGGCTGGAGGCTCAGCTGGCAGATCTGGCAAAGGCAGAGAAATTCATTTTTATGGAATATCATGCCATTGAGGATGCACAGGCCTGGCATAAAATCCAGAGAGTTCTGGAAGACCGCGTAAAGGCAGGCGTAGAAGTCAGAGTATTTTATGACGACATGGGTTCCATTGGGTTTATCAATACAGACTTCATTAAGAAAATGGAAAATGTGGGAATCCATTGCAGAGTGTTCAACCCTTTTACTCCGGGCCTGAATGTGTTCCTGAATAACCGGGATCACCGCAAGATCACAGTGATCGATGGAAAAGTGGGATTTACCGGCGGTTACAACCTTGCCAACGAATATTTTAATTTCACACATCCTTATGGACAGTGGAAGGATACAGGTATCCGTCTGGAGGGGGAGGCAGTCCGTTCCCTAACAGTAACATTCCTGGAGATGTGGAATGCTGTCAGTGATAAGGATAAAAATGACAGTGATTTTACCGAATTTCTGGTCCAGACAGATTATCAGGCAAAGCAGACAGGATTTATCCAACCCTATGCGGACAGTCCTATGGATCATGAACAGGTAGGTGAAGAAGTGTATATCAGTATGGTGAATAAAGCGGAAAAATACTGCTGGTTTATGACTCCGTACCTGATCATCACAGATGAAATGACCCATGCTCTGTGTCTGGCAGCCAAGCGAGGGGTAGATGTAAGGATCATTACACCTGGTATTCCGGATAAAAAGATGATCTACAATATCACACGATCCTTTTACCATGGACTGGTAAAGCATGGAGTGCGTATTTACGAATGGACACCTGGTTTCTGTCACGCAAAGATGAGTGTGGCAGATGACTGTATGGCAACCTGCGGAACCATAAATCTGGATTACAGAAGTTTGTATCATCATTTTGAAAACGGCTGCTTTATGGCAGACTGTCAGGCAGTTCTGGATATCCGAAATGATCTTGCAGCAACCATGGATGAATGCCGTGAAGTGACAGAACAGTACAGTACCGGACGCAGCGCGTATCTGCGCCTGGGACAGCTGTTTATGAGGTTATTTGCGGGACTATTATAACGTTACTGTTTACTCCATAACACTTGGAAAAAAGCAGAATATCGTGTACAATGGAATGGGTAATAGCAAAACTATTAAAATATGGGAGGTATTTTAACTATGGATCTTTCAATCTTAGTAAAAATGTCAAATACTTATGGAAGCAACCCTGCCTATGTTCTTGCAGGCGGTGGCAATACTTCTGTAAAAGACGACACTACATTGTATGTAAAAGGCTCTGGTACACAGCTTGCCACAATCAAGGCAGAGGAATTTGTGGAAATGAGCAGAACACGTTTGAATGAAATCATGAAGACAGATTATCCTGAAGATGATGTCAAACGTGAATCACTGTATCTTGCAGATGTTATGGCTGCAGTAACAGATGCTGACAAAACAAAACGTCCAAGTGTAGAAGCACTGCTTCATAACTTATTTGCCTATACTTATGTACTGCATGTTCATCCTACACTTGTCAATGGACTGACCTGCGGAAAAGGGGCAAAGGAACTCAGTGAACAGCTTCTTGGAAAAGATGTACTCTGGATTGATATCTGCAAACCCGGATATACACTTGCGCGTATCTGCTATGAGAAAATGAATGCTTATAAAGAAGAATTTGGAAAAGATGTTCAGGTTCTTCTGCTCCAGAATCACGGAATTTTCGTTGCAGCAAATACTGTAGAGGAAATTGGAGCATTATTTGACGGCGTGATCAGTAAATTAGAGAAACAGGTAAAGAGAACTGCTGATGTCAGTGATGCGGTTACACCTGAAAAAGAGCAGGCAGCAGAGAAGCTTTCCCAGTTACTGGGACATGCAGTAGAAGTGGTACCTGCAGCGGAAGCTGATAACTTCGTAAAAGATAAGGCAGCGGCTGCACCGCTTCTGAAACCATTTACACCGGATCACATTGTATACTGTGGACCATATCCGTTATTTGTAGAAAATATTGATCAGGCAAAAGATGCGCTGGACGCATTTATGAAAGAGAATGACAAAGAGCCAAGACTGATCCTGGTACAGGGAGTTGGCGCCTTTATTATGGAAGATGATAAGGGAAAAGCTGCAAAAGCACAGCTTCTTGTAAAAGATGCCATCAAGCTTGCAGTATATGCAGAAAGCTTTGGTGGCCCGCTTCACATGACAGATGATATTACATACTTTATCACGCATTGGGAAGCAGAAGCATATCGCAGTAAGAAATAATATAATAAGGGGCTGTCGTTTTTTGACAGCCCCATTTGTTGGTTTAAATACTATATTTTTAAAGGAAAAGGTTTATTTTCAGCGAATCTTATTTCTCTTCTTTTTTCTCTTTTGCTTTCCTGGATTCAGGAATATTTCCCTCACCATAGTAAGCTTTCAGATAGATTTCTTTCAGCTCAGACATTAATGGATATCTCGGGTTGGCACCGGTACACTGGTCGTTGAATGCCTGTTCGGTCATTTCGTCCAGAGTTTCAAGGAAGTACTTCTCGTCTACGCCGTATTCTTTGATCGTATGTTTGATCTCAATAGTATCCATCAGTTCCTGCAGTTTCTGGAGAAGTTTCTCAAATACTTCGCTGTCGTTCTTGCCTGTCAGACCTACAGAACGGCCAATCTCAGCGTAACGTGCAAGTGTGTGCGGATACTGATACTGTGGGAAGGTACCCATCTTAGCCGGAACTTCGGCTGCATTATAGCGCAGAACATGAAGCAGAACCAGAGCATTTGCAATACCATGTGGAAGATGATGGAAAGCTCCCAGCTTATGAGCAAGAGAGTGGTTTACGCCAAGGAAAGCATTTGCGAAAGCCATACCAGCCATGCAGGAAGCATTTGCCATATGCTGTCTTGCTTCTACATCAGAACCATCTTTGTATGCACGTGGCAGATAGTTAAATACCAGTTTGATGGCATTTAATGCAAGACCATCTGTATAATCAGATGCCATCATGGAAGCATAGGCTTCAAGTGCATGAGTCATAACGTCGATACCGGAAGCACAGGTCAGTCCCTTAGGTGCGCTCATCATATTATCTGTATCAACAATAGCCATGTCAGGCATTAATTCATAATCAGCCAGAGGCCATTTGATACCTGTAGTCTTATCAGTAATGATAGCAAAAGGTGTTACCTCGGAACCTGTACCGGAAGATGTTGGAACAGCTATAAAGTAAGCTTTCTTACCCATATGCGGGAATGTGAAGATTCTCTTACGGATATCCATAAAGTCCATAGCCATATCATCAAAGTTGGCATCCGGATTTTCATAGAGAACCCACATGATCTTGCCGGCATCCATTGCGGAACCACCGCCCATTGCGATAATGCAGTCAGGCTCAAACATTCTCATTGCAGCAGCACCGGCTCTTGCAGAAGCGAGAGATGGATCTGGCTCTACATCGTAGAAGCAGGTATGTACGATTCCCATCTGATCTAATTTATCTTCGATCTTTTTAGTATATCCATTCTTATAAAGGAAAGAGTCTGTTACGATAAATGCTTTTTTAAGGTTTCTCCTTTTTACTTCTTCAGGGATAACACTCCTTGATCCCGGACCAAAGTAAGATGTTTCATTCAATACGATTCTGTTCGTGTTCATGATCGTTTTTCTTTTGTTATGTATTGTAATAGGGCGTCAAAAGTAAAGCATTACCAGTTTCTGAAACTTATAAATATGATATTTATGGTTTCAAAACTGATAATGCTTTTACGTTAGGATTATTGTCGTTTAATCGTCCAGTTTGCCGAACTTGCCGGCTCCCAAATCAATGTAAGCTTGTTTTAATTCTGCCACGTTATTCATAACGAACGGACCATATGCTGCAATAGGTTCTTTGATCGGTTCACCACTCATTATAAGAACAGTAGCTTTGTTTACAGCGTGGATGGTGAACGTTTCTTCTTTAGTTTCAAATAAAGCAAAATAGTCGGTTGGAACCAATTCATTATTATTGATTTTTACGGAACCTTCAACGACTAAAATAGCAGTATTGTAGTCTGCCGGAAATGAAAATTCAGCATTTCCACCTTTGTTTAGTTTAGCATTGAACAGATGCATCGGGGTAAAAGTAGATGCTATTCCGTTTGTATTCTGATATTTGCCTGCAATAACTTCCACCAGACCTGTGTTATCGGGTAATTCGACTTTAGGTATCTGACTGTTTTCGATAGATTGATATTTAGGATCGGCTTTCTTATCCCTGGCGGGAAGATTGATCCATAATTGTACAATGTGGAATTCGCCTCCTTTCCGGCTGAAGCTTTCTTCGTGATATTCCTTATGAAGTACTCCGGATGCGGCTGTCATCCATTGGATATCGCCCGGTCCGATCACGCCGCTGTTGCCTCTGCTGTCGTGATGGGCTACTTTTCCTTTATATACGATTGTGACGGTCTCAAACCCGCGGTGAGGGTGTACTCCGACTCCTCTCGGCTCTTTACGTGGAGAGAACTCCATTTTTGCATTATAATCTAACAGGATGAAAGGATTCATACGTTCCCTGCTTAGTTCTTCCAAATGCGGTATGAAATTATGAACTCTGAATCCGTCTCCAACCATATGCGGAGCAGGCGGAGCTATGATACTTTCTACTTTTTTTATTGTCATAAAATAATCTCTTTGTTTTTTAGTAAAACAAAAAAGAAAATGGCTTTGTTGTTGCAATTCGTTATTCCCATATCATAATGTATAGGGAAGGTCCTTGAAAAGATCTTAGTTAGGTAATAACGTCTGAATTTTAAGGATAGTTGCATGGTGAGACTCTGTTAGATTTTTTTTCTTTTGTAATTGTCAGTCGTTCAGAATTATAGTCTATCGGTAACGATTTAGTTGAAAAAATAATCCCATAAAAGTTTGGAGCGTATGTTGTAAAGCACTACTTTTGCATCCGCATTCGAGAGAGAACGGCACTGCAAAACATGATGAAAAAAACTTTTAGAAAAAACTTCCTGAAATATTTGGAAGTATGGAATAAAAGTTCTTATCTTTGCATTCACGTTCGCTAAAATAAAGCGAGTGTAACAACAAGAGTTCTTTGAAAGATTTACATATCAACAAGTAGTACAAGTATTAGAAATTAATACCGTCAAAAACTTGAAAATAAATACGAATTCTGAGCATAGAGATAAAACAATTTAAACAACGAAGAGTTTGATCCTGGCTCAGGATGAACGCTAGC
>ERZ836760.3281-NODE-3281-length-10389-cov-2.929359_pt1 | contig 10389 bp, 10 predicted proteins | sample MGYA00519941_ERZ836760 | MGnify/ENA primary metagenome ERZ836760 (study PRJEB31850, sample SAMEA3708807) | human gut metagenome | biome: human gut; feature: human-associated habitat; material: faeces | place: China | collected 2014 ... | reverse complement strand
AACGGTTACAGAAGAAGCTGAGTATTTCATTGCAGAAGGCACAGGAGTATCTGTTAATGTTTGGGAAGCGGACGGTGTAGAATAATGGAAATCAAAGGAGTTGGGAAATCACCTGCTAATAAAGCAGATGATTTTCTAACTCCTTTTTAAACGTTCTCCCAACAGGAATAATATGATTATGAATATGCAGATAAAGGTTGGTCTTGTCATAGGATGTAATAAAATTTGTATTAATAATATATTTTCTGTGGCAGCGGGTGAAATACGATGGAAGTATTTTAGCAATGGAAGATAAAGAATAGGTATTACTTGTAAAGCCGCCGGCGGGACAAGTGAAAGTCAGATAATGCCCGTTTGCTTTTATGAGTAAAATATTTGATAAACACACGTGAGTCGTAACATCATTTAATAATTTAATGGTCAGATAGTTGTTATCAGTCGTATTGGATAATGTGGTGAGCAGCTCTTTCATGGCATGAACCAGTACAGCTTCATTATAGGGCTTTTCAAGGTAATGGTAGCAGTGGACTTCATTAACACATTTTTGGATAGTATCAGAGGTGCCGGTGCTAAAAAGCACAGGGGTTGTCCGATAAGCAGGGAGACTTCGGATATACCGGGCAAAAGTGATGCCGTTAAAGGCATCGGAAGCGGATGAGAGCTGTATGTCAAGAATAAAAATATCATACTGAACTGATAAAATGGATTTTTGAGCATCATTATAATTTTGACAACAGGTATAATGAAATTGCGGCCAGTGTTTTTTAAGAATATTATATAAAATTTGTAATTCTGTACAATTGTCTTCTAAAAGTAATATATTCATACGAATCCCCGTTTCTGAATAACTTAATATATAAGTATTTTAAGGTCTTATTATAAAGATGTCAAAAAGAAACAGGGCATTGAGGTATAAAAAATTGTCATTGGGGAAAGTTGTCTTGAAATTTAGGAAAAACAGACCTATGATTGCAATAAATTATCGCATATGCAATAAATAAAATCACAATTAGGGAGGAAATAAAGATGAAAAACACAAAATTCAGTGTATTTAAACTGGCAGCTTGTATGCTTGCACTGGCAGGCTGCATATTGCTGTGGCCAAATCAGCAGACCTATGCCGCCGAACTTCAGAAGGATAATTATAATGGCTGGTATTATGAAAACGGACAGGCATATTGGTATGATAACGGTGTACTGGCACGGTCAAAAGAAGTTTATGATCCACAGACAGATGCATGGTATTGGTTTGAAGCAGATGGAACAATGGCAAGGGATAAGGATGTCTTTATTGTATTAAATGCAGACGGAACAGGAAAGTGGACACGTTACGACAGCGACGGCAGAATGGTAAAAGGAGAAAGCTACAAAAACGGTGCATGGTATTATTTTGATTTAACGACAGGTGCTATGGCAAAGGGTTTTGTTAATCTTCCACAGTCAGATGATCCGAATGGCAAGTGGGTATACTATGATCCGATCACAGGAAAAATGCAGTATGGAGAGCAGTATATTGATGGATACTGGTATTATTTTGATACAGCTACCGGAAAGATGGCGCATGGAATTACTAATATTCCGGATAATGATGATGCCGGTGGCAAATGGGTATATTATGATTCTATCACCGGAAGAATGCAGTATGGGGAGCAGTATATTGACGGTAACCGGTATTATTTTGATACAGCTACCGGAAAGATGGCGCATGGAAAATATTACCGTGACGGTGCATATTACTATTACGACACAGTAACCGGAATTATGCAGTACGGAGAACAGACAATTGATGGGGACGAATATTATTTTGATACAGAAACCGGAGCAATGGTTACCGGAGAAGTTGAACGTGATGGAAGGTACTACTATTATGATGATGAAACCGGAGCAATGCTGGGACTTGGTGAGCAGATTGTAAAATATGCAGAAAAATTTTTAGGTACACCTTATACGTGGGGAGGTACATCACCGGATACCGGATTTGACTGTTCGGGATTTACACAGTACGTATACAGTAATTTTGGAATAGATTTAGACAGGACATCATCAGCACAGAGAAGACAGGGAGAAGCTGTAGATGAAGATGATATTATGCCGGGCGATCTGGTGTGCTATAGTGGACATGTTGCAATTTATGTAGGAAATGGACAGGTTATTCATTCACCACAGGAGGGCGAAGTGGTTAAAATTTCCAATATGCATATGATGTCGATTATAACGATTAGAAGATTTATAGATTAGTTTTTCTTGCACAATGTATTTTTTTATGATAGTATACATAAAAGCGTATTGTGTATACTATCATAAAATTTCAAACGGAGAGGTTGGTATATGGGTCGAATAGCAGGAATACAGATTAAGAATTACGGTTCGTTAAAGAATATAAAACTGGGGAAATTATTAGGCGATAATAGCGGCAGGGAATTAACCAACATGAATGCCATTATAGGGCAGAGCGGAACGGGTAAGAGTACGCTTGCCGATGCGTTTGGCTTTTTAGCAGACTGTATGGAAAAAGGTGTTGAGACTGCATGCGATTTGAATAATCGCGGCGGATATGAAAGTATTATATCACAGGGGGTTAATGGCTCAATAGAATTTGAAATTTATTATCGTGAAACAAGTAATGAACCACCTATTACATATGAACTGTGCATTGGGCTGGATAAATATGAAAGACCCATCGTAGAAAAAGAAAGACTTCGTCAAAGACGTGCAAATGAACGTTATGGACGTCCAATGTCTTTTTTGTATCTGGAATATGGAAAAGGTTATGCGTTTAAAGGCGATAATAGTGGATTTGTAGAAGAAGAAAATAAGGAAATTGGGGAAAAAGTGGATGTTGAGTTAGCAGATCCAAGGCAGCTGGGAATTGTAACATTAGGAGAGTTAAGAGAACATCCAAGAATTGTACGATTTAAAAACTTTTTGAAAAATTGGTATTTATGTTATTTTAGTCCGACGGCAGCGAGGGAAATTCCAAATGCGGGACCACAAAAGTATTTAAACCGTCTGGGAAATAATGTAAATAATGTTGCACAATATCTGTATAGAGAGGACCCGAAAGATTTTATGAAGGTATTAAAGAGTATACAGACCAAGCTGCCGGGAATCCAGCAGATAACACCGGTTAAATTACAAAATGGCCAGTTAGTGCTGGAATTTTTAGAAAAAGGATTTAACAGGCCTTTTTATTCGCAGAAGATGTCAGACGGTACGTTGAAATTATTTGCATATTACCTGTTATTGTATGAAAAAGATGCAAGACCATTGGTATTTATTGAAGAACCGGAGAATGGATTGTATCATAAGTATCTTTCTGATTTGGCAGCTCAGATGAAGAATAGTATTAAAAATACATATTCCAAGCAGTTATTTATTACTACACACAGTCCATTTTTTGTAAATGCACTGTCACCGGAAGAAGTATGGGTTTTACAGAAACAGGAAGACGGCTTCTCGACAATTACACGGGCTTCTGATTTTGAGTATGTGAAACAGTTATGTGAGTCAGAGGTTGAATTGGGAGATTTATGGTACAGCAATTATTTTGGATAATATGAGGTGGATATGGAAGAATATGCATACATTGAAATTTTGATAGAGGATCAGTCGGGAGAAATTCTTGTAAAAAATATAATGGATAAGTATATAACTGAAGTTCCGGGTATCACGTACAAAATTCATAGTTTTAAGGGAATTGGTAAAATACCGAAAAAAGTGAATAAATTATCACAGGTTAAGACACAAAAATTATTAAATGATTTACCGATGTATTTAAAAGGAATTGGACGCACGCTGGAGAGTATGCCGGGTAAAAAAGCTATTTTTGTTATTCTTGATAGTGATGATACGGATTGTGCCGAATTAAAAAAAGATTTGGTTGAGATGTATGTAAAATCAGGAGTAACCGTTGATGTGTATTTTTGTATTGCAATAGAAGAAATGGAAGCGTGGCTTCTAGGGGATGAGAAAGCAATAGAAGAAGCATATCCACAGGCCAAAATGCCGTTGTTAAGAAAATACGTTCAGGATAGTATTGTAGGAACATGGGAGTATTTGGCGGATGTGGTTTATAGCGGCGGTGTGAATGCCTTAAAAAAGAAAGCGGAGTCTTATTATGAGATAGGGTTGTTTAAATGTGAATGCGCCGGAAATATTGGAATGTATTTAAATATTCATGAAAATAAATCACCAAGTTTTAATTATTTTATAAATAAGCTGAATGATTTTTGTGAAGTTTAGTTTAGAATAATTCATATAACGCAGCAAAAGAGCCACAGCACGTGTCCTCTTTTCCTGCGTTATATTTTTTTAATACATTCACCTATTGACATAGTAGGTAAATAGGAATATCATCTTGATAAAACAAAGGATTGGAGAACAGGCATATGATGATTTCTTCAAAGGGCAGGTATGCCCTGCGGGTTATGGTATTTCTTGCGGAGCATAACTCAGATGAATATGTACCGCTAAAAGAAATATCGGAAAAAGAGCAGATTTCACAGAAGTATCTGGAGAGCATTGCAAGAATGTTGTCCAAAGAACATTTAATAGAGGGCATCAGTGGGCATGGCGGAGGATACCGTCTGACAAGAAAACCGGAAGATTACCGGATTAGTGAAATATTGAGACTGACGGAAGGAACGCTTGCGCCGGTATCCTGTCTGAAAGATGATGCGGCACCCTGTGACAGGGCGGGCGACTGCTGTACGCTTCCAATCTGGAAAGGGCTGGCGGAGCTTGTGGATAAATATTTTGACAGCATGACACTGAAAGAAGTCGCAGAGAATGCCAGACAGCAGATGATACAAAATCAGAGATCAAATGAAAAAAGTTGATACAATATTACCCTGCCGGATACAAACAGGCAGGTTTGTGTCACAACAAAAATACACATAAAACAGCTTGCAATTAGGGTGATATAAAAATCAGGAGGAACAATCATGTCAGAAAAAGAATTACTGAATGTAAAAGATTTAGTTGTAGATGTAGAGGAAAAGGAAATTTTACACGGGGTCAACCTTACGATTCGTCCGGGAGAAACCCACGTACTGATGGGACCGAACGGAACCGGTAAATCTACACTGGGCTATACATTGCTTGGCAATCCACGCTACACGGTAAAGCAGGGGGAAATCCGGTTTGACGGAAAAAATATCACCGCAGAACCGGTCAATGAGCGTGCAAAGGCAGGCATCTTTTTATCTTTCCAGAATCCGCTGGAAGTGCCGGGTGTGACACTAAGCTCCTTTATCAGAAATGCGGTAGAGCAAAAGACCGGTAAACGAATCCGTCTGTGGGAGTTTAAAAAGCAGCTGGAAGCGGCAATGGAACTGCTTGATATGGATAAGTCGTATGCAGAGCGTGATTTGAATGTCGGATTTTCCGGCGGTGAAAAAAAGAAAGCTGAGATTTTACAGCTCTTAATGTTAAAGCCAAAGCTGGCAATTCTTGATGAAACCGACTCCGGCCTGGATGTTGATGCCGTGCGCACTGTATCAGCCGGTATCCGTGAATATCAGAAAAACAGCGAAGGCAGTCTGCTGGTTATCACACACAGCACAAAAATTCTGGAATCCCTTCCGGTAGATTATACACATGTTATGGTGGAAGGAAAAATCATTAAGACAGGCGGTGCAGGGCTTGTTGATGAGATTAATGAAAGCGGTTTTGCAGGCTACGAGGCAGAGGAACACAGGTAGGAAAGCAGAGAATCAAGCATACAGCAAACAGCGGAAAGGGAGTAACAGGCGATGAAAGAAAAAAGCTATGTGGAAGACATCGACAGAAGCGTTTATGATTTCAAAGATGATGAAAAAGATGCGTATAAATTGCAGGCGGGTCTGACACCGGAGATTGTAGAAAAATTATCAAAAGAAAAAAATGACCCGGTGTGGATGCAGAACTTCCGTTTACAGGCATTACAGATTTACAATGAAATGCCCGTACCGGACTGGGGACCGTCGATTGAAGGACTGGATATGGCAAATATCGTGACCTATGTCCGTCCAAATACGAATATGAAGGCAAAGTGGTCAGACGTGCCGGAAGACATTAAAAATACATTTGAGCGGCTCGGTATCCCACAGGCAGAGCGGAAATCCCTTGCCGGTGTCGGCGCGCAGTACGACTCTGAACTGGTATACCACAATGTGCGCGAGGAGGTTGCGGCACAGGGAGTTGTATACACGGATATGGAGAGTGCCTTAAAAGGCGAATATGCCGACATGGTACAGAAGCATTTTATGAAGCTGGTAAAGCCGAACGACCACAAATTTGCGGCACTGCACGGTGCAGTATGGTCCGGTGGTTCATTTGTGTATGTGCCAAAGGGGGTATCGGTAGAAATTCCGTTACAGTCGTATTTCCGGTTAAATGCGCCGGGAGCAGGACAGTTTGAGCATACGCTGATTATTGTGGATGAGGGTGCAGACCTGCATTTTATCGAGGGCTGTTCCGCACCGAAATATAACGTGGCAAATCTGCATGCAGGCTGTGTGGAACTGTTTGTCGGCAAAAATGCAAGACTGCGGTATTCTACGATTGAAAACTGGTCAAAGAATATGTACAACTTAAATACAAAGCGCGCACTCGTTGAAGAAGGCGGCACGATTGAATGGGTTTCAGGTTCATTTGGTTCGCACGTTTCTTACCTGTATCCGATGAGCATTTTAAAGGGCAAGGGTGCAAAAATGGAATTTACAGGCATTACATTTGCAGGAAAAGGACAAAATCTGGATACCGGAGCCAAGGTTGTACACAGTGCGCCGGATACCAGCTCTTATATTAATACAAAGTCGATTTCAAAGGACGGCGGTATTTCGACATTCCGATCTTCCGTTGTAGTGGCAAAGAATGCGAAGAACGCAAAGTCATCCGTATCCTGCCAATCCCTGATGTTAGATGCCATATCCCGTTCGGATACGATTCCGGCGATGGATATCCGCACAAAGGATGCCAATGTCGGACATGAAGCACAGATTGGCAGTATCAGTGATGAGGCCGTATTTTATCTGATGTCCCGCGGCATGAGCGAGGAAGATGCGAGAGCCTGCATTGTCAGCGGATTTGCAGACAATGTATCAAAGGAGCTGCCACTGGAATATGCGGTTGAAATGAACAATCTGATTCGGTTGGAAATGAAAGGCAGTATTGGCTAGAAATGCGGAATGGAGATTAATATGAAAGAAACAGTGAATATAAAAATAAATCAGTTACCGTCTAAGACATGGCACTGGCTGAAATTAAATGAAACGAATTTTGCATGGACCGATGAAGCACAGGACTGTACAATTGTAAAAAAAGAAAGCACAGAAAACGAAGCATTATCGGGCGGTAAAGAAACAGCAGAAGCATTGGCGGACATTAAAGCTTTCGAAGCGGTGGAAACCGGAGCGGGACGTCAGGCAGACTGCGTGTTTAAGGCAGTGGCGCCGGAAAGAATAACGGCGGCAGCAGGCAGAGAACCGGAAAATCCTGTGGTATATGAAATCAGCGGCACAGATACGGCATCTGCCGGTATGTTAGACATTTATGCAGAGGAAAACAGCCGGATTACGGTTGTGGAGCGTTTTACAAAAAAGAGTCCGGAAGAAAAGAATCTGGCATTCCGTACACGCATGATTGCAGCAAAAAACAGTAAAATCCGCCTGGTGCAGGTCATAGCCCTCGGCGAGGAGCAGACCCTTTTATCCGATACAGGCTGTGTCTGTGATGAAAATGCGCAGGTCGAGCTGTTGCAGTTATTTATCGGCAAGGGTCATGTATACAACGGCGTGCGTACAGATTTAAAGGGCGAGCGTGCGGATTTTCAGGCGCAGACAGGCTATCTTGTGCAGAATACCCAGCTTTTGGATATGAATTATATTGTAAATCACATCGGCAAGAAGACAACCAGCAATGTGACGGCAGACGGCACGTTAAAAGATGCCGCACACAAAGTATTCCGCGGTTCGATTGATTTTAAACGCGGCGCTTCGGGTGCAAAGGGAACGGAAAGCGAACAGGTACTGCTGCTGGGCGATGAAGTCATCAATCAGACGATTCCGCTGATTCTTTGTGCAGAAGAAGATGTAGAAGGCAATCACGGTGCGGCAATCGGCGAACTTGATGAAGAAACACTGTTATATTTTGCGGCAAGGGGCATTGATAAAAAACATGCCGAAGATATTATGACGCGGGCAAAGCTTGAACTTTTAACCCATAAGATTGACGATGAAGAAACAAAGAAATTTGCGGAAGAGCAGTTAAGTGAGGTATTGACAGATGACAGCTTATGATTACAGACAGGATTTTCCCCTGTTACGGGAAAATAAAACGGTTTATATTGATAATGCGGCAACGGCACAGCGGCCGGACTGCGTACTGGAAGCAGAAAAGCGGTTTTATGAAACGGCAAATGCAAATCCCCTGCGCGGATTTTATCCGTTGAGCCTTGCGGCGACCGAGCAGTACGAAGAAGCAAGAAAGACCGTACAGAAATTTATTCATGCGAAATCTTCCAAAGAGATTATTTTTACAAGAAATACGACAGAAAGCTTAAATCTGGTGGCATACAGCTACGGCCTTTCAAACCTGCGTGAGGGTGATGAAATTGTGGTTAGTATTATGGAACACCACAGCAACCTGCTTCCGTGGCAGATGGTGGCAAGACAGACCGGCGCAGTATTAAAATTTCTGGAATGTACACAGGAAGGAACACTTCCTGACGAGGTGCTTGAAGCTGCGATTACGGAAAAGACAAAGCTTGTGGCAGTTGCACAGGTATCCAATGTCTTAGGCTGTGTCAATCCGGTTGAAAAAATCGTAAAACTGGCGCATGAAAAAGGCGCGGTTGTGGTTGTCGATGCCGCACAGAGCGCACCGCATATGCCGGTGGACGTAACGGCACTCGATGTCGATTTTCTCGCATTTTCGGGTCATAAGCTTATGGGACCTATGGGAATCGGTGTTTTATACGGAAAGGAAGAACTGTTAGAAAAAATGCCGCCGTTTTTAACGGGCGGAGAAATGATTTCTTCCGTAACAAGAGAGGGCGCAACGTATGCTAAACTGCCGCACAAATTTGAAGCGGGTACGGTCAATGCGGCAGGGGCTGCCGGACTTGCGGCGGCAATCCGCTATGTTGAAAAAATCGGCTTTGACACGATTATGGCAAAGGAAGAAGCACTTACAAAACGCGCCATGGGGGGGTTAAAGAAAGTGCCGCATCTGCATATTTTAGGCGATGAAGCTCCTGAAAATCATACGGGAATAGTTGCATTTACAATAGAAGGCGTACACCCGCATGATGTCAGCGAAATCCTTTCATCAGACGGAATTGATGTGCGTGCGGGACATCACTGCGCACAGCCGCTTTTAGAGTATCTGGGGGTACACAACGCAACGCGCGCAAGCTTTATGTTTTATAATACGCCGGAGGAAGTGGATGCATTTGTAGAAAGCACGGCGCAAATCAGAAGGAGAATGGGATATGGAGAATAGAAGCTTTTATAATGAAATTCTGACGGAACATAATATGCGCCCGGAATTTAAACATGACCTGCCGGATGCCAATATTGTTCTGGAAGGGGTCAATCCGAACTGCGGCGATGATATCTGGCTGAAATTAAAAGTAGAAAATGGTATCATTAAAGACGGCGCATTTGTCGGGGACGGCTGTGCCATTTCACAGGCATCGGCAGACATTATGCTTGGCATGATTATCGGAAAATCCGAGGAAGAGGCACTGCGCCTCGGAAAGCTGTTTTTACGCATGATTCAGGGCGAAGCAGATGACGAAGAAATCGAACAGCTTGAAGAAGCTTCGGCGTTAAAAGATATTGCCCATATGCCTGCGCGTGTAAAATGTGCCGTTCTTGGCTGGCATACGCTGGAAGAAGCGTTAAAAAAACTTTGACCAATTTGTATATCTGTGTTATGTTAAAAGAGAAACAGAGGACAGATTACAAAAGGGGGCATATTTTTTATGACTAAAATGCTGAAAAGCATCATTGCCGGTGCGGCAGTTCTGATTGGTGCATGTTTTATCGGACAGACCCAGCCGGTGCAGGCAGCAGATGATTATGCACTGCGTCTGGCAGAGGATAACCAGTGGTACTATTATCAGGATGACGAAGTCGATACAGCGTATCAGGGACTTGCGTTAAACGAATATGGCTGGTGGTACGTATCGGACGGTACAATTGACTGGGATTATGCCGGGATGGCGTTAAATGACTACGGCTGGTGGTATGTATCGGACGGTACAGTGGATTTTAACTACACCGGAATGGCATTAAACGAATATGGCTGGTGGTACTTTAACAATGGGGTACTGGATTTATCATATACCGGAATGGCGTTAAACGATTACGGCTGGTGGTATTTTAATAAGGGGCATCTTGATTT
>ERZ836760.3278-NODE-3278-length-10396-cov-3.568707_pt1 | contig 10396 bp, 6 predicted proteins | sample MGYA00519941_ERZ836760 | MGnify/ENA primary metagenome ERZ836760 (study PRJEB31850, sample SAMEA3708807) | human gut metagenome | biome: human gut; feature: human-associated habitat; material: faeces | place: China | collected 2014 ... | reverse complement strand
TCTTACTGCAGTTTTAAGTTTATCTAGCTTAGGACTTGTATTTGCAGATGGTGCTAGAGTTGTAACTCTTGGTGCAAACTTAACACAAGAACAAAAAGATACTATGTTAAAATATTTCGGTGTTAATAAAGATGAAGTTGTAATACTTGAGGTTAACAACCAAGAAGAAAGAAAATACTTACAAGGAGTAGCAACTGAAGCTCAACTTGGAAAGAAAACTTATTCTTGTGCTTATGTTGAACCAACAAAATCAGGTAGTGGTATAAATGTTAAAACTGCTAATATAACTTGGGCAACTCCAGCTATGGTTGCAACTACATTATCTACTGCAGGTCTTACTGATGCTGACGTTGTAATTGCTGCTAACTTCCCAGTTTCTGGAACTGGAGCATTAACAGGTATAATGAAAGCATTTGAAGATGCTACTGGAAAGCCTCTAGAGGAAGATAAAAAAGAACTAGCTTCAGAGGAATTAATAACTACTGGAGATTTAGGTGATGATATCGGTCAAGACAAAGCTACTGGAATCGTTAATGATGTAAAGACTGAGATAATAAAAAATAATACTAAAGATACAGTTCAAATAGCTGAAACTATAAATAATGTAGTAAACAACTATAATGTAACTTTATCTGATGAACAAATGGCAAAGCTTGAAAGCTTAATGGAAAAAATATCTAAACAAGATTATAACTATAGTGAAATGAAAAATGCACTAGAAAGTGTATCTGATGTTGTTAATGAAAACTTATCTGCTATAGGTGAAAATGTAAATACAGGATTCTTTGATAAAATAAAGAGCTTCTTTGAAGGAATAGTTGATTGGTTTAAAGGATTATTCGGTGGTAATAATAATGATAATTCAAGTATACTTAACAATACTAACGATAGTTTACTTGGAGAAAATGCTCAAATAGATTTTGAAGTAGATACATCAACTTCTGAAGGGGCAATAGGAGTTGCAGCTAGTGGTAATTCAGTAATTTCGGGAAAGATCAAAACAGGAGATGGTTCTGTTGGAGTTTACGTACTTGATAATAGAGTTAGATTTAATGGAGCAGTTATAGAGACAGGAGCAAGCATTCCAGAAACAGGTCCAGGAGTAAATGATGGTAAGACATCAGTAGGAATACTATTTGATAGTTCAAAACAAGGTACATATATTGTAAATAATGTAACTGTAAATGCAAAAGATGGAGTAGGTATATATCTACAAGGTTCATCAGGAACAACTCTTGACTTTGGTGGAACTATAACAACTGCAGGAACAGGAGCAGTAGGAATATATGTAAAAACTGGAACTACTTTAGATAGTAATAATTCATCATTTAATATAAGCAACGGAGCAGTAGGAGTGTATGTAACAAGTGGAGGAACAGCTAACCTTGGAACAACAGGGAATCTTACATTTAATTTTGGAACTGGTGGAGGAACAGGAGTATATAACGATGGAGGAACCCTTACATTAGGAAATAACATAACTGTAACAGGTTCAGGATCACTGGCAGCAACTGTAAATGGAGATTTAACTTCATCTGGAAATTTAACTATAGGTGAAGGAGGAACAGCACTTCTTGGTAAATATGACGTTGGAACTATAGCAGATAAAAATATAACTAACACAGGAAACATTAAAGCTGAATCAGGAGGAAAAGGAATTGCAGCTATAAAAGGAAGTAGTACTCCATCAGGAGTCATAACAATAAATAATGCTGGAACTATTACAGTTAGTGGAAAATCAAGTGGAGGGGACTCTTCTATAGGAATATATACAAATATAGCAGAGATAAATAGTACAGGAACTGTTGAAGTAGGAACAGATGGAATAGGAATATATGCTGCTGACAGTGGAAAAGCAGTGAAGAATGATAATATGACTATGACAGGAGATAATGGAATAGGAGTATATATCAAAGGAGCAACAGGTGGACTTACTGCAAATAACATAACTTCAACAGGAGGAAAAGGAAATACAGGATTAGTTCTTGATGGAACTACTTCATCATCTTTACCATTATATATTAATGCAGGAACTATTACTCTAGGAGATGAAAGCATAGGAGTAATGGCAACAGGAACAGCTTCTTCTACAATAGATGGAAGTATTACAGTGGGAGATTCAAGTACAGGTAAGAGTGCAATAGGAATAGTAGCAAGTGGTGGTTCTGATGTAATTTTGGCAGGAACAACAGAAATTAAAGCTGGAAAAGGTGGAATAGGAGTATATGCTGAAGGGGCAGGAACAACAGTAACAGGTATAAATGCTTCTAATATTACAGTAGGAACAGATGGGATATATTTGTATTCTACTGTAGGTACTTCAATAAGTTTCACAGGAAATATCACAGCAGATAATCAAATAGGAATAGTAGTAGGAGGAAGTGTAAGTGGTACAGGTTCAACAATAACAGCTAAGAATGGTGGAATAGGAGCATATGTAAAAGGAACAGGTTCACAATTTACAGGAACAAATATTATAGTTCAAAGTGGAATTGCAAAAACAGGTACTGATCCAGCAAAATATTCTGTGGGAGTCTATTATGAGGATGCAGGAGCAATAGCATCATTGCCAACAGTAACACAAGCAGGAAGTTATTCAATAGGAACAGTATTAGACAGAACAACAGGAACTACAACTGCTGGAATTAATATTGGAACTTCTGGAAGTAATCAAGTAGGAGTAATGGCAAAAGGAAACTCTGTTTTCACTATAGCATCAGGAGGAATTGCAGTAGCAGATGGAGACAGCAATATTGGTATATATGGAGAAAATAGTACAATTAATGTAGCTGGAGATATATCAATTGGTACAGCTAGTTCACTTACAAATTCATCAATAGGAGTTTCTTTAAAAGGAGGTTCATATACAGGAATTACTGGGGATCTTGCAGTAGGAAATAACAGTATAGGAATCTATGGAACAACTATGAATGGAGATATTAGCCAAAGTGGAACAACTATGACTGTAGGAGATAATGGAGTAGGTATCTATGGTTCTGGAACTGGGAATATTATTTTATCAATGACAACAACAGGAATAACTCTTGGAAATAATAATTCTATAGGAGTATATGCCAAAGGAATGAATACAGATGTAACAGGAAACATGAGTGTTGGCACAAATACAAGTATAGGTATTGTAAGTGAAGGAACTGGAGATGTAAAACATACTGGAGCTATGACTATAACAGGGAAAGGAACTGGAGAAAAAGACACAGGTTCAGTAGGAATCTATAAACTGAATGGAACAGGAACTATAACAACTACAGGAGGAAATAACTGGACAGTAGGAAATAATGGATATGGAATCTTTGTAAAGCAAGAAGCAGGACAAAAAGCTACAATTAATAACGGTGTAAATATGACATTAGGAATATCAGCAGTAGGAATCTATTCAAGTGGGGCAAATACAGTAAATAATAGTGGAACAATAACTGTAGGAGAAACAGATACAAAAGGAGACCCTAATAAAACTCAAGACCATTTAAACTCAGTAGGTATATATGTGACAAATGGAACTAAAGTAAATAATACAGGAACGATAAATGTAGAGCATGATTTTTCAGTAGGTATTTATGGAAGTGGAGTTGGAACAAAGATTACAAATGTGCTTGGAGCAACTATCTCTGTTGATAAAGGTGGAGTAGGAATTCTTGTACAAAATGAAGCTGTAGCTGAGAATGAAGGTACTATAAATTTAGGAAGTACAGCTGGTATTTATGGAGCAACAACAGTAGGAATGGCAGCATACTCAGGAGCATCAATAATTAATGGCAGCACAGGAATTATTAATGTAGGGATAGGTTCAGGAATGGTAGTAGGAGTAGGTGCAACTCTTACAAATAATGGAGTTATAAATGTAACAAATGGAATAGGAATAGAGGGTGCAGGACATATTATAAATCAAGGAACTATTGATGTTACAGGAACAGGAACAGATGTTGGAAACACAGGTGTAGGAAGTGCAGAAGTAGGAAGTATCAAAATAGAATCAAATGGAGATGTAATTATTAATGATAAATATGTAGGTATTGGAGGAACACTTACAACAGCAGGAGCTATAGAAGTAAATGGAGCATATGTAGATGTAACAACAGGAGTACCTTTATTTAATGCTCAAAGTGTAAGTGGAGAAGTAAATATCCTTCCAAACTTTGCGCTGACAGGAAATGGAATTACATATAAAATTGAAGGTTTTGTAAATACAGCAATGGGAACAATAACAGGAACAAAACTTACACCAGTAACATCACCTCTATTTATTGCAAAAGTTACAGATAAAGGAGATCTTGTTATTGCAAAAAGACCATATGCTGATTTGACAATAGGAGAGCAGTTTGATGCACTGGATAAAGGACTTGATAATATTCTTGCTAACAGTGGAGGAATAGGAAAAGATGCAGAGATATTAAAAGGATTGAATGCTTACCTTGAAGGATTGCCAGATTATCAATTTGAAGGAGAAGCTTCTAGAAAACTTGCAGAAACAAGAGGAGACATCTATTCAACTATTCAGGGAAGAATGCAGGATATCAACAGAGCATTTGATAACTCTTTCTATGAGCTTGAATCATCATACAATCTAACTAAAGACAGCAGTAAGTATAGTGTAATCTATACTGATGGAGACTACAAAGATCCAACTTTAGGAATAGAAGATTATGATTACAAGATAATGGGTCTTCTTTACATGAAAGAAAAAGAAGGAACAGAGTATGGAAGCAAATACGGATATACACTAGGATTTACAGGATCGAAATTTGAATTTGAAAATGATTCAAAAGAGGATGTATATTCATTGAGAGCAGGAGTACATAGAGTTAAAAATCTAAGCGAAGAACATAAAGTATCATGGTTATCAAGAATAGAACTAGGATACAACAGACATATAGCTGAGAGAAAGCTTAACCTTCATGAAACATTTGAGAATAAGGGAGAGTACAATACTTACTCTGTAGCACTTGATAACAGAATAACAAAAGTTATCTATACAGATTTATCAAGGGAATTGGATATATATGCAGATTTAGATTTAGAGTATGGAAAAGTAGATGGCTTTACAGAAAGCGCAGGAAGCAATGGCGGACTTGAAGTACAGATTAAAGATAATGACTACTTAAGCGCACAACTGGGAGCAGGAGTGAAAGCATCCCAAAGAATCTATGCAGGAAATGATGTATCAGTAAAAGTAACAGCAGATGTAAAGTATGCATATGAACTTGGAGATAACTATGATGGAAACAAAGCAAGACTAAAAAATGGAGGAGAAGGATACTACAGCTTGATTACTCCAGATGAAAGAGAAGGAAAACTGATAGGAAAAGTAGGACTGACAGTGGAGAAAGCCAACTATATGGGAGTAACATTTGAAGTAGAGGCAGCAGATGAAGGAAACAGAGAAGATTCATCAGTAAAATATGGAGTAAGATTCAATTACAAATTCTAGTAATTAAAATAGTATGAGATCATTGAAAAATGATCTCATACTTAAAAATAACAAAAAGGGGAAATAAATACTATGGATAAAGAAAAGATTATAGAATTTTTAATGACATGCAACAGAACTTACTTGATAGCAGTAGTTTTATTTTTCCTCATTTTCCTTATTTGCCTTTTAAATTTTATAAGAAACTATATCTCAGTAAGGAAATTAAAAAAACAGAAAGGAATAAAATTTTATTATAAATTTTTAGGAAATATTTACTGGTTAAGAGGAGAAATATTAAATAAAAGATATTTAGAATTAAAATATTTAAATTCAGTTGAAAGTAAAGAAGAAGCAAATGTAGTAATTCTACTGGAAAAAGTTTTAGAAAACAGTACTGGACTTATAAGCATCTATATAGAAAATTCAAAAGTTATTTTAAAAAGACTAAAGTTAAATAACGAACAATTAAAAGAAGTATTAGAAAACATTCCATATACATTGGTAGAGAATGATGAAATAACAGAAGAAAAATAAATTAAAAAATAAGAAAATAAAAATATAACATCTTGGAGGAGATAACAATGATTAAATTAACAAAAAAAGAATTGGAAACTTTAGGAGAAAATAAGGATGCTATTGCACAGCTTTTAGTAAGAAAAGCTATTCTTGCAGAAATGGAAAAGAAAGAATATACAGAAGAGGAAAAAAAGTATCTTGAGGAAATGAAACTTAATATGGAGATAGAATTCTATCTTAATTCAATAGCGCAGAAAACAGTAAAAATATATGATTATGAGTTATTAGAAGTATATAAAAATAATACAGAAATATTAAAAGATAAGAATACAGTAGAAGTATATCCACAACTTCAACAGGCATTATTTAATCAAAAACTAGGTGAAGAAAAGGTAAAAGTAATAAATGAATTAGTAGAAAAATACAAAATAAATGATACTTTAAAAGAATATATAAAGGTAGAAGATCCAAAGAAAAAAGAAGAGAACAAATAAGGGGGAAAGAAAATGAAAAAGATGTTAATAGGATGTATATTAGCAGTATCAGCAGTATCATATTCAGCAGCAGATGTAATGTCAACACTGGAACAGCTTGAACTCAATCTTCAAAAATTAGAGGCAGAAGAAAAAGCAATGTACAATCAAAGAAAAGCTGAAGCAGAAGAAGCAGAGAGAACACTAGCTTCACAAAGAAAAGTATATTCAGAAATAGTAGAAAAGGAAAAAATAATTCAAAGTGTAAAAGAGAATAGATTTTATAAAGCACAATATCAAGAATTAGCAAAAAAATATGGACAGGCTAAAAAAGAACTAGAAGCAGATATGAAAAAACAGGAAGAAATAATTAGTATATTTGAGGCAATAAAAAACAATACTATGATTGAAGAAAACAAGGAGAGTGTGAAAAAACTATAAATCATAACTTTATATGATGGAAAATTTTAAAGTATTAATATTTTGTAATTAAAATAGTATAAAACAGATTTTTTTCTTTGTCAAGGACACTCTCAAAGAGAGTGTTCTTTTCATATTCTTAATCTCATTTATTCCCAAAAATGATCTTCAAACATAATTTGGAGTTCTCTATAAATTCTTCTCTATCCTTTCCTCCTATTTTCTCAAATCATCTACTAACTGTGTCTTTCCTAATGTTTTTTCATCTACATTTTTTATTATTCTGGCTGGATTTCCTATAACTACTGCTCCAGCTGGTACATCTTCAAGGACTACTGCCCCTGCTCCAACAACTGCTCCTGTTCCTATTCTTACTCCTTCTATGATTACAGCATTAGCTCCTACAAGAACACCATCTTCTATCACTACAGGTTTAGCTGAAGGAGGTTCTATTACTCCTGCAAGAACTGCTCCTGCTCCTATATGGCAGTTTTTTCCAACTGTAGCTCTTCCACCAAGGACTGCTCCCATATCTATCATAGTTCCATCTCCAATAATAGCTCCTATATTTATTACAGCTCCCATCATGATAACAGCATTATTTCCAATAGTTACTTTATCTCTTATTACTGCTCCTGGTTCTATTCTCGCATTTATATTTCTATAGTCTAAAGTTGGCACTCCTGAATTTCTTCTGTCATTTTCAATATAGTAATCGGTTATGTCAGATGTATATATTTCTAAGACTCTATTTATTTCATCTGATTCTCCAATCAAAATATATGAACCATTTCCTCTAAAGACTTGCGCTGTAGTTTCTAAATTCTCTATATTTCCATTTATATATGCTTTTACTGGGGTCCTTTTCTGTGAATTTCTTATAAAGGCTATTATCTCTTCTGCTGTATTTAAATTTGTCATCTTTCCTCCTGATTTTTAAAAATATCTTTCATAGTATATAGCCCAGCTTCTTTTCCAACAAGAAATCTAGCTGTTTTTAAAGCTCCCATGGCAAATATCTTTTTAGACATTGCTGTATGTTTTATCTCTATAATTTCATCTTCTCCACAGAAAAGAACTGAATGTTCTCCAACAATAGTTCCCCCTCTCAAAGAATGAATTCCTATCTCATTTTTCTCTCTTTTACTTTCTCCTTTTCTCCCATACTGTTCTTTCATCTTTTTAGGACAGCTTCTCTCTATAGTTTCAACTAAAGTTTTAGCTGTACCACTTGGAGAGTCTATTTTTTTATTATGATGTTTTTCTATTACTTCTATATCATAATTTTCATAGAGTACTGGAACTATTCTTTCAAGAATATCGTTTAAAAGATTTACTCCTAAAGACATATTTGAAGATAGAAGTACAGGTATTTCCTTTACAGTTTCTTCTATTTTCCTCATTGTTTCATTTGAATATCCAGTAGTAGCTATAATCAGAGGAATTCTTTTACTCTTTGAATAATCTAAAAGAGCATCCAACCTTGAATAATGAGAAAAGTCTATTATTATATCTCCTGTTTCATCAGTTAATTCATCTGCAAAACCAGTTATCTTTATATCTTCATAACCTTCTGCTATTTCTTTAAGGAGTCTTCCCATTGCTCCAGTTCCATGTATTATTATTTCCATCCTGTCACCTCATGAGCTATTAAAATATCTGTAAGTTTTCTTCTATTTGCCTCCTCCATTACTCCTAGAGGAAGTCTGCAGTTCCCCACTTCATATCCAAGAAAGTTCATAGCTTCTTTTATTGGAGCTGGATTTGTTTCAAGAAAGAGAGCATTTACAAGATCATTATATTTCAGTTGTAATTCTCTGGCTTTTTTTACATCTCCCTTTAGAAATGAAACTGTTATATCATGGCTTATATCAGGAATTATATTAGCTGATACAGAAATGACTCCCTTTCCTCCCAAGGAAAGAACTGGTACCACCATGTCATCATTTCCAGAATAGATATCAAGCTCTGGAACTTCTCTTGCTACCTCTGCAACATATGATATATCTCCACTGGCTTCTTTCAGAGCTGTAATATTTTCTATCTGTGCCAGTCTTTTCAATAAGGGGATAGATAGATTTACCCCTGTTCTTGAAGGAACATTATACAATATCACAGGAATTTTAACTCCTTCTGCTAGTGTTTTGTAGTGTTCATATATTCCATTTTCATTTCCTTTGTTATAGTAAGGAGTAACTACTAAAAGTCCATCTACTCCTAATCTTTCTACTCTTTTGCTAAATTCTGCAGCATGTCTGGTATCATTTGACCCTGTTCCTGCTATTACAGGTATTCTATTATTTATTATATTGACTGTAAATTCTATTACTGAAATTTTTTCTTCGTCATTGAGAGTACTTCCTTCCCCAGTAGTCCCAGTTACTATTATTGCATCTGTATGATTTATAACATGAAATTCAAGTATTTCTCTAAATCTTGAGTAATTTACCTCACCATTTTCATCAAAGGGAGTTATGAGGGCAACTCCCGATCCTGTGAACAATTCCATTTGTTTCCTCCTAAAGTCCAAATTCTATAGCAGCTGATTCTACAGCTCTGTTTATTAAATTTCTGTCTACACTGCATGATATACTTATTTCAGAAGTAGTTACTTGATAGAACTCTACTCCAGCACTGCTCAATGCTGAAAAAAATCTTCCTGCAATTTCAGAATTATTTATCATTCCAATTCCTACCACTGATATCATTCCTAGATTATCCTGATATTCTATCTCAATTTCTGGATATCTGCTTCTTATCTGTTTCACTACCTGATCCAGCAGATATTTTTCTCCTAAAGTACAGCTGAATGATATATCTGCCTTTCTGTTTCTGCTTATATTTTGAGTAATCATATTTATATTCAGTCCGCAATTATTTATTGTTGAAAATATCTCTGCTATCTTCTCTGCTGAATAATCTATGTTTGAGATTGTTGTTACAATTATTTCATTTGCTATACTAAGCCCAGTTACTAATTTTTCTTCTAAAGCACTATCTTTTTCCATGATATATGTTCCTCCTGTTTCGCTTAAACTTCTTCCCACAAAAATTGGTATATTAAACTTTTTTCCTAATTCCACTGCTCTTGTTTCCATTACTCCTGCACCAAGGTGTGCCATCTCCATCATCTCCTCATATGAAATCTTATCCAGTAATTTTGCATCTTTATATCTTCTAGGGTCTACACTGTATATCCCTTCCACATCTGTATATATTCTGCATTCACATCCTAAAGCAGCTGCCAGAGCCACTGCACTTGTGTCTGATCCCCCTCTTCCCAGAGTTGTTATATCTCCATCTTCATTAACTCCCTGAAATCCAGTTACTATGACTACTTTTCCATCTTTCAGGTGACTCTCTATTCTCTCTACATCTATACTTTTTATCTTACTCTTTGTATGTATCCCCATAGTTTTTACATTTGCCTGAGAACCTGTAAGTGATACTGCCTTTTCTCCTTCAGCATTCAATGCTATAGCTAGAAGCGTCACTGTTTGTTGTTCCCCAGTTGACAAGAGAGAATCAAGCTCTTTCTGATCAGGATTTGAAGAAATTT
>ERZ836760.3270-NODE-3270-length-10411-cov-3.435689_pt1 | contig 10411 bp, 9 predicted proteins | sample MGYA00519941_ERZ836760 | MGnify/ENA primary metagenome ERZ836760 (study PRJEB31850, sample SAMEA3708807) | human gut metagenome | biome: human gut; feature: human-associated habitat; material: faeces | place: China | collected 2014 ... | reverse complement strand
CGAGGCCCTGCCGCAACCGCGTCAGCTGGCACCCGGACGAACCAGCCCGCTTTCGTATGCCTTCACCACCAACTGAGCGCGATCGTGCGCGTCCAGCTTGGCCATGATGCGCGCCAGATGGGTTTTCACCGTGGCGGGAGAAATGAACAAATCGGCCCCTATCTGCTCGTTCGTCATCCCGCGCGCAACGAGCACCAGGATTTCGCGCTCGCGATCGGTCAGCGCGCCGATAGCAGACCGAACCCCTGCGCCGTCCCCCGGAACAAGCGGGCGCGACGCGACGAACTCCTCGATCAGACGACGCGTAATGGACGGCTGAATAAGGGCGTCCCCCCGTGCGACCACGCGAACGGCAGCGGCGATCTCGTCGGGTTCGGCATCCTTGAGAAGAAAGCCGCTTGCACCGGCGGCCAGGGCATCGTACACGTACTCGTCCAGATCGAACGTCGTCAGGATAAGCACGCGAACGTCCTCGAGCCGAGGATCGTTGCTGATAGCGCGCGTAGCTTCGATGCCGTTCATGTGCGGCATGCGAATGTCCATGAGCACCACGTCGGGCCGCAGGCGCTGCGCCAGCTCCACCGCCTCCTGGCCGTCGCGCGCCTCGCCCACCACGTCGATGTCGCCGTACGTGAGCAGGATCAGGCGAAACCCGCTGCGCACAAGATCCTGGTCGTCGGCCACCAGCACGCGCACCTTGCCTCCATCGTTACGCTCCATGCTGCGCCTCCGCTCCCTTAACCGGAATGCTGGCCATCACGCGGAAACCGCCTTCCGCGGCGTTGCCTGCGGAAAACGTTCCGCCCAGCAGATGAACGCGCTCGGACATTCCCGCAATGCCATGCCCCGCCCCGTCGGCAGCCTGGGGAAGGCCGTCGCGCAGCGCAAGCGCGCCGACAGCGGGCTCGAACCCGCGTCCGTCGTCCTTCACCGTCAGGCGCGCCTGCCCGTCCTCGATCGCAAGGCGAATCGAAACCTCGTGGGCGCCCGCATGCCTGACTATATTGGTTGCCGCTTCCCGCGCTATGCCGAACAAGGCCATGTCGACGTGCGCAGGAACGCCGGCACGATCGTAGCCCGCAGCGTCGAGGCGCACCGAAAGCCCCGCGTCGCGCAGGTACGCGGCCAAGTCCTCCAGCCTATCCGTCCCCGATGCCGGCGCCGTTTCGGCCGTCTCGTCGCCGTGCCGCAGCACCCCGATCATGCTGCGGATGTCGTCGAGCGCCGTTTTAGCCGTGGCCCGCACCGTGGCGACGGCCTCCTTCGCCGCCGCAGGATCCACGTCGATCAAGCGCTCGGCGGCAGCGGCCTGGATGCTCACGGCCGACAGCGAATGAGCAGTGATGTCGTGCACTTCGCGCGCAATGCGCACGCGCTCCTCCTCCACGCGACGCGCGGCCTCCTCTTCGCGCGAGCGCTCCGCTTCGAGCGCCCGCTGCTCGGTGGCTTCGACGTACGCGCGATGCGTGCGGTACGCATAGCCCGCAAGGGCGGCGGCCAGCACCAGCGCGATGTTTTGGAACCGCGTGAAAAACGTCAGGCTGGCGGTGCGCGAGGGCGCGTCCATCAGCAACAACCCCGCAACTGCCACAACCGCCGCAAGCGCCGCCTCTGCACGGCCGCGCTCGTTGGCTATGGTGTACACCGCTATCACGGGCCCCACCACGGTCAAGGAAAACCCGCTGAACGCATTCTGCAATCCAAGAAACGACACGAAGCAGAACAGGAACACGGGCCAGGGAAAGCGCCGGCGCAAAACCAGCGGCAACGTGGTGATGGCAAGCGCCACGAACACCTGCACGTTCGGCACCACGTTCACCATGCCCAGGTACTGGCGCAACGCCAGATCGGGAATCACAATCGACGAAGCCGTCAGCATGAGCTGCGCGCTTCCGAACAAAAACGCCAGCAAGGCGACGGCCGCGTCAATACCCCAATCGCGAGGCGTCATCGAACGATTATGTACTAGATAGTTATCCATGCGTGCCATACTACGCGACCTTGAACACGCGCGCCATACACCAGCAGGCGTACTGCAGGGAACAAAACCGTTACAGACGAGGCGACTCCACCAAGTCGATCAACTGCTGGCGCGTATGGATACCCAGCTTGGAATAGATGTTGCGCACGTGGCTGCGAACGGTATTTTCGGTTACGAACAGCGCTTCGGCAATATATGCCTTCGTGCGGCCCCGCGCCAGATAAACCAGCACCTCCGCCTCGCGCTCCGTCAGGCCGCCCTCCCGAGCAACGGCGGCACAGCGCGATTCAAGCGCACGCTCCCCTTCGGACGCCGCATCGGCCTGCGTCGCCGCAGCACCCGCCTGCGCAGCCGCAAGCGCGCCGTCGACGCCCGGCCCGTCCTGGCCAGCCCCTTCGCGGCGGCGCTTCCGATCCCGCGAGAAGAACACGAGCGCCATGCACAGCGCGTACAGCACCACCACGATAATCACCAAAAAGCGCATGGTGTGCTCGCCTTCGTCGCTCGGCCCGCCTCCCGCAACCGCCGCAGCGAACCCGCCCAGCAGCGCAACGGCCAAGAACACGCGCGCGACGCCCATCGTCACGCCCATGAGCACGTACGGAGACACGCGCCGCACATGCGCGACCTCGGCCACCAGGTACGTGATCAAAAGCGCCACGAAGTAGTAGCTACCCAGCAAGAGCATGTAGAACACCAGGTTGTACATTTCGCTGAGAAACGGCAGGAACACCAGCATGGCGGCCAGCACCGGCATGATGACGCGCGACACCGTCGACACCTTCGGCATGCGGTGCATCACGAACACGACGAAGCAGAACACGATGATCGCGCCCACAATGGCCCCGGACGACACCTTGCCGGAGCCTTCGAAGTCAAGGGATCCCGTCAGCATGAAGCTGTTCAAAAGCCCGATAACGGCTTCCAGCACGAAAAACGCCACTACGGAATCGCCCAACTCCAAAAACGCATCGCGATACGCGGCAAACCGCGCGCGGAAAGAAGCCTTGTCCTGGCCGCCTGCGCTTGCGCCCGCGCCTGCTCCTGCATCCGCATTGACGCACGCGGGAGCGCCCTCGCCCTGCTCGCACGCACGCGCATCGCCCGCGGCGGCCTCGGCACCCGCGGGCGGCGCTCCCTCGGCGCACACGTGCGGCAGCGCACGACGGACGAACCGTGCGCACAGCGCCGCTACCACAAGCAACACGCAGCTCAGCTTCATCTGCACGTCGGGATCAAGCGGCGTCAGCTCGGCCGAAACCACCACGTTCAACAGCATGCCCAGCGCAATCTGCGTAACGATCACGCTCGGCTTTTCCGCTGAGAACACTTCGATCCAAAACAGCGAGAGCATCACCGATCCCGCGCCGTACAGCACACCCGGAATCAGCAGAGCCATGTCGGCAGGAAGCGAAAGGACCACTCCCGCAAGGGCGGCAGCGTTAGCGGCAATCAGAAGCCCCGTCGGCAACACGTAGGGCATGGAGAACGCCTTGAGCCGACCGGTCAAAGCAAGCAGCACGGCGATGCCCGCGCACACGACCACCGAGCACGCCACCACCACGTTGAAGAACAGGTCGGGAACGAACAGAAACGGCGACTTCACGAACGCGAAGGCCGAAAGGTACGCGCTGGAGTTCACGCCCCGGTACAATCCGAAACCCAAAACAATCGCGGCAGAAAGCACAAAAGGACGCACGCTCGCGCGTGACGAATGCGTTTCTTTTCCCCGGCTTCTCTCCCTCATGCTCTGCATGATACGGTATGGGCAACCTTCCCACCAGCAGAAATTCAAACCCTCCTGCAATATAGTCCGAAACGGACGGTGACGGAACAAGCCGGCATCCGTATGGTGAACCCCGTCGCACAGCAACGGCGACGCACAACAGGAGGAGCCGCAGCCAACCGAAACCATGCTCGGTGCAGGATGCGGCCCAAGGAGGGAGACCATCATGGAAACAAGCATGAATCGTCGTAATTTCTTGAAGGCGGCCATCGCCTCGGGCGCCGTCATCGCCGCCGGCGGCGCGCTTGCCGGATGCGCCAGCAACAACACGGCGGGCAGCAGCACCGGCGCGGAGAACGTGGTAGGAACCGCCCCGGTTTCGTTCAGCGACGAAACCGACGTGCTCATTCTGGGCACGGGCATTGCCGGCATGTCCGCAGCCATGGATCCGGTGGAAGCCGGCCACAAGGTCATGCTGGTGGACAAGCTGGAGCGCGTGGGCGGCGAGAGCTTCATCGCCTGCGGCGTTATGAACGTCGTCGGATCGAAGATGCAGAAGGACGCCGGCCTTGAGGTTGACCCCGAGACGAACTGGCAGAAGTTCCTCCCCATCCTTGAGAAAAAGGGCGAGACCGATGACATGGACTACAAGCACAACGTCTACGTCTACCAGACCGAGTGGGCCGACCGCGTAGCCGCCGACTACGGCGCGGTGTTCCAGCCCATCACCGACTACATGGGCACGGGCGCGCCCACGTCCATGCTGCTGCCCGGCAACGGCATCGGCGACATGCAGGCCGTGCTCACGCCGCTGCAGAAGGGCCTGGAGAAAAAGGGCGCCACGTACAAGCTGAACCTGCGCGCCACGAACTTCATCGTCGACGGCGAGGGCGCGCCCATCGGTGTGCGCTTCAACGACGAGAAGAACGGTAAGACCGTCGACATCAAGGCGAAGAAGATCATCGTGGCTACGGGCGGATTCTCCTGCAACCAGGAAATGGTGTCCACCTACCTGCCCAGCCAGGCTCGCCTGGGGCCGCTGACGGTCAACTCCATGGGCGAAGGCCACCAGATGTGCAAGGCGCTGGGCGGCGTGTACACGCACATGGACATGGAAGCGAACCGCATGAGCGACCTGGCGCAGGTTACCGTTTGGGGCTACTTCTCCCCGCAGGTGCAGGTGACGCCGCAGGGCCGTCGCTTCATCAAGGAGGACCAGAGCCACGACTCCCCCGACGCCGCCGCCAAGCTGGGCTTGGGCTTCTGGTGGACCATTTTCGACGACCAGGCCATCAACAGCAGCCAGAAGTGGAACGTCGAGATGAACATGAAGGGCAACGCCGATCGCCTGGTGGGCCCGTGCTCCACCCTTGAGGAATTGGCCACCGCCATGGACGTTCCCGCAGCCAACCTGCTGGAGACGTTCGCCCGTTACGACGAGCTGGTAGCCGCCGGCGAGGACACGGACTTCAAGAAGAAGCTGTTCCTGCAGTCGCTTTCCGCTCCGTACTACGCCATGAAGCACTTCCCGTACCGCTACAAGACCCATGGCGGCATGAAGATCACCACCGACAGCCAGCTTACGGACAAGGACGGCACCCCCATCCCCAACGTGTACTGCTGCGGCTCCACCGTGGCCGACAGCGGCAGCGACCTGTCCCCCAACGCCGGCAGCGGCTTGATCAGCGGCAAGGCCGTCGTTGAGGCTCTGAAGGCATAACCCGATTCACACCCCTCCCCCTCGGAAAGGGCTCGAGCCCTTCTTTTCAATCGAACAAGACGGGAGGAAACCGAACGCCGCCCGCGCAGACCTGCCGCACAGGGCGCGCCGCGCATTCAACGCGCCCTGTGCGGCGCGAAGCCCTGGCGTTTAGCGAGCCGCCTCGAGCGCCGACACCACGGCCTCGCCCACCAGCATGCCGAACGCACCGTTCGAGGCCAGGCCCTCTCCTCCGTTCGCAGCCACCGACCCGCAACAGTACACGTTGCGGATGGAAGCCCCCGACGTACCGGTCAGGCGACCGTTTTCGTCAGTCAGCACACCGCCGCGCGTGCGGTAGCGAACGGGAAGCTGCTTGATCGCGTAATAGGGAGCCTGCAAGCTTTTCAAATTCACCGTACGGCCGAAATCATCGTCCTTTCCAGCCGAAACCAGTTTGTCGAAGCGATCCATCGTAGCTTGCAGCACGTCGGCTGGAACCCCGATTGCCGCGGCAAGCTCGGCCGCGTCGTCACAGGGCCCCACCAGGCGCTTCGCGTATTTGCTGGTCATCTGAGCGGCGCTGCGAGACTGCGACCCGTCGCTTATCCGCTTGTCGAACACCGTCCACCAGTACCCGCGATCCTGGCTGAAGCACGCGTTCGCCGGCGCGTTCACGTCGTCCTCGCACGCAAAGCGACGCCCCTGCGCATCCACGATCAGCGTGGGAGCGAACATGCCCCAGGCCGACACTTGCGGCAAGTCGCTGGTCAAAGGCAGGGTCCCGTCCATGCCCGACAGCTGCCCGCCGGCCCGTCGGCACAGCTCCTGGCCTTCTCCCATGGAAGCGTACGTGAAGCAACCCGCCCTGAGCAGCGCGGGGGCATGAGCGCTCACCAACGGCTGACTGCTGGCAAACCCGCCGGTGGCAACCACTACCGCTCCAGCCCGAACGTCGACGACCGAACCGCTTTCCTCCACGAAAAAGCGCATGCCGCACACCACCGCGCTTTCGTCCAGGATGAACGCGACCGCGCGGTACCCCGTCTGGAACGCCGCGCCCTTGCTTGACAGGCCATCGCGCAGGGGAACCATGACGGACTGCATGTCGCCCAGACCGTTTTTCGGCAGCATGACAGCGTCGTTAACGCCCTCCTTCCCGTAGGTGGACGGGTCGGCGAACTGCGCACCGTAGCTCTCGGACAGGCGGTCGACCCATCTCGGGGCGGCTAGGTACAACGATTTCGCGAAATCGAGATTGCCCACGCCTGCAGCGGAAAGCTCTTTCTTGCGAGCCGGCCACGCGTCTTCGGCACTTTGCGCGAAACCCGCTTTCTTCTGCAGCTTGCTGCCGGCCACGTGCATGATGCCGTCCGCGTCGTAGCTTTCGCCCCCCAGCAGGCTCAACTTGTCAACCACCATCACCTTGTAGCCAGCCTCGGCAGGGGCCATGGCCGCAGACAAACCGGAAACGCCGCTGCCCACGATCAGCACGTCGACCGAGTTCGAAAAGGAAACGGGCGGCTGCGCCACCACCGTGGAAACCTGCGACGCGCCATCGGAATCGGCCGAGGGCACCAGCGTGTTCGATATGCGCTCGACCGACGAGCATGCCCCCAGCACGCCCCCAGCGGCGAACGCGGTAGCGGAAAGGCCCGCAAGCTTGAAAAAGGCGCGGCGCTCCATGCAGCAGGCTCCTTCGTTTCGAGGTAAAGGCACGAATCGCCTCCGAGTATAGTGAGGCCGCGTTCGCTTGTCGCGACATCCTTGCCAGCCGCCACTCAATCTTCGCAAAGCGCGAAAACGGGTCGAGCGTCAGCTCGGCTTCGCGCTCACTCGTAGAACGAAACAGCAGGCGACGGCGGCTCCAACGCCCGCTTGAACGCCGTAGCGCGCACCGTGGCGAGCACGCGGTCGACGTCCCCTTCGGCAAATCCCGACTCCTTGAGGGCGGCGGCGTCCTGGCCATGTTCGACATGGGCCAGCAGCAGCTTGTCGAGCGTCGCGTAGTCGATGCCCATGCTTTTCTCGTCCTCTTGATCGGGAGACAGCTCCGCACTGGGAGGCTTGGTCAGCACGCGCTCGGGGATAGGCGGAACCTGACCGTTCGACGCGGCTTGCGCGTTGCGCCAACGAGACGCCGCGTACACGTCGGTCTTGTACAGGCCGCCCAAGGGAGCGAATGCGCCGGCCATGTCGCCGTACAGCGTGGAATAGCCCATCATGGCCTCGCTCTTGTTGCCCGTGTTCACCAGCATCCAGCCATGCGCGTTCGAAAGCGCCATCAAGCACGTCATGCGGCAGCGGGCCTGGGTGTTTTCAGCCGCAAGGCCCCGCAGCTCCCCTCCGCAGGCTTCGGCAAGCGCGCGCTCGAAAGCCTCGTACGGCTCGCAAATGGACACGACGCGCGACTCCATCCCCAGATTGGACGCAAGTTCCTGGGCGTCTTCAAGAGAGTGCGGCGTCGAGTAAGGCCCCGGCAGCAGCACGCAGTGAACGCGCTCGGCACCGAACGCGTCTGCGCACATCACGGCCACCAGCGCCGAGTCGATTCCGCCCGACAGCCCTATAACCACATCGGAAAAGCCCGCGCCCTCCACGTACTCCTTCAGAGCCTTGACGCAAAGGCGATACCGTTCGTCAATGTGCATGATAGCAACCCTTTCATCCGCGCTTGTCCGCCCAGTATGAAAGCCCTTTGTTACATCGGTGTTGCCAACCTCCAAACCGGGGCGGCGCATCCCGAAAAGAGGGCCTACTGGATTGCGCGAATGCGATTCGCCAGCCATTCCGCCCATTCCTCCACGCCGTCGCCCTTCGTGGCGGCAATCGGGAAGATGGGAGCCTGCGGATTCAGCTGCTTGACGGACGCCTCGAACGCATCGCGGTCGAAATTGAACACGGGCAGCGTGTCCACCTTGTTGAGGACCACCGCTTCCGCCGCTTGGAACACGCCCGGGTACTTGAGGGGCTTGTCGTCCCCTTCGGGCACCGACAGGATCATAGCCTTCATGTTCTCGCCCAGGTCGAAATCGGTCGGGCACACCAGGTTGCCCACGTTCTCCACGATGATGAGGTCGAGCCGCTCCAAATCGAGCACGTCGACGGCGCGCTTGATCATGGCGCTTTCCAGATGGCACGCACCGCCCGTGTTGATTTGCACGGCCGCGATGCCCTGCGCCTTTATCTTCTCGGCGTCCACGTTGCTGGCGATGTCGCCCTCGATGACGGCAATGTTGAACTCGTCGCGCAAGGCGTCGATGGTAGCCAAGATGGTGGACGTCTTGCCCGATCCGGGGCTGGCAAGCAGATCGAGCACGAACACGTGGTTCTCCGCGAAACGTCGACGCAAGTCAGCTGCCAGCTGGTCGTTTTTGTCGAGGATGGGCTGCTTCATGTCAATCTGCATACGTTACTCCTTGCCTTCCGCTTCGTCCTCTTCGCCTTCATCGGGAATATCCACTTCTATGCTGTCGATCTGTAGTTCGCGACCCGCAATGAGCTTGGTCGTGAAGCTGTTGCACTCGGGACAGAGCAGGTGGAACCGGTCGTGCTCGAACTCAGCACCGCATTCCAGGCAGCGCGACTTCGGCTTGACCATGGTGATCTGAAGCTCGGCGCCCTGCACCATGGTGTTCTCGGACAGCGCCTCGAACGCGAACACCAGCGCGTCTTCAATGGCTTCGGTCATCTCGCCAACCGAAAGGTTGACCTTGAGCACGCTGGTGGCCCCGGCTTGCTTCGCCGATTCCTGAACCGCTTCCATCACGCCCGTCATGATCCCTAATTCGTGCATGCCGCTCCTTCGCACTTGTTTTTCGTCCCCGCCCATAGTATCCGAATGTTCGCGGCGCGCGAAGCCAAGATGCGAAGCCTTGGCGCGAACGCCACTCGGAATACGCAAACGGCCTGCCGCAAACGCGACAGGCCGTCATAAACAAACGCAGTATCAGAGAACCGTTACTTCTTGGCCTTCTTTGCTTTCGTCTTGGCCAATGCGGCATCCTGCGCCGCCTCTTCGGCTTCTTCGCGCTCGATCTCCTCGTTCTGCTTCTTGATGCGCTTGCTCAGAACGATGCGCGAGATAAGCAGGCTGACCTCGTACATGCCGATCATGGCAGCGAACATGAGCAGCATGGTGACCGGCGAGGCATCGGGCGTGGCCATGGCGGAAATAACCATGAGCACCACGTAGACCATGCGCCAGCTGCCGCGCAGCTTCTTATAGGGCACCACGTCGAAGATGACCAGGTAGAACACGACCAGGGGAAGCTCGAACGCCACGCCGAAGCCCAGCTCGAACTTGATGATCATGTCGATGTACGACGACATGCGCGGCGCGACGGTGCCCAGGCCTGCCGCCTGATCCGTCAGCCACTGGAACGCCGGGTTCAGGATGATCAGGTAGCAGAACACCGTGCCGAAGATGAACAGGGCCACGGCGGCGGCAAACGTGGGGATGAACCACTTGCGCTCGCTCGGCTTCAGCGCTGGCAGGAAGAAAGCGAGGATCTGCCACAAGATCACCGGAGCGCAGGCAACAAGCGAGGCCCACAGCGAAATCTTGAAACGCGTCGAGAACGCCTCAAAGGGGTCGATGGCCTGCAACGATGCAAACCCGCTTGCATCTTGAGGCAAGAATTCGGAAATAGGCAGCAGCAAGAACTGGCCCATGATGGGCGTCGCCATGTAGAACACGACCACCGCGATAGCCAAGCAAGCGATGATGCGCACCAAGCGCATGCGCAGCTCGCCCAGGTGGTCGAACAGGGGCATACGTGCCGGTCCGATAGGCATGGCTTATTCCCCCTTCTCGTTCTTCTCGGCCGCAGCTTTGGCAGCTTCAGCGGCTTTCCTGTTTGCGGCGCGCGTAGCGGCGGCCTTCTTCGCCGCAGCGGAACGTGCGGCGGCCTTCTCAGCATCGGTCTTGGCAGCTGCGGGCTTTTTAGCGGCAGAAGGCTTCTTCGCGGCGGACTTCGCCGGGGCCTTGGCTTCCGGCTTGGCA
>ERZ836760.3268-NODE-3268-length-10430-cov-99.990072_pt1 | contig 10430 bp, 8 predicted proteins | sample MGYA00519941_ERZ836760 | MGnify/ENA primary metagenome ERZ836760 (study PRJEB31850, sample SAMEA3708807) | human gut metagenome | biome: human gut; feature: human-associated habitat; material: faeces | place: China | collected 2014 ... | reverse complement strand
CGGACCACTGGTCCACAGAGTCAGCCATCGGAGAAGACGGGGTAATGGGGTAGATGGCAGCCACGTCCGTGTAGGCATACGCTACATGGGCGGCAGCGGTATTGCCATCCATAGTTTGCTTTGCTCTAGGCATTTTTCTTCCTCCATTATTCAGAATTTGGTACCTTTTGCACGGGGCAATATGCCCCACATGGGACCGGAGAACCCCATAAAGGCACTATTGCTTGTATACTATAATAGCAAATTCCGCCCATAAAGTAAACGCAAACCGCTCAACAAACGCACCAAAAATAAAGAAATTTTTTTAGCGCTTTTGTACGTCTTTAGTTCGTTAAAGTGAGCACTGGCGCGGATTTTCCGGTTTTGGCCTGCCTGCTTTGCCAGATCCTGTAATTTTTTCGCAAAAAGGGGAGGAAACCCTCTCAGGCAAGCGTCCCAGCCCTCTCAGGCGCTAACGCGCCAGCTCCCCCAAAGTGGGAGCTGGCGAACGCAGTGAGCCTGAGAGGATTCGTTTCCCGCAGCGCCGCGCTTTCGCAGAAAGCGGCGCTGCAAATGCTGCTTTTCGTTACGACCCCTCCCGTGAAAAGGCAATTCTGGAAAATCCGCAGATTTTCCAGAATTGCGAAATTATAAATATTCTTTCCGCTGATTATGCGCAAAGCAAACGCGGCGCGCATTTCAAATCGTCCCATCCTCTTATATTTATCATCTCTTTATTGACAACAAACCGCACTTTGCCGTAAACTGAGAGCAGAAAACCGGCGCTGTGCCGGGCAAAGAGGGTAATAAAATGGAGAAGACCGTGCATTACGAAAAAACACTCACCAGCGAGGTGCTCTTCGAGGGCCGGGTGATCACCCTGACCAAGGACACTGCTCTGCTGGAAAACGGCAAGACCGCCGAACGCGAAGTGGTGCATCACCACGGCGGTGCGTGCATCCTGCCCTATTTTGAGGACGGCACCATCTGCATGGTGCGCCAGTTCCGCTACGCCATGCAGCAGGAGCTGTGGGAGCTACCTGCCGGCAAGCTGGAAAAGGGTGAGGATCCCTTTGAAGCCGCCAAGCGGGAGCTGGGCGAGGAGTGCGGCCTGACCGCGGACAATTATATCTCTCTGGGCCAGTTTTTCCCCACCGTGGGCTATGACACCGAAGTGATCTACACATGGGTCGCCACCGGCCTGCACAAGACCCAGATGCATCTGGATGCCGATGAATTCCTGACCCCTGACCGTGTGCCGCTGGATAAAGCTTATGAGATGGTCATGAGCGGCGAGATCCGGGACGGCAAGACCATTGCCGGTATCCTGAAACTCAAGGCCCTGATCGCCGAGGGCAGGCTGTGAACATCCTGTACGAAGATGCCGCCCTTGTGGTGCTGGACAAGCCCGCCGGACTTTCCAGCGAAGAGGGCGTGCCCGCAGCCCTGCGGCAGCTGTGGGGCCAGCCGGATGCCTTTGTGGGGGTGGTGCACCGGCTGGACACGGGTGTGTCCGGCCTGATGGTGTTTGCCAGAACGCCCGGGGCTGCGGCCGCACTCAGCCGTCAGATCACCCAGAGCCAGAACGCCTACGCTGTGCAGGATGGCAGGGCCGAAGGGAAGCCGGAAGTGCCGCAGTTCATCAAGCGGTATCGGGCCGTCATTGCAGGCGGGCCGGACGAAGCACTGCCCGCCGAAGGCACCCTGCGGGACTGGCTGTTCAAGGACAGCCGCCGGGGCCGGGTATTCCCTGTGAGCCGCCCGCGCAGAGGTGTGCGGGAAGCCGTGCTGGAATACCGCATCGTGAAAACGGCAGGAGAGATGAGCCTTGCTGAGATCACGCTGCACACCGGCCGCACCCATCAGATCCGGGTGCAGTTTGCATCCCGGAAGCATCCGCTGGCCGGAGACGGCAAATACGGAAGCCGCGTAAAAGGCAGCATTGCCCTGCAGAGCTGCGGCCTGCAGTTTTTGCACCCGGAGACCGGAAAGCCCATGGCATTCACGCTGCCGCTGCCGAAGGGTGCGTTCTGGAAACCGTTTGAAGGATAATGCATTTCCATTAGGTGAGAGGTATGGAACAATACAAAACTGATGCTGAGATCTATGCTGTGCTGGAGCGGGAGATCATTGACCTGACCATCCGCCCCGGCTCTTCGCTGAGCGAAAATCCGCTCTGTGCCCGCTTTGGCGCACCGCGCACCCTGATCCGGGTGGTGCTGCAGAAGCTGCAGGAAAACGGGCTGGTAAAGATCGTGCCTTACAAGGGCACCACCGTTACCCGGCTGAACCGCCGCATCGTGGACGAGCTGATCTACGAGCGCACCGCCGTGGAAGCCCGCGTATTGCGGGATTTTTCGCCCCGGTGCACCCCGGAGCAGCGGGCGTTGATCCGCAGACGGGTGGAAGCCTACGAAGCCCTTGCGGCCATGGAGAGCCCGGATTACAACAAGCTGTACGAGGCCGACCGTGCCCTGCACGGGACATGGTTTGCGGCCATGGATAAAATGTACCTGTGGAGCACCCTGCAGAACGCCCACGCCGACTACAGCCGCTTCCGGATGCTGGACACCATGACCACCGGCGGCCTTGCCGAGGTGATCGCAGACCACCGCAACCTGATGAACGCCATCGAGCGGTGCGACCTTGCTGCCTTTGAGCCGTTGGTGGAACGGCACCTGTACGGCGGCATCCGGCGGCTTGGCTCCAAGCTGACCGAGGAATATTCCGATTATTTTGAGCCGGAAAAGTAATTGTTCTATGTGGAACATTTTATAAAACGAAAGGGCACAGCGCATTGCAGCGCCGTGCCCTTTTGTTTTATGCTGTCTGAATTTCAGAACACCCCGGAAATAAAAATTTCCAGACCAATGCCAATGAGGATGATGCCGCCCAGAATGGATGCCTTGCCGGAGAGCTTGGTGCCAAACTTTTTGCCGATGCGCAGGCCCGCCATGCAGATAAAGAAGGTGACCACCGCAATGATGAGCGATGCCGCAAGTGCCATCAGCCAGCCGTATTCCGAAATGGTGAAGCCCACCGAAAGCGCATCAATGCTGGTAGCCACGCCCTGCATGAGCAGTGCACCCGCACTCAGCTCTGCTGCTTCTTCGGCCTCTTCGCCCTTGATGCCATCCACCAGCATTTTGCCGCCAATATAGCCCAGCAGAGCCAGCGCGATCCACGGGATGAACTTTTCAAACGAAGAGAACAGCTCCACAATGGTGTGCACGCACACCCAGCCTGTCATGGGCATCACGGCCTGAAAAAGGGCAAAGGTGCCCGCGATCCTGCACATGGTTTTCCTGCTCATGCGGGGGTCGTGCAGGCCGTTTGCCATGGACACCGAGAACGCATCCATTGCAAGGCCCACGCCCAGCAGGGCACTGTTGAGGAAAAATACAAAGCTCCATTCCATATTGTCTGCCTCCTGAATCTGACCAGAATATCGGGCAATACAAAACCCGGTCTCGGGCGCACATGTACGTCCGGGACCGGGTGATTTTTTGAAACCAACTCCATGTGCACGGGCGCTGTTCTATGCGCCAAAAACACATGAGTCTCGCAAATGAAAGCAAGCCAGACCGGAACCAACGGTCATCATGTTGACTTGCTGCGCCCTGCAAAAGCGCCTGCTACTCCCCCACGAGTATTTGTGATTGTTTTGCCATTGTAGCATATCTTTGCAGGGAAGTCCAGACAAACCTGCGCGGTTACACGGTATTTTTCCATCGGCGGGCAAAATACCAGTCCTGTGAAATAATAAAACACAGGGTGTTGCCCAGTGCCCTCAGGGTAACAGCATGTTCCTGGCGCAAGGCCCGGCGGGCGCAGCGCTCGTACTCCCGCGCCTGCTGCATCCGGGCACTCCGGCGCTCTTCGGCGGTCAGGTGCATTCCCACATCGATCAGGGAGTGCAGCAGTGCCCAGTACAGCTCACACAGCGAACCCGTGATGCCATGGCGGCGGACGCACTCGAACACGGTATAGTTTGCTTCCACACGGTCGAGATTGCGCAGGGTGACTTTGCTGTTGACGATGCTGCCCGCCACCTTGCGGTAAAGGTACAGCGCATCCGGGATATTCGCGATTCTGTCCGCTTTTTCGTAGGCGTAGGCGATCAGCAGGGTGTCCTCGTTCAGCTTGCCCTCTGCAAAGCGCAGCTGCGCAAAAATGCTGCGGTGGTACAGCTTGTTCCACACCACCATGTAGGGCAGAAGGGTGCTGTGCTCCAACGCCTGCTCCGGGGTCAGCACCTCCCGCCGCACATGCAGATACTGCTCCCGGATGGGGGTCAGGGCTTCGTCCACCTGCCGGTAATTGCACACGGCCATCTGTGCACCGGCCTCCTGCGCCGCATGGTAAAGCTTTGCGCAGAAGTCCGGCGTGATGGTATCGTCTGAATCCACAAAGGCGATCCATTCGCCCTCTGCCGCGTCCAGCCCGGCATTGCGTGCCCCGCTCAGGCCACGATTCTTCTGGTGGATGACCCGGATGCGGTTGTCCTTTGCCGCTGCGGCATCGCACAAAGCAGGGCAGCTGTCCGGAGAGCCATCGTCCACCAGGATCAGCTCAAAATCCGTGAAGGTCTGGGCAAGGATGGAAGAGATGCAGGCGCTCAGGAAACGCTCTGTCTTATATACCGGCACGATGATGCTGATCTCCGGCTGTTTTTTATGTTGTTCCTGCACAATAAACTCCTCATTGCTTCAGGTCGTTTTCTGTCGTCTTTCCGCCCTTTTGCGGCATAGATCCAGATAACTGCAGGCCGATGCAGCGCAGACCACTGCCGCCCACAAATTTTTTAGTGTTACGCCGCGGGCTTGCATCAGCCGATGGCGGGCTGTACGCTCATACGCAAAGGCTTCCTTCATCCGGGGGCTTTTGCGCTCTTCCGGTGTCAGGTGCAGCCAGATATCCCACACGGCAGTCAAAATCGGGCGATAGGCTGCACACAAAGCATCCCGGATGCCGTTTTGGTACAGCACATCAAACAGGCGGTACCATGCTTCCACCCAGTCCAGTGTTTTCAAGGTAGTCTTGCGGTGCATGGCACTGCCGGTAACGATGCGGTAATTGTATAAAAAATCCCATACACCGCAGGCAGAAGCCGCTCTTGCGTAAATGACCGGCATGAGACAGGTATCTTCAAACGCCTTGTTTTCTGGATAGCGCAGATTTTCCAGCAGTTTTCGGCGATAAAGCTTATTCCACGGAACCTGAAAATCCGACACCACCATCCGGCGCAGAACTTCCTCCTGCGGCAAAAACTCGTTCAAAAGGCGATGTTCTCCGCCCGCAAGCGTTTTGCCCGTTTCATCAATGCACTGACTGCTGCAGATTGCAAAATCTGCACCCGTTTCCAGCACTGCCTTATGCATTTTTTCCAGATACTCCGGTTCCACCGTATCATCCGAATCCACAAATGCGATCCAATTTCCCTGTGCTGCATCCAGACCCGCATTGCGGGCTGTGCTTACACCGCCGTTTTGCTTATGGATCACCCGCACGCGGCTGTCCCTTTTTGCTGCTGCATCGCACAGGGCAGGGCAGTTGTCTGGTGAGCCATCGTCCACAAGGATCAGTTCAAAATCTGTAAAGGTCTGAGCGAGGATGGAATCAATGCACTCATTCAGATATTTTTCCACCTGATACACTGGCACGATGATGCTGATCTCCGGTCTTCCGATTTCTGCTCTTTCACTCACAGTATTTCTCCCATTCGGAATTCAGTTTTATTTCCGGTACTTGAAGTTGAAGTAGAACTGCGGGTTTGCAATGCAGAGTGCGGTTTCTGCTGCGTTGCGCAGGGTACAGGCCCCCTGTTGACGAACCTCTCTGCCTGCTTTTTTCAAGCACGCTTCCGCCTGCTGAACCCGTTCACTGTTTCTCTGTTTGGGTGGCAGATTTTTTTTTGTGTTTCGGAGCATGCGTTTCATCAGTACATACTGCAGGAATGCTGTGTCTTTTTTCCCATACTTGAGTGCACAAGCAAGAAGGCCGTAGTTTGCATCGATCTCATCCAGATTTTTCAATGTGACCTTTCCATGCATGATGCTTGCCGGATGCAGCCGGTAATGGTACAGTTTTTCCTTTATACAAGCCACAGCTGTTGCATGTTCAATGATTTCCGGTGTGGTAAATGCATCTTCATAGTTTTTGCCCACAGGAAAAACGATTCCTTCCAGCACATCTCTCCGATGCAGTCTTGTTGCTGCCTGAATCAACGGCGTAAGGCGGATGCGGTGTATTGCTTCCTCACGGGAAAGCACTTCTGTACGTAAAGGCTGTTCCTGATAATCACAAAGACTTCCATCCTCTTCCATAAAAACTTCGTTGCAGACTGCAAGTTCAGCACCTGTCTGCTTTGCTGCCCGCAGCATTTTTTCGTAGTAAGTCTTGTCTACAAAGTCATCCGGGTCCACAAAGCCGATCCAATTTCCCTGTGCAGCTGCCAAACCCGCATTGCGGGCTGTGCTTACACCGCCGTTTTGCTTATGGATCACCCGCACGCGGCTGTCTTTTTCCGCCGCTGCATCACACAGAGCAGGGCAGTTGTCCGGTGAGCCATCGTCCACAAGGATCAGCTCAAAATCCGTAAAGGTCTGTGCCAGAATGGAATCAATGCATTCGTTCAGGTATTTTTCCACCTTATACACCGGCACGATGATGCTGATCTCCGGGGATTTTTTTTGCTCTGTCATGTTCCTTAAACCACTTTCTGTGTTTATTTTTATTCCTCACACGCTATTTCTATTATACATGGTTTGGATGGATTTGAAAAGAAGCCGCCGTACAGAAATCTCTGCGCGGCGGCTTCTTTCAAATCTTATTGTGTTTTCAAGGTTTACTCTTCGCCCTTATCATCGGCTTCCGGGGCTTCTGCAGCGGCGGCAGCATCCGCAGCTTCCATGGCGGCAAGCTGCTCTGCGGTGGGTTCTGCATCGGCATCGGAGGTGTCGATCTGCTCGGTCTGGGCTTCGTCGTCGTGGTCGGTGCGGGCAAGTACCATCACCTTGTCGTTCTCACCCAAACGCATCACCCGCACGCCGGAACCGTAGCGGCTCTGCAGCGGGATCTCGTTGGCGTGCAGACGGATGATGATGCCCTCCTGACTGCTCAGCAGCACATCATCCACGTCGTCCACGATCTTGACCGCAGCCACCTTATCCTTGGCGGCGTCGTAGTTGCGGATGCCCTTGCCGCCGCGGGCGGTGATGCGGTAGGTGTCGATGTCCGACCGGCGGCCCTTGCCGTTCTCGGTGACGGTGAGCACCGTGCCGCCCTCGCGGCAGATGCACACGCCCACAACTTCATCGCCCTCGGCCAGACGGATGGCGCGCACGCCGTGGCCGCTGCGGCCCATGGGACGTGCATCGGCTTCGTTGAAGCGGATGGCCTGACCGTTGCGGGTGGCAACGATGAGCATATCGTGGCCGGAGGTCAGGCGGGTCCATGCCAGAGCGTCGCCCTCGTTCAGGGCAATGCCGATCAGGCCGGACTTACGGATGTTAGCATACTGTTCCAGCGGGGTGCGCTTGATGAGGCCCTGCTTCGTGACCATGGTCACAAAGCCGCCCTCGGTGTCGGCTTCCTTCGACTGGCAGATCATGTTGGTGACCTTTTCACCCTCGGCCAGCTGCAGCAGGTTGACGATGTTGCTGCCCTTGCTGGTGCGGCTGCCCTCGGCAATGGTGTAGCCCTTGATGCGGAACAGACGACCCCGGTCGGTAACAAAGAGCACATAGTCGTGGGTGGAGCCGACGAACATCTCCTGCACGATATCCTCTTCCTTGCGGGTCATGCCGGAGATGCCGCGTCCGCCGCGGCGCTGTGCCTGATAGGTGGCCTTGAGCTGGCGCTTGATATATCCGGCCTCGGTCAGGGTGTAGACACACTGTTCCTCGGCGATCAGATCCTCGATATCCACCTCACCGGTCACGGACTGGATCTCGGTGCGGCGCTCGTCGCCGAAGCGCTTCTTCATTTCCAGCAGCTCTTCCTTGACGATGGCAAGCACACGGGCATCGTCGGCCAGAATGGCTTCCCAGTTCTCGATCTTGGCCTGCAGGCTGGCAAGCTCTTCCTCGATCTTCAAGATCTCAAGGCCTGCCAGACGGCCCAGCTGCAGCTTGACGATGGCATCTGCCTGCGGGTCGTCAAAGCCGAACTGCTCCATGATGGCAGCCTTGGCCTCTGCCATGCCGCCCTTGCAGGCGCGGATGGTAGCGATCAGCTCGTCCACGATGTCGGTGGCCTTCTTCAGACCTTCCAGAATGTGGGCGCGCTCCTTGGCCTTTTTCAGGTCGTACTGGGTGCGGCGGCGCACTACCTCATCCTGAAATTCCACGTATTTCTGAAGCATCTGCTTCAGGGTGAGCACTTTCGGCACCTTGTGGTCGATGGCCAGCATGATGACGCCCACGGTATCCTGCAGCTGGGTGTACTGGTACAGCTGGTTCAGGATGACCTGTGCATTGGCATCCTTGCGGATGTCCACCACGATGCGCATGCCCTTGCGGTTGGTCTCATCGTTCAGGCCGGTGATGCCCTCGATACGTTTCTCCTTGACAAGGTCGGCCATGTTCTCAATGAGGCGGGCCTTGTTGACCATATACGGGATCTCCGTAATGATGATCTGGGTACGGCCGTTCTTGGTCTCCTCGATGGTGGCGCGGCCCCGCAGGGTGATCTTGCCCCGACCGGTGGCGTAAGCGGCGCGGATGCCGCTGCGGCCCATGATGATGCCGGCAGTGGGGAAGTCCGGGCCCTTGATGTATTCCATCAGGCCGGGCAGGTCGATGTCCGGATCGTCGATATAGGCAATGCAGCCGTCAATGACCTCGCTCAGGTTGTGGGGCGGGATGTTGGTGGCCATGCCGACCGCAATGCCCTGACTGCCGTTGACCAGCAGGTTGGGGAAGCGGCAGGGCAGCACGCTGGGCTCTTTTTTGGTCTCGTCAAAGTTGGGGTCCCAGTCGATGGTGTCCTTCTCGATATCGGTCAGCATCTCCACCGCCATGCGGCTCATGCGGGCCTCAGTGTAACGGTAGGCAGCCGGGGGATCGCCATCCACAGAACCAAAGTTACCCTGACCATCCACCAGCGGATAGCGCAGAGAGAAATCCTGTGCCAGACGGACCATGGCATCGTAGACCGATGCGTCGCCGTGGGGATGGTAGGAGCCCAGCACCGCACCAACGGTGTCGGCGGATTTGCGGTAGGGATGGCTGGGATCGTTGCCGCGCTCGTGCATGGTGTACAGAATGCGGCGGTGAACAGGCTTCAAACCGTCGCGCACATCGGGCAGGGCGCGGGACACGATGACCGACATGGAGTAGTCCAGGAATGCGGTCTCGATCTCCTTTTTCACATCGCGGATGATCTTTTTGGTTCCGCTGCCCGGTATCATCACATAATCTTCTTCCATTGTTTCCTCCGTAGGGTTTGACCCTCTCTTTTGTACAGGAAAGGGAATTTTTTCTCAGAAAACAGCCTTGCCCTCTCAGGCGCTTACGCGCCAGCTCCCCCAAAGTGGGAGCCCTTGGCAGTCCACGCAAACGTCATCTCTTTGCCAAGGCCTCTCCCTTTGGGAGAGGTGGATTTGCGAAGCAAAGACGGAGAGGGCGAGCACGCTTACACGTCCAGCTTTGCGTACTGGGCGTTGGTCTCGATAAAGCGGCGGCGCGGCTCCACCTGATCGCCCATCAGGATGGTAAAGGCTTCATCGGCCTTCTCTGCATCGTCAATGGTGATCTGTACGATCACGCGGTTATCGGGGTTCATGGTGGTCTCCCACAGCTGTTCGGGGTTCATCTCACCAAGGCCCTTGTAGCGGTTCACCTTTGCGCCGGGCATTTCCTGCGAAAGCACGGCCATTTCGGCATCGTTGTAGGCGTACTTGATGGTGTTGCCCTTCTGCACCTTGAACAGAGGCGGCTGGGCCACATACACATGGCCCTGCTCAATGAGCGGGCGCATATAGCGGAAGAAGAAGGTGAGCATCAGGGTGCAGATGTGGGAGCCATCCACATCGGCATCGGCCATGATGAACACTTTATCATAGCGCAGCTTGGAGATATCGAACTCGTCACCAATGCCGCAGCCCAGTGCCAGCACAACGGGCATCAGCTTGTCGTTGCCGTAAATTTTATCGGCGCGGGCCTTTTCCACGTTCAGCATCTTGCCCCACAGCGGCAGGATGGCCTGAATGGCAGAGTCGCGGCCCATCTTGGCGGAACCGCCTGCAGAATCGCCCTCGACGATGAAGATTTCGGTGCGGCTGGGGTCTTTTTCGCGGCAGTCTGCCAGCTTGCCGGGCATCCGGCTGGTCTCCAATGCGCTCTTGCGGCGCACCAGTTCGCGGGCCTTTTTGGCAGCGGCGCGGGCGCGGGCGGCCTGGGTGGCCTTTTCAAAGATGGCCTTTGCCACGCCGGGGTTCTCCTCAAAGA
>ERZ836760.3256-NODE-3256-length-10481-cov-2.475734_pt1 | contig 10481 bp, 9 predicted proteins | sample MGYA00519941_ERZ836760 | MGnify/ENA primary metagenome ERZ836760 (study PRJEB31850, sample SAMEA3708807) | human gut metagenome | biome: human gut; feature: human-associated habitat; material: faeces | place: China | collected 2014 ... | reverse complement strand
CTGCATTTATCAAAGGAAAACTTGGCACGAATTTTCCGATCGCAACGCTGATCATCAATCTGACCGGAGCCTTTTTGCTTGGAATCGTCAAGGATACTGAGGTTGCGCTTCTTGTCGGGACCGGCATTCTCGGCGGCTATACGACGTTTTCGACTTATAACGTCGAGCTGTTGACGCTGCTCAGAAACAAAGCCTGGGGCAAGGCCTGTTCCTACTTTGTTTTGAGCGGCATCTTTGGCCCTGTTGCGGCTTTTCTTGGCTGGTATCTGTCCGGTTTGTGTTAGAATGGAAGTATTAGAAAAGTGAAAGGTGTTTAAAATGAAGATTGCTGTTTTAACGGACAGTTCTGCGGCACTGACGCCGACCGAAACCGCCGCGTTGCATGTGGCGACTCTGCATTTGCCAATAACGCTGGGAAATGCAGAGTATCGCGAGAGCCTCGATGCTTCTGATGAAACGATTATCCGCCGTGCCAAATTGTCCAGTGACATCTTGAGCCTGGGGCAAAATTCTCTGCAGGAAATCGGCGAAATTGTGCACAAACTCAGCGAACAAGGCTATGAGGCATGCGTTGCCATCCATATTTCAAGCGGAATTTCCGGCCTTGGCGGCAACCTTGTCACATACTCGAACATGCGCGAATGCCCGATTCCGCTTTACGTGTTTGACTCGCGTGCTACAGGGATTTCGCAAAAGCATCAGGTCTTGCTTGCATGTGCGCTTGCCAAGGCAGGATTTTCTCCGGAAGACATCTTAAGCAAGCTGGCCGTTTTTCGAAAATCTCAGCAAACGTATCTGTTCGTAAACGACGTGCATACGCTGCTTAAAACAGGTCACATCTCAAACCATCTTCCAAGCGTCGTTCCAGTCAAAACCTTGTTGCGTTTCAATGAGGACGGCTGTCTTGAGCTTGAGGGAAAAGTTTTGCTGATGAAAAATACTTATGAAGATCTTTCCGAAAAACTCGAATTTCAGTTGCGCCTGATGGGCAGCGACTTTTCTTTCAGCATGATGTATGATGAAGCGGCAGCTTCTGACTGGAGCAGCATTGACGAAAAACTGCATACCGATTTTCCGCGTCTTCACATTGAGCGTATGCCGATGAAGCCGTCGCTTTGGTCATATGCGGGGAAAAAGAGCGCGCTGCTTTCGTTTGAACCGGATTGGAAATTATATGTTTGATATTTGATAAGAAGCGTCGGGTTGCTGTAAGCGGCCGGGCGCTTTTTTCGTGTTGGCGGATGTTTAAATGCACTGCGCGCGGTGATGAAAGCCGACCGGTGTTTTGCCGCAGGTATGCGCAATATCGAAAGTGGACAAAAACCGATCAAAATGCCTGAATCTTGTCTACCGCCCCGACGAAGACAGCGCGCGCAGATCCGAAAACAGACCTGACTCAGTCGTCCGCACCAAAACCGCACTCACAGAAATAATAAAAGCAAGCTTGCACGTTTCGATTCATGGTACACTATACCTATGCGGAGGCGAAACGATGAGAAAGATATTTATTATTGAAGATGAACAAGATATCATTCAGGCCGTTCATGATGAACTGAAAAAGTGGGGATACGACGTGACCGGCGTTTCGAACTGGGACAACATGATAGCGGAAGTCAAGGAATCCGATCCCGTTTTGATTTTGATGGACATTACGCTGCCGATGTATGACGGTTTTTACTGGACGCAGCAGATTCGAGCCTTTTCGCAGGTGCCGATTATTTTCATTTCGGCCGCTGATTTTGATCAAAATGCCGTGAGGGCGCTGATGATCGGTGCGGATGATTATCTGGTCAAGCCGTTTGCGATGGATCTTTTGACGGCGAAGGTTCAGGCCGTGCTTCGCCGTGTAAATGCAGTGCAGGAAAAGAGTCTGGAAAAATTTGGCTGCGAACTCAATTTGTTGACCAACGATCTGGATTTTCAAGGAGAAAGCGTCAGACTGACACCGACTGAGGGACTGATCATGAAGTTGCTCATGTTGAATGCAAACCAGACGGTCAGCAAGAAGAAACTGATTTCGGCATTGTGGCAAGGAAACAACTTTATCGACGAAAATGCGCTGAACGTCAACTTGAGCAGGTTGCGCGGCAAGCTCTCGACGCTTGAAGGACCGCTCCAGATTACGACGGTCAGGGGCCAGGGCTATCGCTTGGAGGAAAAATTATGATCAGGAAATATTTGGCGGACTGCTGGTCGACATTGATCGTATATTTGTTTTGCGTGGCTGTCTTTGCGCTTTTTTGCGTGCTTTATGATTTGAAATTCAGTTTGATCGTCGACTTCGTGCGTTTTACCTGGCTCGTAGCGGTCGGTGCTGCATTTTTTAAAACCGTGCGGACGTTTCGAATTCTCAGACGCATTGAAAATGGCAATATTGACGAATCTTTTGGCAGGACGCTCGTTGAAAGAGAATTCTTGCGCAAGCTGAGTGAAGAAAAGGACAATCTTAATCAGCGCGCGCAAAAACTTGAGCAGGAGTTCAAAGAACGTTACGATTATCTGATCGTCTGGAGTCATGAGATGAAGACGCCGCTGACGGCACTGAAGCTGATGGCCGATGCGGCGGATGTCGTGGACAGCGCGCGCGTGCAAAAGCAGGTTGATAATGCCGAATATCAGTTGAATCTGCTGCTTAATTATGAGCGCTTGTCCGATTTTAACCATGACATCGAGTTCGTTTCGATTGATCTGCTTGAGCTAGTGCAGCAGATTTTGCGCGAAAACATGACTTTTTTCGTCGACAAGAATCTGACGCTTGACGTGGCGGTGCCGCATAAAAAGCTTTTGACCGACAAGAAGTGGATGTCGTTCATCTTGGAGCAGATTTTGGTTAATGCCAGCAAATACAGTGCTCCGCATCAGCAGATCATGATCGGTTACGACGATGGCGTGCTTTTCATCCAAGATGAAGGAATCGGCATTTCGCAATCCGATCTGCCAAAAATCTTTGAAGCAGGATTCACCGGAGAAAACGGCAGAAAGCACGGTGCCGCAACTGGAATGGGGCTTTATATCGTCAAACGGGTCAGCGAATTTTTGAAGATCGACGTTGCGGTCGATTCAAAACTGGGAGCGGGGACCGTTGTCAGACTGGATTTGAATCGGATTCTGGATTTATAAAAAATAACAAACTGTAAGGTTCCTGTCGCACATGTAACTATGATTGCGGTGGGAATCTTTTTATAATAAAGGAGTAATGAAACAGGAGGGATGAAAAATGAGTATTTTAGTGTTGAACCATATCAGTAAATCATTCGGCAAAGGGGACAGTCAAGTTGACGCATTGCGCGATATCAGATTCAGCGTTGAAGAAGGGGAATATGTTGCCATCATGGGGGAATCCGGTGCCGGCAAATCGACGCTTTTGAATATCATCGCAACGCTTGAAACGGCAACGGGCGGTCAGATCGCGCTCAATAATCAGGATCTGTCAAAGCTCAAGGAAAAGGAGAAAGCAGCGTTCAGACGTCAGCATTTGGGATTTGTCTTCCAGAATTTCAACTTGCTTGACACGTTCAACAATCGCGACAACATCTTTTTGCCGCTCGTTTTGAACAAAGTATCGCATAAGGAAATGGAAAAGCGCCTTGAACCTTTGGCAAAGGAGCTTGAAATTGAACAATTGCTCGATCGTTATCCGTACGAAATTTCCGGTGGTCAAAAACAGCGCGTGGCAGCCGCCAGAGCATTGATCACGAATCCTGATCTGCTGTTGGCCGATGAACCGACCGGAGCGCTCGATTCTCAAAATACGAAGCGCCTGCTTGCGTTGTTTGACAGAGTCAATAAGCAGGGACAGACGATTCTGATGGTTACTCACAGTTCGCAGGCCGCAAGCTACGCCAACAGAACGCTGTTTATCAAGGACGGCATCATTTATCACGAGCTTTACCGCGGGGACATGTCGCAAAAAGACTATGCTAAAAAGATTTCGGACAGCATGGCCGTTTTGACGGCTGAATAAGGGGGAAAAAGGGATGTTGAAACTTAAACTTTCAAGACAGATCATCAGCAAAAACTTGCAGCTTTATTTGCCGTTCCTTTTGGCAAATGCAGTGCTGGTCGGAATCAACTACATTTTCTTTTCAATGACGACGAATAAAAGTCTTGAAAAGCAAAATTACGGATCCGTTCTGATTCAGCTGATGAACATCGGACTTGTCTTCACCCTGGCAATCACTTTCTTCTTCATGATCTACATCAACGGCATCGTCAGCCGCCGTCGGAATCACGAACTTGGACTTTACAGCATTTTGGGGATGACAAGATCTGATCTTGGAAAAATAATTTTTTTCATTGATGCGATAATGTTTGCCGAAAGCTCAGTTCTGGGACTTGTTTTTGGAGCAACTTTCGTCAAATTCGTCGGACTCGGGTTGAAACAATTGCTTGATATGGAACGCTTGAATGTGCCGATGTTCAGCTCTGTTGCAGCTATCATCTGCATCGGATATTTTGCAGCCGTGTATTTTATATTGCTCTTGGGCGATTTGTGGCGCTTGCGCTCGGTCAACCCGCTTGACTTGTGGAAAGCAACCAATGAGCGAGAAAAAGAACCGCGCGGCTCATGGATCTTCGGAATTGCGGGCGTTGTCGCGCTTTGCACCGGATATGCGCTTGCAGTCAGAATGAAAGTTTCAATGGATGCCGTAACGAGCTTCATGTTGGCCGTTGTTCTTGTCGTAATCGGAACTTACCTGGTTTTCATCGCATTTTCGATTATTTTCTTGAAGATGCTCAGAAAAAACAAAAACTTCTATTATAGGCGCAATCACTTCATTTCCGTTTCAGGGATGATTTATCGAATGAAGCAAAACGGTGCAAGTCTTGCTTCAATCTGCCTGCTTTTGACGACGGCGCTTGTTGCGATCGTGACGACCGGAACCTTGCGCCTCTCGCAAGAAGCAACGCTCAAGCTTTACAATCCGTACGACGTGGTGATGACCAAGAAAACGCCGATCAGTCATTCCGACAAAATGATGATTCAAAGCAAGGCAAAAGACAATCATGTCACGGTCGGGAAATACGTCAACATGATGATGACAGAACCAATTTATGGCAATTTTTCAGGCCGCACTTATTCTGTCAGCAAGACAGTTGACATGAGCACCGAAAATCAGCTGTTTGCAGTGCCAGTAGCCGATTACAACCGAATTCAAAAGCAAAACGTGCATTTGGCAAAAGACGAAATTTTGATGTACTCTTCAAAGGGTGGATATGACAAAAACCGCCTCACGATCAAGGGGAAAACTTACAAGGTACGTCATATTGACAGTTTTGACTTCTACTTCGATTATCAACGGACGATCTTTAAGCCAATCTTCGTTTTTGCAAAAGACAAGACGGTTTGCGAGCAGATTTCCGGAAAATGGCTTTATGCAATGGGGTACGATATTTCCGGAAAGAAATCTGACTTGAAAAAATATACGGCGGGACTGGAAAACAAGTTCATGACGGTCGTTAAAAAGAAAAACAGCCAAGGAACTTATATGGATTCTTTCGCGGATCGACCAACGATTTCGGAAATATCCAATCAGATGTATGGCGGATTGCTTTTTATCGGAATCTTTGTCAGCATCGTCATGCTGATCGCTACCGTCGTCGTTATGTACTACAAGCAGGTTTCGGAAGGCTACGCAGATCGCGATCGCTTCAAAACGATGCAGCAGGTCGGATTAAGCAGAGAAGAAACAAAATCAGCCATCAACAGTCAGGTTTTGACAGTCTTCATGCTCCCGATCATCGGTGCGGCCGTTAACGTCGGCTTTGCGATTCCGGCCATCCAGAAGGTGTTGGTCTTACTGTCGATGTATGACAAGTTGCTGATCGTCAAGTTTGGAATTGTTTCTTTAGCAGTAACGTTCCTTGGATACGTTGCAGTCTACAAGCTGACGACAAACGTCTATGAAAACATTGTAAACAGATGATGATCAAAAGACCGCATGGGGATGCGGTCTTTTTTGATTTTTGATGTATAAGAAGCCATTCTTTTTAAATGCAGCACACGCTCAATCAGTACGTTGAGACGGGATTACGGACAAAGTGCCTTTTTTGGAGCTGTTTGTCCGTAAAAATAAGCAGAAACTGGCTGCCATTGCGCATCCCGACCCGCGCGGAGGCAAAAGTAGACAAAAACCGAGCAAAATGTCTGAAATTTGTCTACCGACCCGACCGAAATCAGCGCACGCGGAGGCAAAAGTAGACAAAAACTGAGCAAAATGTCTGAAATTTGTCTACCGACCCGACCGAAATCGGTGCGCGCGGTATCGAAAGTAGACAAAAATCGAGCAAAATGCCTGAATTTTGTCTACTGCCCCCTAAAAATGGTCCGCGCAGCCCCGAAAGCAGACCAAAAGTTGGAAAAACAGTCTATCAGGGCGGTCAAATTAAGTTCCCGCAACCATCCCAACCAGACTGCACTGCCCCCAAATGCCGCCCCGCAGCTCCGACGCTAAGACCGTCCCTGACACAATCTCCTAAAAAACGCAAAAAAGCCGCAGCTCCCACGCTGCGACTTCTCAAAACAATCTATTTTTCCACCCAGCCACCGTCGATCGGGACGTTTGCGCCATGAATGTAGTCGGCCCGCGGACTTGCCAAAAACAGCGTCAATTCTGCCACTTCTTCAGGTTTGGCCCAACGGCCAGCTGGCGTTTCTTCTGCAACTTGCCGGGCCATGTGAGCATCTCCTGCAAAATCGGCGGCATTCATCGGCGTGTTGATGGCGCCGGGCGCGATGCTGCAGGCACGGATGCCGCTTTTGGCATAATCGTAGTCAAGCTGTTTGGTGTAGCCGATGATGGCATGTTTGGCCGCCGTGTATGCCGCACCGCCACCGCCGGCTACCATGCCTGCGATTGAAGCCATGTTGATTATGTCGCCGTGCGATTGTTTCAGCATGGACGGCAGCACTGCATTTGTCAGGCGAAAGATGCTCTTCAAGTTCGTGTTCATGATCTTGTCCCACAACTCTTCGTCGGTTTCCAAGGTGGGTTTATATGCATCAAGGATTCCGGCCGTGTTCAGCAAGATTTCGCATCCCCCTAGAAAATGCAGAGCCGCATCAGCAAACTGCTTGACTTGTTCAAGTTCGGTGACGTCGCAGAGCTTGAAACGAAACGTTTGCGGAAAACGCCGTTTCAGGTTTGTGACTGCTTCGTTATCGTTGATGTCGCCTCCGAAAACAAAGGCGCCCTCGAGCAGAAATTTTTCCGCTTGAGCGCGCCCGATTCCGGAAGCAACGCCAGTGACGATGACTGAAACGTTTTTAAATTCCGGATAATTTTTCATCATTCGACGATCTCCCAGTCATCTGCCAAGACGTCGCATGAAGTCGGCATAAATTGTGAAAGCGCCGGTTTTTCCTTGGTTCTGATCATAAGATAAGGATTGATTTCTTCACCGTTCAGCGTGTCGCCGGAAACGACGAAGACATATTCTTCACAGTCGCCCCAGCCTTTTGTGCGGACGGCTTTTTTGCCTGCTTTGAGCTGTGGCAGAATTTCTTCAAAAGTCATGTTTGTTCCTTTCTTCGGAATTATTCGCTCAAGTCAACGACTTTGCTGATTCCGTAGACGATGATGGCCCCGATTGCCATGGAAATGAGTTCGCCGATTCCGACCGTCAGATAGGTCATCCAAAACGGTGCCTTGCTTACGAAATAAAGTTCCAAAGCAACGCTCCATGACATGAGGGCACAGATGGCTACGCAGATTGCAAGCTTCTTCGGAACGGATTCGACGTTTCGGGTCAAGTAGTAGCTGAGACTCGTCATCACGAGCGTTCCGAGCGAACCGAAGATGACGTCGACCACTCCGAGCGGCGAAGTCAGGTTGGCGATTGCGCATCCGAGCGTCACGGCCCAGATGTAGCGCTTGTTGAACACGGACAAGTTGTTGAACAATTCCGACAGGCGCAGCTGGACGGCACCGAAACTAAACGGTGCAAGCAATAAGGTAATAGCAACATAGAGGCCTGCAACCACGCCCGCTTTGGCGAGATTTGCGACCTTGCTTTGAGTATTTGACATAACGATAACCTCGTTTCTAGTTTTTTATTATGGTGGGATGTTTGCGAACCACCGCGTGATTGCTCACGAATATATAGTATATAGAGGCAAAGGCCATTTTGCAAGTTTTGTTCAAGCACAGTTTGATGTATTTTGCAATAACTTTCAAGCAATGTTCACAACGATATATTAAAATAAGTCATATTATAGCGTATTACAGTTGATTACAGGTTAACAAAGGCTGTCTTTGCCCCCTAAAATTGAGACAGTCTTTGAAAAGGGAGGATTTATTTATTGACGAAAAAAAGAGTACAAAGTACCAATCGGCATACGAAACTTGCTGTTAGCCTCATAACGTTTCTTTCTGCCGGCTGTTTGATGACGATTCCGGCAAATGCAGAGACGGTACAGCCTAATGCGGTTCCTAGCGGCCGAGACGTCGAAATCGACAGTCAGGGGAAAGTAACGGATTTTGCAAATGAATATACTGAAGTCAAGGCGCCATTTTTAAATGTGATGCGAAGTTCAGACACGTGCGATGTTTTCGGAATCGGCGACGGCCGCTATACGCACGGGGATGCGATCGACGTCGCGTCATACCAGAGCGGCTTGGCGCTTAATGACTACAAGCAGCTCAAGGCAAAGGGAATCAAGACGGTAATCGTCAAAGTTTCGCAAGGCAGGGGTTATCTTAATCCTGCTGCTTCAAACCAGATCAGAAATGCCATTCAGGCAGGGCTGAAGGTTGCGGTTTATCATTATGCGACTTTCAACAACTCCGGCAGCGGCTGGAATGAGGGCAACCACATGGCGGATTGTCTGAGAAAGCTCGGTCTTGGACCGAATACGCTGATTTTTGCGGATATGGAAGACAGAGCAACGTTGAACAATCAGGTCAAAAACGGTCTTAACTCGTTTTGGAGCGCATTGAACAATGCCGGCTATCGCAATCATGCGGTTTACGTTTATGCCGGCTACAGGTATCGGGATGCCGTCGTTTCAACGGTCGGAAAGTCCAGAACGTGGCTGGCTCAATATCCGTTCACGCCTTCAAGGGGCGGCTATTATGAAAGACAATGGCGCAATCAAGGATACGGTGCATGGCAGTTTTCTTCGACCTCGCGGATGCCGTGGAATTGGTGGTTCGGGAATCTCGATCTTTCGACTGACTTCAACGGCTTGCTGACGAATGCTCCTTCAACTTCTGTTTCAAACGGTTGGCTAGGAAACAAGTATTACGTCAATGGAATGGCAGTAACAGGTCAAAGGCAGATTAACGGCAAATGGTATCTGTTCGGATCGGACGGTTCAATGAAGACCGGCCTGCAGTGGGTGGCAAATCAAAACAAAACCTGCTACTACGCTTCAAACGGGCAAATGCAGTACGGTCAGCAGTACATCAACGGCAAGTGGTACTTGTTCGACAAAAACACGGGCGCAATGAAGACCGGTTTTCAGCGGATTGAAGATCAAAAGAAGACTTGCTATTACGCATCAAATGGGCAAATGCAGTACGGTCAGCAATGCATCAACGGCAAATGGTACTTGTTCGACAAAAACACGGGCGCGATGAAGACCGGGTTCCAATGGATATCAGATCAGCGCAAGACCTGCTATTATAACGGCAAAGGTCAGATGCAATACGGTCAGCAGCACATAGGCGGCAAGTGGTACCTGTTCGACAAGAACACTGGCGCAATGAAGACCGGGCTCCAATGGATATCAGATCAGTACAAGACCTGCTATTATAACGGCAAAGGTCAGATGCAATACGGCCAGCAGCACATAGGCGGCAAGTGGTACTTGTTCGACAAGAACACTGGCGCGATGAAGACCGGCTTCCAATGGATATCAAATCAGCGCAAGACCTGCTATTATAACGGCAATGGTCAAATGCTTTATGGAAGACAATATATCAATGGACGTTGGTACAATTTCAACCGGTGGACCGGTGCTTTGATGAATTAAAGCGTATGATAGTGAAGTCCCGTTCAGGCGGGATTTCACTATTTTTTTGCAGAATATGCGGGGCGTGGCAGATAAAGAAGCGATATCTTTGTACAAGAATGTCTGGCGTTGATGCAATGATTGAAGCAAAAAAACAGTGGTTCGCAGTTTTTTTGAATTTCCATTTGTTATAATTGACCTATCAACATCAAAAGGGGAAATCGAAATGGATTTTGATGAAAGACTTGAAAAATATGCGGAACTGATTGTCAAAACGGGCGTCAACGTTCAAAAGGGTCAGCCGGTTATTTTGTATATCAGCGTCGATCAGGCCAAACTTGCGCGCCTGATCGTGGCTAAAGCATACGAAACGGGGGCCGGCCGTGTATTTGTCAAATGGCGCGACGATTTTATCAACAGAAAATTTATCGAAAATGCCTCAGACGAATTCTTAAACGACATGCCTGACTGGGAAAAAGCTGAAGGAAAGTGGATCGCAGACGAAAAGGCGGCCAGAATCTCGGTC
>ERZ836760.3251-NODE-3251-length-10513-cov-12.156148_pt1 | contig 10513 bp, 9 predicted proteins | sample MGYA00519941_ERZ836760 | MGnify/ENA primary metagenome ERZ836760 (study PRJEB31850, sample SAMEA3708807) | human gut metagenome | biome: human gut; feature: human-associated habitat; material: faeces | place: China | collected 2014 ... | reverse complement strand
AATCGACTGCCGCCCGTAAATTGCATCTATTCTATTATCCATAATTAGCTCCCTTTCTGTTCGTTGGGAGCCAACCTACAAGTATATTATACCTCTGCCGCCCCCTTACAACAAGGATGACTCCGGCCTACCCCCGCTGCCCGGCATACTTGCGGAACACGTCAAACAGCCGCCGCTCGATCTCGCGGTTGTGCTTTTCCAGCTCCTGCGGGGAAAAAACGGGGGTGAGATTTTTGACGGTGATCGTCCGATCTCCGAGAACAGCCGTTTTGATTTCACTTTCATATTTGACCTGCGCCTGCATAAAATCCCTCCCATACAATGATAAAATGTGTTGAAACATAGCAAAGGCCAGCACCACGAAAGTGCTGGCCTTTGGCCGGATATGTACCTCTGGACAAAGTGTCCAGAAGTCAGTAAGGGCTTTCCTCAAAGTGCTGCTGGGCCTCTTCCAGACTGCGGATGTCGAAAACCTCATAGAGCTCCGCCACCACGCGCCGGATGTCGTTGGGAGAAAGCCCGCAGTTCTCCATCGCGTAGATGACATAGCCACGGCAGGCGTTGTTGCTCCACGGCTGGGACAGCATAGCAGCCAATTCAAGATCATAGTCCATTCTGTTATCCCTCACTTTCATAAACGGTGGGAAGCGCCGCGCTCATTTTCTTGCCCCGCTATAAGACAGCCATACTCGGCGGCGGCGCTCCCCCACAAAGGGGGGCGGCGGCCTGTGGCCCCCGCGCCTCCTTTGCGGAGAGAAAACCTCCTCTCACATACCACCAGAAAAAGAGGGGTGAATGGAGATGGTAACTTAGAAATTTTCCTGCAAATATTTTTTCATGCGGTCAATCCCGCATTTCACGGAGCAGCGGACGGCGCTCTTGTCCACGCCCTCCTCGCGGGCAATCTGACGGTAGCTCTTTCCAAGGATCAAATGAGCGTCCACCCGGCGGCCCTGGATCTCCGGCAGAGAGTTAAGGGCGTTCCACAGCCGGAAAAACAGCTCCTTGCGATCCATGAGCTCCTGGGGGCTGGGTTCGTGCAGGCAGGCGGAGTATTCGATCCCATCGTCACAATCCAGGGAATAATATGCCTTGTTGTAGCGTACCCGTTCTGCATGGGCGGCCTCGCGCCGCTTGCTGGCCATGAGCTCCTCAGCTACCTCGTCAGGCACGTCCACCAGCTCGTCCGTTAAGTACCAATAATAAAAATCTTTCAGATTGATCGTTGTCATAGCTTGTCCTCCATTTTGTTTCGGTTGGTGGGTTGAGCGGAAACAAAATGGGGAGCTGGCGGGGAGCGGCACCCTGGGGAGCCGCTCCGCACCTCTGGACAAAGTGTCCAGAAGTCGGACAAACAAAATGCGCCTGCGCGACACAAGGCCACGCAAGCGCATGAAATTATATATTCATTTATAGACTGTAAAATTTCATGTTCATAATCAGACTGTCCCGGAGGGGGAAATACACTTTTTTTAGCTGGTATAAATCACAAGTGCTGTGAAAAAGCGAAATGAACACGGCAATACCTCCAAGGTACCGCCGAACTGCTTAAAAGGCAAAATGACGCCCACCTAAACACGGCGGTTTTGTTAAAGCAAAAAGAGCCGACAAACAACATAAAAGCTGTTTGTCGGCTCTGCGTCTTAGCGACTGGCACTTTTTATTGTGATTTTCAGTTGTTCTAAATCAATGATGTGTACTTGCTTGCATTTGGGGCAAAATAGCGGGAAATTGGTTAAAGTAGTTTCTCTAAATACTTGAACACGGGTCTTTCCTTTGCAAACAGGACATATTATCCAATACTTTTCACTCATGATTAGCATCATTCTTATCAATATTCTTTACGGACGGTATGATAAGACACAACACGGAAATACATACAATTAGAATACCGGTCATGCGAAACCATTTATTTACCCCAATACCGTCAGCAAAAGCACCCGAAATAAGCAAGCCAATCGGCATCGCAAACGAAGCAACGCTACTGTATAGCCCAAACACACGTCCTAAATATTCTGGTGCAATTCTCTCCTGCATAAGTGCGGTTACAGGCCCGTTATAAAACGGGACAGAAATTCCCATGATTACGCACAGAAATGCGAATCCCCCAAAGCCATTCTGTGGGAGCAGACCAGAAATATAAATTGGTACACCCATGAGTGCAATTGAAATCGAGATACCAATTCCTCTATTTTTAAGTCCTCCCCACATACCAAGAATGATGCCTCCGATAATCATACCAACTGAAAAGGCAATTTCAGCAATGGATGCCTGTAGCGTCGTTCCACCGAAGTAGTCAAGGGACATCAGGGGAAAAAGCGCATTGATGGGGGAGTATAGGATCATAAAGGCTGCTGCAATCCAAATAAGTGCAAATACTCCTTTTTCTTGCTTTACAGCACTATACCCTGCTTTCATTTCAATCCAAAAACTTGTATCTGACCGTGTTTTCGTATCTTTCTCAAGTTTCGGTATTTTAATAAGAATTACAGCAAGTGATGCAATAACTGCGCCAGCAACATCTAATGCGACCATACCACTGATACTCCAAATCGGATACAATGCACCAGCAATCGCTGTTCCAGCAATATAACCAATTGTCTGCAAGGATTGTGTATAACCGGCACACTTTGTCAATTCCTCTGTTGGGACAATGAGTGGAGCTACTGCGCTTATTGCAGGAGTATGAAATGCTGTTCCAATACTCCGAACTGCCAACACAGTAATTACCAACCACACAGGCAACTTACCATAAAATGAGGCGAAAGCAAGTATCAAACTGATAATCGCAATAAATAGGTCTGCACCGATCAGGATGGCTTTCCTGTCCATTCGATCTACAAGAGTTCCTGCTACTGGCCCTAAAACAGCACTCGGAAGAAATCCAGCCAGTGATGCCATGGAGAGAATAAAAGCCGACTGCGTTATTGCAGTCAAATGCCAAATCAACGCCATCTGCAAAATTGAACTTGTGAGGACGGATACTGCTTGTCCCGCCCACAAAATATAAAAGTCTTTTTTCCAATTTGTTTTATTCATTATTGTTCTCCCTGTATTTTTTATTTGTCTAAAAAAGGCAATAAAAAATGCAGGTCATTCTCAAAGTGAGCTTTGACCTGCAAAAATACGAGAAAACACGCACTAGTACTTAGACATAGCTACACTATGTCCATACTTAATGTGTGTACAATTCGTAAATAAGCATGACAAAAAAGCCCACTAAAAAATGGGAACTGCCTTTTTATTGCCACTCTTATTTAAGACGAACGTACCACAGCATGAACATAATACGTGTGCTCCTCCCTGTACCAATAAATTTTATATTCAATATAGCATATTTTATCACCATTGTCAATTGCAGGGCGATCGCAGTCAGAGGCAATCTCAGTGACTAGCCGAAGATAAGAATTCTCGAAAATTCAAATTCTTCGGCTTATTTTTTGCTTGACTCTATCCCATATACGTGCTATACTTCTGTATATGGGAGATTATGCTATGCAAAAACATCCGGGATTGCGAATTTGCAAGGTGTCTGATATCAACGATGCGTTTCTGACGTTCAAGCTCACGAAAGATCAGCGTGATCGAGTGCCCAAGGGGCAAAAAGTGACATTCAGACGTTCGACTCAAAAGTACGAGGGATACCGGCAGTTTCTATCGCGTGCTGAATACGACAAGGTGAACCCGGTCACCGGCAAAAAGAAGGCAACTGCTGCAGGCTCGAAACTGCTCGGAATCATCTGGGACGATGAACCGGAATGGCTCTATGAAACCGATAAAACAAAGTCCTCTATCGGCACTCGCAGAAGCGCTGCAATTTCTAAGAAACATGCTTCAGGTCGCAGAATTTCTTCCTTGGTTTCGTCGCTCTTTGCTGAAATGGTCGAGTACGAAACCGCGGCTCCGATTGTCAGAAAGATTCCCGTTGGACTGTTTCTTACCGCAGCTACCGTGTGCTCGTGTCGCGGTCTTACGGATGCAACCTCCGTCGCCAATTACTGGAACGCCAATCTGCCCTGGCTTCGATCTGTATTTCCAGACCTTGATCTGCAGGAGATTTCTCACGACTCTGTTCGTCGAATCTACATGTCGCTCAGCGAATCGTCTTTGCGCGAACTGATGTCTCGTATCTACGAGTGGCTGCCGAAATGGACAGAAGAGTCCGGCCGTCGTCATTACGCAGTTGACGGACAGGCCTGCCGTTCGTCCCGCAACACAGAGACGGACAGAAAAATGATGATTCTGAACGCTGTCGATGTCACAGCCGGCAAGCTCTGTTCATCGCACATCATGATTTCAACGAAAAGCCATGAGCCGAAGTACGCCCCCGAACTGCTGACGGATTTCAACCTTCACGGTGCCACGGTAACGTTTGATGCTCTTAACACCACGCCGGAAATCGCTTCGACCATTGTGAATCGCGGCGGATACTATCTTCTGGCCGTCAAAAAGAATCAGCCGAAACTCCATGAAAGCGTCGTGTCAGCCATTAACGATGCCGTTGAAGCCAATAAGGCACTTGATGACTACGGAGCCAATGTCCGTGAGCACGGACGTTGGGAAGCCCGCGCCTGTATCGTTCTGCCGGCATCTGTACTGCCGAAGGAGATTCTCTCGAAATGGCCCGGTCTGGAAGACGGATGCATGATCAAAGCGAAAACCCGTTCATTCCGCAAGCGCGGAAACGGTGAATGGGGAGACACTGAGGAAACGAGGTACTTTATCACTTGCCATCCGTTCTGCGAGAAGGGAATTGAAGAGTGGCTGGCGACATGCATTCGATCACATTGGGGTGTCGAGTCTTTCCATTGGACGATGGACGCTATTTGGCGTCAGGACCAGATGCAGTGCATGTACCCCGAGTATCTGAGAGCCCGCGAATCTCTCGCGAAGCTGGGGCATAATTTGTTGGTGACTTTCAGGAAAATTGATCAGGAAGAACGTCGGCTGAAGACACCCAGATCAGAAACTCAGCTGAGTCACGAGATAGGAGTGACTCTGGAAAACGGCCTCGATTGGCTGGCGAAGATTTTCGAGTGGAAGGCCGTACAGGAGCAAAAATCGGAGTAGGAAGATGAGCAAACGGGCGATCGTTGAGGGGGGCATCAGGTTTTGCAAAAACCGCGAAATTGCAAAAGAGTTTACGGTGACTACCCTCTAATTTTGCGATCGCCCTGATGTGCGCTAAAGATACTTCGCGCAATCGTCCCGGTTTTGAACAGCATGAAGCAGAGCAAAACCGTATAGCCCACGGTGCCCCATATCGCCCCGATGGGATCTCCGCCCGTGGCAATTCCCTGGATCAGCACCGCATAAATCGCAACACACACCAGAATGAGCAGCCCCTGGAAGCCTACGGCAAACAGGGAGCGCAGATAGTTCTGCCCGATCTGTCCCACCTCCCGGTGGGAGATCGTTGCCATAGGGATGGGGGCCAAACTGGTGAGCAAATAGATTTCCAACATTCTGCCATACACCAACACAAAAATGACGATGCCCAGCGCCCACATGGTAACGCCAATAATGGAGGACTGGAGCCACAGGCCCAAAAGCGGCCCTAAATCCATCCCCTCCAGGGTGGTTTCCAGCTCCGCCATCATATCCGGCGTGATGTCCGTGGAGCCCTGGATCAGACCGCCCGCCTGGGCGATCACCGTCTGCGACACGTCAAAGACGGCCATCACAATATTAAAGGTGTTTGAGAGAATGAAGATGGCACAAGCCGTTTTGAATATCCATTTGTAGATATTCGCCACGTCAAACTCGTGCATATTGTTTTTTTCCAAAAGCATCTGAATGAGCTCATAGGTGGCAACAAAGGTCAGCACCAGCCCGGCAATCGGCAAGATCACCGTTTCGGAAAGCTGGCGGATGAGGGAAAATACCCCGGCGTTCCACGCCGCCGGGGTAGTCCCCACCTGTACCGCAATCTCTCCGACTTGGGTATTGACGTAATCAAAGAGCCCCTCCAGGTTCCCCATGATCCCGCCAATCAACAGCTCTTTGAGCCAGTCCGTGAGCCAGTCGGTGAGAAAATCCATAAGCCGCTACCTTAAAACAGGCCGGACAGCAGAGGGATCAGGGTGGTGCCCAGCAGGATGATGCCGCCGCCCGCCATGAGCTGCTTCATGCCCTGGCTTTTGGAGCCGGGATTATCGCTGCCGTACCCCTCCAGGAGATTGACAACGCCCCACACGCCCAGGCCAGCGCCGAGAGCCACAACAAGGGTCTGCAAAGTATCAATAGCGGAAGAAAAGAACTGCATATAGCCTCCATTTCTCCGGGGGTTTCCCCGGCCATGAAAAAAGCCGCCCATACAGGCGGCAGGTTACGACCTCTGGACACTTTGTCCAGAAGTGCTTTATACATAGGCATCCGGATCGTCCACATCGTCGTAGTTGAGGATGTCCTCGTCCTCGCTTACGGGCCCTGTGTCCGATACGTCTACCTCGTACACCTCACAAGCCTCGTTCAGCCCAGGCCGCCTGCGGCGGTTAATGAGCTTATCAAGGTCAAAGGCGTTTTTTTGTTTGTCAGCCTCCGATGTATATTTGTAGTTCGGGTGCTGCTTCAAATCGTATTTGGGCGAAAAGAACGGGGGCAGGCCCCGCAACTGCAAAATGCACTTGTCGCCCGGCATGGTAGCCAGCTCGCTGGGGGTCATCAGCTCCCGGCCCAGCCGCTGGGTGTTCTGGTTGTAGCTTTCCGACTGCCCACGGGAGCGGCCCTCGGTCTGCATGGAGATCGTGGCCTTTCCCAGCCAGTTCTCGGAAATTTCCTTGATGGTGGAGCTTTCCCGCCCGCCCAGGAAAATCACGCTGTCCATGTTTCCCAGGATCGTTTCGGCGTTGTCCTTGTATATGGCCTTGCATTGGGCGTACTGCTGGTAGAACAGGCACAGGCTTACCTCACGGGAACGGATCACGGCCACCAGCTTCTCCAGCGAGGGCACCTGGCCCGTGTTGGCCGCCTCGTCCCACAGCACCCGCACATGATGGGGCAGGCGGCCCCCGTGAACATTGTCCGCCCGTTCACACAGGAGATTGAACATCTGCGAAAAGGCCAGGGCCACAATGAAGTTATAAGTGGGGGTTGTGTCGGAAATCGTGAAGAAAACCGCCGTTTTCCGATCCCCGATGCGGTCAAGCTCCAGCTCGTCATAGCTCATGATCTCCCGGAGCTGGGGGATGTCAAAGGGGGCCAGCCGGGAGCCGCAGGAAATCAAAATGCTTTTTGCGGTCTTGCCCGCCGCAAGTTTGTACTTCTTGTACTGCTTGACTGCAAAATGCTCCGGGTCTTTTTCTTCCAGACGTTCAAACATGAGGTCAACCGGGTTCTGGAAGTCCTCGTCGTCCTCGCGGGCTTCCGACGCATTTATCATTTCAAGCAGCGTCGTGAAGTTCTTTTCCTCGTCCGGGGCTTCATACCAGATATAGCCGATTAGCGCGGTGTAGTAGAGCTTTTCCGCTTTCACCCAAAAATCCTCGCCGGATTTCTCCCCGTCGCCTTTGGTGTTGGCGATAATGGTATTGACTAACTTCAAAATGTCCTTTTCGCTCCGCAGATAGGCAAAGGGATTGTATTTCATGGATTTCTTGAAGTTAATCGTATTCAGCACTTTAATCTGGTAGCCGCCCCGCTGTAAGAGCTTCCCGCACTCGATTAAGACGGATAGCGATAGGTAAGGCTTTGAAGTAATCTCCACCTTTTCCCCCGCTCTACACCGTACATGATGCTTTCGCATCATACGGCGTGCCATCATACTCAAGTAAATTTATAAGTTATCTTTTCTTAATTGGTAGTAATCCATAATTTTCACGCAATCGGTTGAATCTCCTTCTTTGCTTATCGTCCATATTGAATTTCTTCATTATTTTGATAGTTTCTGAAATATCCTCTGTCATAACAGCTTGCCATATTTCCTCTGAAATAAATGCGATATTAGTATGCTTATCTGTACCACCTTCACCTACTGGAATTTTCCTTATACATTTCATTTGATGTACATTCAGCCTATTTCCCATGACATAGCAGTTCCCCTGTTGCACGAGGTATGCAGAAATACTATTATCATTAAATTCAATGCTTTCATTAGGATTCCTATACTTCATCACATTTCGTAATTCCTGTGTTTCTACACATTGGACAGATTTATGAATCTTTTCTCTTCCTTTTGCTGTATAGCTGGTAATATCTTGTGAGAAATTTATAGGATGTTTGTGATGAACTCCTGTAAGTGGCAGTAGTGGCATTTTGCCTACTGTTATAATTTTGGTTTCTTTCTTGATTCCTACAGTTTTCTGTTGAAATTCATAGGGCGTTTCCGCAAACGGAATTGTACTTCCAATACATGATAATCTGGTTCTAAAGGTTGGTAAGAGAGCGTAATTAACATCCATTAGATTGTTATATATGTTGGTAGCAATACAATAATAATTCTGTATCCCTATCACTGCCATGTTATAGGCATTGATTCTACCAACAGTTGTGTGTTTCCTTATATTAATCACTTTTGCCTTTAATTCAGCAGTAACCTTTTTGATGGCTTTATCGCTCATATCAGTTTTAGCAATGTATCCATATCTGGTCTTGCCTTTTGGCAGGACTTTAATTTTGAATCCCAGAAAATCAGAAGAGTTCTTTCGTAGATTAACAACTTTGGACTTCTCCGGACTAATGTCGAGTTTTAATCTTGACTTTAAAAAGTCTATTGTCGCATGATAATATCTTTGTGCATCCGTATAATTTCTGCACATAATTTTAAAATCATCAGCGTAACGCACCACATACCCATCTTTTAGATTTGTATATTTTCGTGCATAACTCAACCAGCCCTTACTTCCTTTCATGTTGCCTTTCTTCACTCCATTTGGTGTAAAAGTCTCCCACTGGCTACTTACCCACCAATCAAGTTCATTCAGCACAATGAGCGAAAGTAGCGGACTAATCAGCCCACCTTGCGGTGTACCCTTGTCCGGTATTCCTTCTCCTTCAATTTCTGATTTTAATATTTTGCTAATGATACATAGCAATCGTTTATCTCGTATACCTAATGTCCATATCTGTTTTAGCAGCTTTCCGTGGTTTACATTATCAAAGAAGCCCTTGATGTCCACATCCACACAATAATAATGTTTATACATATTTACCATGCTGACAACTCTGCTGACCGCATGGTGGGCATCTCTATTTTGCCGGAATCCATAGGAGTGATTATGAAACTTAGGTTCACAAATCGGCTCTAACACCTGTAAGATACACTGTTGTATCAGTCTATCCCAGATACATGGAATCCCTAACGGACGCTTTTTATCGCTTCCGGGCTTAGGAATAAAGACCCTCCTGACTGATTGCGGATGATAATCTGCCAATTGTTTTCTGACAGTTTCAATTACTTCCCTGTCCGATAGCCCTTTGATATCCTCGATTGTTTTACCATCTGTACCAGCGGTTTTACTTCCGCTATTGGTTTTTAGGTTTCGGTATGCCAGGCAAATATTCTGCTCTGAACCGATAATTTCTAATAACTTATAAAAGTTGTTACCATTTTTGCTCTGCTGATACAACTCATCGAATGCTTTCTGCATATCGTAATATTCGTTGTACCGGAGTTTAGCTTTCTTTTGTATGGTCTGTAACCTCCTATCTGGGAGTTATTACATCTCTTAGTCTTACTCGAACCCATACCATTTGTAATTTATTTACTCTAATGTATGACTAGTGGCTATCCCTCCACCGCTTGTTATCACGGTTTCATCGGTACTATGCCACCGCTTTCACTGACATTATCTCCCTTATATCATCGCTAATCTCACGATGACTTTCCCGTTCGATACGTTTCATAGACAGTAAAATCTCCACGCTGTCAGCTTACGACGTTCCGAATGCGTTATCTGTTCTTATATACCCGTAGGTTCCCATCTCTGAGCCTGCTACCACATCAATGCCTGTAACATTGCACGGATTTTCATAAAGGCAGAAGTCTTACTCACCCGCAGTAGCAACACTAGTTGTGTTACTAAGCATTTCTACTTAGTCCCGATATAGACCCGTACATTCGAGGGTTCGTCAGTGGATTATGTAACATCCACCATTCTAACCATAGGTATTTTATAGACTCCCGGCATATAGGATACACCATCCACCTCTGGACAGCTTTCGTCAACTACTATTGTTACGGTATCTCTCTGCCGACTTCACCGGGCTTCTGACATTTCAATGTTTACTCATTTCCATGCCAGCCGGAGTATTAGAGTAGCCTTTCAGGGCGTTACCCCTTCATTCGACTATTCACGCATTCAGTTCTCCAACTCGAACTAATTTCATTACAATAAACAATGATTCAGTTGAGATGTGCCAGTCCTTTTCAGACTGGAACGTCTCGCACTTCCCTTCGGGTCTGTGACCACATAAGAACTGTGCATCTGCATCAAATTCGGTTTGAGCCAGAATCTGGTTTTACCGGAACCGGAGCCGCCGATCACCAGCACATTTTTGTTTCTGGCGGTCTTTG
>ERZ836760.3249-NODE-3249-length-10522-cov-7.050635_pt1 | contig 10522 bp, 4 predicted proteins | sample MGYA00519941_ERZ836760 | MGnify/ENA primary metagenome ERZ836760 (study PRJEB31850, sample SAMEA3708807) | human gut metagenome | biome: human gut; feature: human-associated habitat; material: faeces | place: China | collected 2014 ... | reverse complement strand
CAAGTGATTTATATTTCTATTCAAATTATTTCTATAATTATAATATCTATAATAATTATTATACGGAAACCTAAAAAAAGGAAAATTATTCATTTTTCTTATTCTCCTTATTATCTGATTTAAAAACTTCAGCAACTTTAGCAAAATTTAATAGATTGGCATATTGATCTATTTTACCCTTTTTTTCATCTCTTAAATATGGTTTTAAAGAATATAACAAATTAGACCTAGGGTCATTTGAAGAATTTAAGTTTTCCATTATAGATTTCATTTTTAACATCATATTCATATCGATTTTGCTAAAATCAAAGTTATTAATATTATTTGAGGTGGCAGAATTATTGGCACTATTGATATTGCTACTATTAGCATTATTGTTAGAATCAAAATTAGAATTATTACTAGATTTATTTTTATCATTGTTATTAGAATTTTCAGCCTGTTGACTATTACTTAATCCTGAATTATTAGACATCAAATTAGAAAAATTTTGCATCATTTCAGGGGGGATTTGGCTGACTAAATTATTTAAATCACCATTATTTAACATTCCTTTCAATTTATTCATTGTGTTTTCATCTATATTAAAATTTTCCAAAATAATCACCTCTAAAATATGTATATTCAAAAATATTGATACTATGTAATATAATATTAGTTAAATATAAAATTGTTACAAAATAGTAAAATATTATCAAAAATGGTAAAGCCGTATGCTAAAAACTATAATTTATACTAGTAACATAAAAGTAATATTAAAAAAGAGGCTCAAAGTGTTGAAAAATCAACAAAAATGATATATAATAAATAATGAGGTAATATAGATACCGGCATTGTAAAAAATTGACAAATTCTGGTTAGGAGGTACAAATTATGAAAGGTAAAATTTTAAAAATTAGTGTAGCAATAATTTTGATAATGACACTAACATTAGCAAATTTTATATTTGTAGGTTCAAATATTGTAAGTTATGCAATGGATGAAATAACAACAAACCACAAAAATATAGAATTTGAAACATATTTCAAAGATAAATATGGAAACAAAACAAACATATTAGAAAGAACAGCAGAAGAAAAAGAAATGTCAATGTATCTTTTATTAAATGTTAAAAGAGAAGGGTATTTTAATGGAATTGTTGAACTAAATGATACAAATTTTAAATTTAATAGTTCAGAAAGTGAGTATGTAAATAAGGTAGAAGAAAATAAGATTTACTTAAACCAACTAAATGCTGGAGCAACAGCAGAAATAGAAATAAAAGTAAGTCCTATTGAACAAGAAAAATATGCATTAGAAGAAAAGAAAAGTGAAGTAATTCTATCAGGAGAATACAAGGATAGTACTCAAAAAGACATAAAAATAGAAGCAAAAAGAAGTATGAAATTAAATTTAATTGAAACAAATGATAAAACAAATATTGAAAATACTATGAAAATTATTACAAATAAAGTAGCTAAAATATCAGGAGAAGATAAAAGAATAATTCAAGTTTCAATAGATTTAGGTTTAAAAAATGATAACTATCCTATGAAACAAATCACTTCTAAAATCAATGTACCTATTATTAATAATGAAAAGCCAGAAATAGTAAAGAATATAAATTTAAATTCAATGACTTCACATGAAATAAATGAAAAAGATGGAGAAATTGAAATAATATTAAAAAATGAACCATTAGAAAGTAATATATTGTGGAAGAAACAAGGAAATGAAAAAGTTGTTTTAACATATATATACAATAAAGATGTGGATTTAAAAGGCGAGAAATTTATATTACAAGAAAACGTTACTTTACAAAATGGCAAAGAAATAGTAGCTGATAAAACAGAATTAGAAGTACCAGAAGAAGTTGTAGATTCAACAATAGAAGTTGTAGCAACTAATAGTGAAAATGAAATTTTTAAAGGAAAATTAAATTCAGGAATAGATAGGAAATTTAATACAGAAACAAAATTAATAGTCAATTTAGCAAATATAGCAAAAACTATTTCAATTAAAGAAAATCAAAGTAGCTATATGGTAAATGAGCAAGAAACAAATGCAAATATAGTATTTAATAGAACAATAATATCAAAATCAGATTTTAATAAAATTTTTGGGGAAAATGGAGCTTTACAAGTACTTAACGAAAATGGAATATTGTTAGCAACAGTTGATAAAAACTCAGTTGCAGATGAAAATGGAAACATAATAATAGACTATACAGGAAAAGAACCAAGTGCACTAGAAATAATAACAACTGAAGCTTTAGAAGAAGGAGACGTAAGCTTCTACAATGTAAAAACAATAAAAGAATCAGACTCAAAGACTACAAAAAATGCAACTAAAATAAATACAAAAATATCATACAATTACGAAGAAGAAACAGAAAATGAAATAAAAGGAATTGATTTTATAACAAATGAAGAAAAGAAAGTTGAAACAGATATACAATTAAAAGAATCTGTGACAGAAGCAACATTGGAACTAAATAAAGATACATTATCAACAGTAGTATCTAATCAATTAGAAATGAAAGTAACATTAAAAACAAATACTGAAAAATATGACTTAAATAAAAATCCAATAATAAAAATAGAGTTACCAGAACAAGTAGAAAATATTAATATAAATAATGTAAGCTTACTATACGAAGAAGAATTAAAAATAAAAAATTATTATGTTGAAGGAAGACAAATAGTTTTAGAGCTAGAAGGAGAACAAAAAACATATAAAGAAAATACAGTTGAAGGGACAGACATAATAATAGATGCAACAGTAGATGTAAATAGAAAATCAATAGCAAAAGATGAAAAAATTGTAATGCATTATACAAATGAAAATGTAACATCATATGCAGAAGGTGAAAATGGAGAAAAATTAGTAGATATTTCAATAGTACCACCAAAAGATGTGACAGCAATAAATAGTATAAAAGATTTAGGTGTTGAAACAATAGGACAAGAAGAAAATGAAGAAATTACATTAGAGAGAGGAAAAACAAGTAAAAGTGTTGAAGTTGGATTTGAAATTATAAATAATAATCCAGAAAATATTGAAAATGTAAGTATATTAGGAACTTTCCCAACAAAAACAGAAAAAAATAACATAGATATGGAAGTTTCAGATGGAATAGACATTGAAAATGCAAAAGTATACTATTCAGAAAATGAAAATGCAACAAAAGACTTACAAGAACCAGAAAATGGCTGGACAGAAGAATTAAATAACAGAAAAGAAGTAAAAAAATATTTAGTTGTATTAGATAATATAGAAGCACAAACTTCTATAACAGGAACATATAAAGTAGAAATACCAGAAAACTTAGAATACAATCAAATTGCAAAAGAAGGATATGAAATATCATATACAAATTCAACTACACAAGCAGATAATACAATAAAAGCGACAACAATAACAATGCAAACAGGGGTAGGACCAAAATTAGAGACAACATTAGGGGCAGTTATAGGAGAAAAAGATGTTAATGAAGCTACTGTAATAAAAAATGGTGAAGTAATAAAATATAAAGTTAAAGTTTCAAATACTGGATCTGAAGATGTAGAAGATATTAAGATTGAAGCAAAAATACCTCAAGGTACTAAATTAGTAGAACCAGTAGAAAATTACGAATATACAGGAACTTCATATTATGAAGAAGTTGATACAGATATGTACAAGGGTAGTATAGACAGCTTGGCTGTAGGAGAAACAAAATATTTAGAATATGAACTTAGAGTAGATAAAGATTTAAAAGAAGGTACATCAATTAAAAATACTGTGGAAACCAAATATTTAGATGTAATTCAAAAATCGAACGGGATAAATTGCAAAACAGAAACAGGTAATATTAGAGTTTCTGTGAAGAAAGTAACAGATAGATCAGTAGACTTATATGAATTAGGAACAGTAGAATATTTTGCAATAATTGAAAATATATCATCTGAAGAACAAAGAGATATAAAAATAAGAACCAATAGTTCTAATAATATAAGACCAGAAAGAGTACAATTAGTATCAGGAGTAGAACAGATAGCAATTACTAAAAACGAAATTTTGAATGAAGATAATAATGAAAGAAATACTGAAGTAAAGAGAAATACACATAAATTAGATTCAGAAGTACTTGAGTATGCAGAAGAAATGAATATAGGAAATTTACAACCAGGAGAAGTAAAAATCTTAGATTATAACATGTTAATAAACCAAATGCTAGATAATAAATCAGAAGAAGTAACTTTTTCTATAAAAGCAGTAGATGCACAAAAAGAATATACTTCTAATTTATGGAGAGACAACATAAATAGCTTTAAAGTTGATATGGGAATGACAGCTAATATTGAAGACAAATATATAAAATCTGGAGATATAGTTGAATATTCAATTAATATCAAAAACAATAGTAAATCTAGAACATCAGGATTAACAATAAAAGATAGAATGCCATCACAATTAACTATATCTAAGATAGAGAAAGATGGAAAAGAAATTGAAATTCCAAAGAATAACTATATAGAGATTTTAAATGATATTGAACCAGAAGGAGAAGTAAAAATAAAAGTAACAACAGTGGTAAATCACTCAGATTCAAGAGATAATGCAGAAGCAATAACAAATAAAGCAATAGCATCTGTATATGGAAAAGAAATAGCTACTACTCAAGAAATAACACATATAATAAAAGCAAATGAGTCAAATCAAGGTGGAGACAATGGAGGAACAGATGGAAATAATGATGTAGATGATAACAATATAGCAAAAGGTGAAAGAAATATTACTGGTATAGCATGGTTTGATGAAAATGCAAATGGCAAAAAAGATGAAAATGAAAAAGTATTAAATAATATAAAAGTAAAATTACTAAATTTAGATACAAATAAATTAGTAACAGATAAAAATGGAAAATTATTAGAAGCAACAACTAATGAAAATGGAATATATGTGCTAAGTAATTTAGGAAACGGAAATTATATAGCAATATTTGAATATAATAATTCACAATATGCATTAACTAAGTATAAAGCAGAAGGAATTAGTGAATTACAAAATTCAGATGTTAGACTTAATGAAATTTCTGTAGATGGTAAAAAACAAAAGATTGCTTCAACAGACATTATAAAAATTGAAGATACAGATATATCAAATATTGATATAGGTTTGATAGAACTTAAAGACTTTGATTTAAAATTAGATAAAACAATATCAAAAGTAATAATTCAAAATTCTTCAGGAACAAATACAAAAGAATATAATGATGAAAAAATGGCAAAAGCAGAAATTGATGCAAAACAATTAAAAGGAACGACAGTTATAATAGAGTACAAAATAAAGGTTTCTAATATAGGTGAAGTATCAGGATATGCTAGAAAAATAGCAGATTATATACCAAAAGATTTACAATTTAGCTCAGAAATGAATAAAGATTGGTATCAAACAGGCGATACATTATATAACTCAAGTATTGGAAATGACAAAATTGAGCCAGGAGAATCTAAAACATTAACTCTTACATTAACTAAAAAAATGAATGAAGAAAATCTTGGACTAGTAAATAATAGAGCTGAAATAGCAGAAGCATATAATGATTTAGGATTATCAGACATAAATTCAACACCTGGAAATCAAGATAAAAATGAAAATGATTATAGTTCAGCAGATATGATTTTAAGTATTAAAACAGGTAAAGCAGTGTACATGTCAATAGGATTAATAGTAACAATTATATTGGCTTCAGGAGTTATTGCAGCAATAATAGTAAAGAGAAAAAATGATAAAGAAGATTAAAAGGAAGGAGGTAATCTATATAATGAGTAAATTAAAAAAGATTTTTATAGCTTTATTAATGATAATTTTAATTATAACTATTTTATGTACAATATCACAAGCCTATTCAGTAGGAGAGATAGTAGATATTACTATACAGGACTATTGGAATGATCCCAATATATATTGTGCAGAAAAAGGACAACAATTATTTGATAATCAAACATATAAAATAATTTCTGAAGTAAAAATAGAAGGAAAAGATTCAACAGATCATGAAGGAAAGACAATAACACACCCTGATAATGCTAGATTTGCAACAATATTACAAGGCAATAATGGACCAGTAAAAGATAATGGACCAGTAGCTCATGGAGTATGGAATATTCTTCCAGATTGGATGAATAATGTAGGACAATATCATGCAGGTTTATATTTAGGATTCACAAATGGAATAAGGGGAGATTATACTTCAGAACTAGATACACAAGCTAATGAATATGCACAAAGTCTTGAAAATATGGAAATGAAGGATAATACAAACAAAGAAAATATAAAAGCAACTTCATGTGAAAAAAATGAAAAAACATATATAAGAGTAGGTCCTTTTAATTGGAGCTTTCCAGGAACTATGAACGATGTACAGGTATTTAATCAAGATGGAAAAGTAATAGAAGGAGTGTTATTTAGTAGCTTTGAAGGTACAAATGAGGTATGGTTTACAATTGATCACTTGACTAGTGGAAAAGATTTTTATATATCTTTTCCAGCTGATCAAGGAGTAAGCAAAATAACAAAAATAACAGCGAAAGCAAAAGTAGATATAAATGCTGCAAAAGTATGGTTTTTAGATTCAATAAGTGGAAGCAATTATCAAAATTTGATAATTAGAGAACCATATAAAGCGGAAAAAGATTTAACGACAGATTTTGATTACGATATTAGCATAATGGGAAATTTAAAAGTTATAAAGGTAAATAAGGATAACCATAATGTACTTTTAAGAGGTGTAGGATTTTATATTAAAAACAATGATATGGATAAATATGTAAAACAAAATTCGGATGGAACTATATCATATGTATCAAAAGAGGAGGCTACAGAATTTATCACTAATGAAAAAGGTGAAATTTTAATTGAAAATTTAATAGTAGGTACATATACAGCTTATGAAACAAAAAATCCAAATTATGGATATGAATTTATAAAAGATGGTGTACAAGAAACAGTTGTAGTAGATAAAACAACAGACTTCATAATAGAAAACAAGCAAATATATGTGAAACTTTCAGGATATGTATGGGAAGATAAAATTTTTGGAAAGCAATCTTTAAGAAATGATTTATTTAAAGATAATGACTATGATGAATATGACATTTTAATTCCAGGAATAACTGTTAGATTAAAAGATAAATCAGGGAATGTAATTAAAGAGTCTAAAACTGATGAAAAAGGAGCATATTTATTTGTAGATGTTGAAATAGCACAATTAGAAAACTATTATATAGAGTTTGAATATGATGGAATTACATATACAAATGTAGTACCACATATAGATAAGGATAATGGTTCTAAAGCAGCAGAAAATCCTCAAACAAGAGAAGAATTTAATAATGGATTTAGTACAATATTAGGAAATGGGGATAATACTGGCCATACATTAGATCAAAATGGAAATAAAAAACACGATTTATCTTATGAAAAAGATACAGAAAAACATACATCTACATTTATAAATAATGGACAGTTTACAATAACATCAAATACTAATGAACCTAAATATATAATTAAAGAACATTTTGAATATGGACAAGAAGAAATAAAATATATAAACTTAGGATTATATAGAAGAGAACAACCAGATTTAGCACTAATTAAAGATTTAGATAATGTAAAACTTACTATTAACGGTTATGAACATATTTATGAATATGCACAAAGATTTAAAAACCAAGGAGAATATGGCGACGGATTTAATGTTGGAGTAAAATTTGGAAATAAATATGGTGATATGAAATATACAAGACCAATTTATAAAGCTGATTATGAATATGTAAATGAAAAAGATAAGAGCAAAGAATTAAAAGCATATTTAACATATAAAATTGCAATAAGAAATGAGTCAACAAATTTAACATCACAAATTAACAGTCTAGTAGATTATTATGATAGTAAATATTCAATAGTTGCAATAGGAACTAACAAAGATGAAAAAACAAGTAATATTACTGGAGATATAAACTTTGAAACTTCTGATTACAATAATGAATATTCAAAGGTAATCATAAATACTAATGCTAAAATAGATGCACAAAAAACACATGAAATATATGTACAATTTGAATTAAGTAGAGAAGCAATAATAAATATAATGAATAATGGAGAAAACTTAGACAATGTAGTAGAAATAAATTCTTACTCAACATTTGGAGAAGATGGAAAAGCATATGCAGGAATTGATGTAGACTCAAATCCAGGAAATGCAAAACCAGGAGATAAAACAACATATGAAGATGATACAGACTCTAGCCCATCATTACAATTAGAAATTGCAGATGCAAGAGAATTAGCAGGAACAGTATTCCTAGATGAAACAAATATGCCTGAATTACAAACAAACAAAGAAAGAAGAGGCAATGGAAAATATGACGAAGGTGAAAAAGGAATTGCAAGTGTAGAAGTAACATTAACTGAAAATACAGGAAGTGAAAAAGTATATACAGCTAAAACTGATGAAAATGGAAACTTCACAATTACAGGATTTATACCAGGAGACTATACTTTAACATATACTTGGGGAGATGAGACATATACAGTTCAAAGCTATAAAGGAACAATATATGATAAATCAAGAGATCAAAATAATAAAGAATGGTATAAGAATGATGTAGATACAAGATTAACAGACGCTATAGATAATTATAATAAAGATCAAGAAGCACCAAAAGGCTCAAGAGTACAAATTGATGAAGAAATGAAGATTCTTGAAAAAGGTGAAAAGAAATATACTAGAACAAAAATGGATTCAACTACACCAACAATGGGAGTAACTATAGAATATGATACAACAACAACAGCTTCATCAGGAGATAAATATGTATATAAAATAAACAATGTTGATTTTGGAATAGTTGAAAGAGCAAGGCAACAAATAGACCTTAAGAAAAGAGTAAAAACAATGAAAGTAACATTAGCAAATGGACAAGTAATTGCAGACCTAGAAATAGATGAAGAAGGAAATATAACAGGTTTAAAAGACGGTATAATCTATATGGGACCATCAAATGACAAAGATCCAAAGAATGGATTTATAAAATTAGAAATGGATAATGAATTAATAGAAGGTTCAAAATTAGAAGTAACTTATGAAATTAAAGCAATTAATAAGAGTGAATTAGATTATGCAACAGAAGATTATTATAAATATGGAGTTGCAGGAGGAGAAATAGTAACAATAATTCCATCAGCAGTAATAGATTACTTAGATAAAGATTGGGGATATGATTCAGAAGCAAATCCAGGATGGGAAGTAAAAACTGTTGAAGAATTACATGATTTAGTTGCAGAAATTGTATATAATGATGAAGAATCAACAATAGAAGAAAAAACAATATTATATACAGAAAACTTAAAAACACCATTAAAACCATCAGAAGCTAAAGATACAACATTGAATGTTTCAAAAATATTAACAACAGCAGGAGATATATCATTAAATAATGAAACAGAAATTATAAAACTTGAAAAACCAAATGGTGGAGGAGATGTACCATCTACACCTGGAAATTTTGTACCAGGAAAAGATCCTAAAGAACCAGATGAATCAACATCAGAAACAGTAATTATAACACCAAATACAGGATCAAATAGAAACTTCATAATACCAATCTCAATTGGATTAGTAGCATTAGTTATATTAGGAACAGGTGTAATATTTATTAAAAAGAAAATTTTAAATAAATAAAAAAGTTAAAAGCTGACCCAGAATATATAAAATATATTTCTGGGTCAGCCTTTTTATTATAATTTTTGAACTTTATCAAATGGCCAAAATCTCAAGATAGCAGTTCCTTCTATTTTTTCTAGTGGAATACATCCAAAATTTCTACAATCTATACTATGTTCTCTATTATCTCCCATAGCAAATATATAGTTTTCTGGAACAATGAAATTATCAAAGCCTTTTTGGATATATGTGTGAACATTAGGCTCTAAATAATTTTCTTCTAATTCAACATCATTGACAAAAACTTTTCCATTTTCTATTCTAACAGAATCGCCAGGTAAAGCAATTACTCTTTTAATATAACTATCTTTTCCAATTTCTAAAACATTATGAACAAATTTTGAAAATATGTTTTTATCTGTATCATATATTGCAATAGGATTAGATTGGTTTATTTCTGATTTACTGAAATTGAGTTTGCTAGGAGCCTCAAAAGTAATAATGTCACCATATTTAGGAAGTTTATGTGTTATTCTGGAAACCCTACTAAGAATTAATCTATCATTTTCTTTTAAAGTGGGGAACATTGATGTTTTGCGAACTTGTGTAGGTGTTCCAATATAATATTTAAAGGCAAGAGCTAAAATTAGTGCAATTAATATGCAAATTATCCATTCTAATATATTTTTTATAGTTGATTTATTTTCTATTTTCATATAAATTTGATATCAGCAAAATGCTATATCTACTCCTTTCAAATATTAAATTTTTCTTATATGCAAAAATTTTTTAGTTAATTTATGTAATTAATTATTAGTTAATATCAATTCA
>ERZ836760.3245-NODE-3245-length-10535-cov-2.522137_pt1 | contig 10535 bp, 5 predicted proteins | sample MGYA00519941_ERZ836760 | MGnify/ENA primary metagenome ERZ836760 (study PRJEB31850, sample SAMEA3708807) | human gut metagenome | biome: human gut; feature: human-associated habitat; material: faeces | place: China | collected 2014 ... | reverse complement strand
AAATCTGGCGGAACGGCTTGCGGAAGGTCGTTTCGTGCGCCCCGAAGCCTTCCGAACCGAGCCGCCCCGACCGCCGACGCGGCCCCGCAAGCCGGTTCTTGGCCCAGGAGCCGCGCGCGGGCGCGCCTTGGTATACTCTTACGCGATCCACGCGCGTCAAAGAAAGGCAGTCCATGAAACCCGCTTCCGTTCAAGACATACTCCGAACCCTCCCGCAGGTGGAGGAAACGCTCAACGCGCCGCAGCTGCGCGCGCTCGATACGCTGCTGCCCCGACGCATCCTGGCCGACTGCGCCCGCGCATCCATCGACGAAGCGCGCCAGGAGGTGCTGGCGGGCCGCCGAACCGCTGTGAACGCGAACGCCGTCGCGGACGACGCCTGCGCCCGCGCGCTCGCCAACCTTGCGCCGTCGCTGCGCCGCGTGATAAACGCCACGGGCGTGGTGGTCCACACGAACCTCGGACGCAGCGCGCTTGCCGAGGAAGCCGTCGAGGCCGTCGTGGAAGCGGCGCGCGGGTACTCCACGCTGGAGTACGACGTGAACGCCCTTGCGCGCGGCAGCCGCCACGATCATGTAGAGCATCTGATCTGCGCCTTGACCGGGGCGGAAGCGGCCATCGCCGTGAACAACAACGCCGCCGCCGTCATGATGGTGCTGACGGAGTTCGCCGCAGGGCACGAGGGCGTCGTGTCCCGCGGAGAGCTTGTGGAAATAGGCGGATCCTTCCGCATTCCCGACATCATGGCGCTGTCGAACGCGGCCATGGTGGAAGTGGGCACCACGAACAAGACCCATCCGGCCGATTACGAGCGCGCCCTCGGCCCGGACACCGCCATGCTGCTGAAGGTGCATCCCTCGAACTACCGCATGGTCGGGTTCACCGAAAGCGTGGGCATACGCGAGCTGCGACGCATCGCCGACGCCGAGAACGAACGCCGGCGCGCCAATCCGCAGACGCCGCCCCTTCCCGAGGTAATGGTCTACGAAGACCAGGGGTCGGGCGCGCTTCTGCGACTGGACTGCTTCGGCGATTACGCTGAGCCCACGGTGGCCGAATCGCTGCAAGCGGGCGTCGACCTGGTCTCGTTTTCCGGCGACAAGCTGCTCGGAGGCCCGCAGGCGGGCATCATAGCGGGCTCGAAGCGCCACATCGACCGCCTGAAGAAGAACCCGCTCGCGCGCGCGCTTCGCCTGGACAAGATGACGCTTGCCGCGCTCGAGGCGACGCTGCGCCTTTACCTGGACCCCGAGCGAGCCATGCAGGCCGTCCCGACGCTTCGCATGCTCTCGGAGGACGCAGCCGTCGTCCGCACGCGCGCCGAGCGCCTGAGCGAACAGGTATCGAAAACCGTAGCCGATCGCTTCGCCCGCGTCGACGTGGTGCCGGAAACCGGGCGCGCCGGCGGCGGAGCGCTTCCCATGTGCGACATCGACACGTTCGCCGTACGCGTGTCGTTCCTGCAGGGCAGTGCGCAGGAATGCGAAGAGTACCTGGTGAAGCGCGCGCCCGTTCCGGTGGTGGGCCGCATCAAGAAGGAGTGCGTGCTGCTCGACGCCCGCACCTTGAGCGAAGAGGACCTTCCCGCGATAGCCGAATCGCTGGGCGCTTACTTCAACAACCTGGACGCACGGAAGGAGACTTGCTCATGAGCACGCCGTCGCACCCTGACTTGGTGCTGGGCACCGCCGGGCACATCGACCACGGCAAGTCGTCGCTTGTGCTAGCGCTCACCGGAACCGATCCCGACCGCCTGTCCGAAGAGAAGAAGCGCGGCATCACCATCGAGCTGGGCTTCGCGCAGCTTTCCCTGCCCGGAGGCTTGACCATGGGCGTGGTGGACGTTCCGGGCCACGAGCGCTTCGTGCGCCAGATGATCGCTGGCGCCACGGGCATCGATTTGGCCCTGCTGTGCATCGCGGCCGACGACGGTGTCATGCCCCAGACCGTCGAGCACCTTGCCGTACTGGAGCTTCTGGGCATTTCATCGGTCGTCGTCGCGCTGACCAAGATCGACCTGGTCGACGACGAATGGGCGGCGTTCATGGCCGACGAGATCCGCAGCCGCCTTGAGACCACGCCGTACGCGGACGCGCCCGTGGTACGCGTTTCCAGCCGAACGGGACGTGGGCTCGACGCGCTCAAAGACGAGCTGGTTCGCGCCGCGCGCGCCACGTCCCGGGTCAAAAAGGGCGCGCACCTGCGCCTGCCCGTCGACCGAACCTTCACCATCAAAGGCGCAGGCACCGTGGTGACGGGCACGCTTTGGAACGGAGAAGCGTCCGTCGGCGACGAGGTCGAGGTGCTCCCCGGCGGCCTGCGCACGCGCATCCGCGGCATCCAGGTGCATGGAAGCCCGGTCGAGCGCGCCAAAGCCGGCCATCGCGTGGCCTTGAACTTGAACGCGCTCTCGACGGCCGAGGTGCGTCCGGGCGACTTCCTGGCAACGCCGGGCGCGATGCGCCCGACAGACCGCTTCGACGCCGACCTGACCTACCTGGGAATTCCCGGCCGAGACGCGAAGCCCCTGGAAAGCGGCTCGCGCGTGCACGTGGCCCACGGAACGCGCGAGGTCACGGCGCGCGTGCTGCTCATGGAGGGCCGGACGAGCCTCGCGCCCGGAGAGCGCGCGCTCGCGCAGATCCGCCTCGACGAGCCCCTGCCCGCCGCATGGCGGGACCGCTTCGTCATCCGCTCCTACTCCCCGGTGCACGTCATAGGCGGCGGCGTGATTCTGCGCGCGCACCCCCGCCGCACCACCACGCTGTCCGAGCCTGCCCGTCATCTGCTGGAAGCGCTGCGCGCCGACGACGAAGCGGCCGTGGCCCAGGCGGCATTCTCCCTGGCGACGCTGCCCATCCTGGCCAACGAGCTGGCGGAAGCCTCGGGGCTGGAAGCGTCGCAGGCCGCGCGCGAGCTTGAAGCGCTGGCAACCAAGCGCGCAGCCGTGCGCCTAGACGGCCCGCAAACCCGCTACGCGAGCGCGCAGACGCTGCAGAAAGCGCGCTCGACCATCGAGAACGAGCTGTTGAGGTTCCATTCCCAGAACCCCGATTCCACGGGAATCGCGAAGGACGCCCTGCGGCAAAGAAGCCTGCCGCGCGCAGACGCCGCCTGCTTCGACGCGCTGCTGGCCTACGCAGTCGCCCAAGGCGCCGCCGTGGTGGCGGGCGGCGAGGTCAGCCACCCGCGCGCAGGCGCGGGTGCGCGCATGAAAGAGGAGCAAGCGGCCAAAAAGCTGGGCGATGCGCTCGCGAGCGCGGCAGGGGCCCCGCCGACCATCGCCGACCTTGTAAGCCACGCGGACCTGGATTCCTCGCTCGGGTACAAGGCGCTCGGAATCTTGGAAAAGCAAGGGCTTGCGCGACGGGTCGGAAAAGACTTCTGCTTCGACGCAGCGGCGCTCGAAGCCTTCGAGAAAGCCGTGAGAAACCGGCTGGCGCACGGTCCGGCAACAGCCGCCGAGCTGAAGGACGCCATGGAAACCAGCAGAAAGTACGCCATCCCCCTGCTCGAGTACTTCGACGCGAACGGCGTGACGCGTCGAGAAGGAGACGTTCGCGTCCTGAACGGGTAGATGTGGGGTTTTCGCCTAAACGTCGGCGTGCTCCGATCAAGTTGCGGTATTATAGCGATGCGCCGGTTCCGGCGCATCTTTCATGGGGAGATGGATGGGTCCTGGTGGGCCCCGCGGCCTTCAAAGCCGTTGTGAGGCGCGCAGAACGTCTCGGGTGTGTTCGATTCGCACGCATCTCCGCCATTTCACGTTCGGAAGCCCTTGCTCCGCGCCGCCAATCGAAGCCGTCGCTCGTCCGATCGGGTCGGCACATTCGTCAACGAATGCTATCGATAGGGGGAATCTGCGACCCCGTCCAAAAGAACACGATCAAGCCGATAACCACCACGACAAGGGATACGGCCATGTCGCGCTCGATCGCTATGCGCTCAAGCGGAGGGAACAGCGCCCGCAAAGGACGCCTATCGCTCAAGACGAACAGGATCGGCGCCACGATAAGCAGATCAAGGCTTCCGTAAGAAACCGCGCGCAACCACAGAGGAGCGGCTGCATACTGCGCCGAGCCCAAGGAAGCATCTACGGTCAGCAAGACGCACATAACGCTCAAAGCCGCGAACAAGACGGCCAGCGCTACGTCCCACGCAATGCCCGCCCACCGCGGGATTTTCGAAAGCGCGCGGCCAATGCGCGCAAAGCCGCCGCCCTTCCCATCCGAAGGCGCAACCTGCCCGCTTCCCAAGGACCCCGTCGCCGAGCGCGTCGCCGCCGAAGCGGGCCGAGCCTGGTCCACTTCGCAAAACTCCGACAACGCGTCGGCAAACGACTGCTTGAGAGCCGACACGCTCGCATAGCGACCCTCGGGATCGAACGAAACGGCGCGCTCGATCACCTGACGAAACGGCTCGGGAACCAAAGGCGATCGAAACTTCGCCTTGCGCACCTTCGCGTCGGGCGTCTTCTCGGCCAAGCAGAAGTACAAGAGCATGCCCAGCGCGTAGATGTCGCTGCGCACATCGGTCTGACCGAACCCGAATTGCTCGGGAGGGGCATAGGCTCTCATCCCGAAACGACAGGTGTCCTCTTCGGCATCCTCCTTGAACGATCTCGCAATGCCGAAATCAATGATGGTCAAGCTATCTTGAGAGAGCATGATGTTCGAAGGCTTGAGGTCGCGATGGATGATCGGGGGATCGAACGCTTCGTGCAGCTCCGCAACCGCGTCGCACAGCCGTGGAAACACGTCACAGGCGAGGGCTACGGAAGGATCGCAGCGATACACGACGTCCGAAAGCGTCTCCCCATCCACATGCTCCATGATCACGACGAACTCGCCGCCCGCCTCGCAGCATTCGATAATGCGCGGAAGATAGCGGAAACGGCGGCCCGACCTTTGCGCGCGGCACATGTTGCGATAGGCGGCTCCCAAGCCGGATGCGCGATCGATCCGCTTCCTGACGAACGGGCCGAGTTCGGCGCCGTTCGCGCCGACGAAGAATACCCGCTCGGTCACTTCGTGAGCGGCGTTCTTCAAAACCGCGTCGACGCGGTAGCACTCGTCCCGCTCGAGCGCGTTCAAGTGTTCGGCCAATTCATCATGCATAGTGAAGCCCATGGTAGCAGATCCCGAAGGATCGGAAGCGGACCATAGCGAACAGCGGCCCGTCAGCAAATGGTCTCTTCCCCAAAGCGATACAGCTCTTCATCGGTTTTTTGAAGACTGTGCCCGCGCTCAAGGCAGAATATGACTATCGCGTCGCGTCGATTCTTGCAGTAAAGCCCGTTCGATCCGGCAGCTTGCAGCAACCTGTTCGCCTCGCGAAGCGACAAGCGCATGGCGAAGGCGAGCTGCAGCACCTTGTTGCGCGAAGCGCCTCGCTGGCCCATGAATATCTGATAGCCGAACGTCTCGTTCAAACCCGCCTCTCGAACGACGCGAGCCCGCTCAAGACCCTTTTCGTCAAGAAGCTGTTCCAAGTAATCCGAAAGACTGCGCGTGGCAATGTGGTTCTCTTCGGCGAACCGTATCGGATCGGGAGGCTCGAGAAGCTCTTCGAGCAGTTCTTCGGTCAGAGGCTCCTTCACGCGACGCTTCCTTTTCTTTCGCTTCTTCCTTGCTTCCATTGTATCAGCACGTATCCCGCATCCTCGCAACACGGCAGGCCCTCGTTACGAGATATTCCATGCCACCTGGGAACTCTTGCTGAAAACCGACGAGTAGTAGAGGACCTTCGAAACATCGCCGTCAAAGTAGACGTTGCCGGAAACCGTTCCTCCCGCCGCAAGCGTTCCGCTGCTCAGAGCGTTCTCGCCATTCATGTAAACCGTTGTCGAGCGCTGCGCGCCGTTCGCATCCTGGCCTTTCCAGTCGAACATGTTGAACGACGCCTCGCTCGATCCTTTGTTGACGTAGGTTACCGTAACGCCGGTAATGGGCGATCCATCGTAATTAACCAGTCCGGTTTGCACGAAATCGACGCTCACCGTCAGTCCATTGCTCAAATCGGCTGCCGAGCCAACCGCCATGGAACTGTAGTCAGCCCCTTGTGCGGAAGCCGTATTCTCCTGAGCGCCCTGCAGCTGAGCCGAATCGGAAGAGCCCGTTACGCTCGGCCCCGAAAACGCTTCCTCAACAGCGGTGCTGTACGCATTCTGCGACGCGATCACGACGACGAGCGACAGCGAGCAAAGCACGATGCCGGCTATCGCCAAAGCCTTCCCTCTTTTCGTCTTGCGGTTCGCAGCCACCAATCCAACGATAGAGAACGGCAAGCCCAGCAACACAAGAAGAAACGCGATGTTGTTGATAATGGGCACGGCGGAAAGCGCAAGCGCAACAATGCTCAAGACAAATCCCGCCACCGCCATGGCGGACAAGGGCAGAGGAAGGGCATGGACCCGCATTCGGCCCATGCCGTCCGGGTATTCGGAGCTTCGATATTCGCGCATATGGTTCCTTTCTTCATGAGGTTTTTGAAACCTTCACTGGGCAGATGCCGCATATGCTAGGGAAACGTACCGATAAAAGCATTAGCTCGCAGCTAAGTTCTCGACGGCGAACCGCTTGACGAAAAGACCGAGCCGCTGCGGAAGCGAGAGGCGCGCCCGCTTCCAAACTGCAAATTACAAATCGGAAACGACCGGTTCCCACGAGTTCCGTTCCGAAGATCCGTAGTAGAATAGAATTGGATAAATCGTGCACTTTATCGAGAATATTGTTCCATATCAGAAGCGAGCAAATTTGGCGCCCTCCAAAACCACGGATCGAGCATCTTCGAGCCTGCGAAGCAGGGTCGAGCGCAAAAAGCAGCACATACGCGCTTGGGAGGGAAACGACCCGTCCCGCAAACGACGCGTCTACTTCGGCTGTTACACGGCGGCCTTCATCGTTGTAGCGTTCATCACGTTGTTCGTCTACCCGTCCAACGGCCGCGCCTTGATCTGGAACATCGACGGCATCGAGCAGTACTATCCCTTCTTCGTGTACGAAGGCCAATGGCTGAGGGAAATCGTCAGCAACCTGCTTTCCGGGCAAGGGCTCCAGATTCCGCTTTGGGTGCACGAACTGGGCTACGGCATGGACGTTCCCTCCACGCTCGACACGTTCTTCGACCCGCTCAACCTGCTTTCCGGCCTGTGCCCGGAACGCTATTCGGAATACCTCTTCCAATTCCTTGTGGTGTTTCGCCTGTACCTGGCCGGAGCTGCGTTCTCGCTTCTTGCCTTGCGCTTCAAAATCGGGCGGTTCCCCACCTTGGTAGGCGCCTTGCTGTACGCGCTGTGCGGCACCGCGATGGCGGTTGCCTACTGGCCGGCTGGAGCGTGGCCGCTCGTCTTGTTCCCCTTGCTGCTGCTCGGCGTGGAAAAGGTGATCGCGAAAGAGCGGCCCTACACGTTCATCGCAGCAGTCGCCGCATTCTTCATCATATCCTATTACTTCTCGTACATGGCGTGCTTGCTGCTGCTCCCCTACTGCGCGGTGCGCGTCTTCCAAACGCAGAAAAGCGTCAACGCGGTGCGTTTCCTTGGTTGGACCCTACGCTTTTTCGGCCTCCTGGCCATCGGCGTTTTGATCGCCTGCTTCGCGCTGGTTCCTTCGCTTGTCGGGTTGTTTGGACTTGAGCGATTCACCGACAACTCGGTCACCGTCCCGCTGTTCTATTCGCATCACTACTACACCTCGCTCGCATCCGGGTTCCTGAGCATGGCGGGCGTCGGGAGCGATTGCTACATCGGGTTCGGCGGACTGGCGTTTCTTTCCTGCGTCCTGCTCTTTTCGAAGCGCCGGCAGAACACGTCGCTCAAGATCGCGTTCGTCGCAGGCACCATCATGCTCATGGTCCCTGCCGTCGGAAGCTTCCTCAACGGCATGAACTACGCCACCAACCGTTGGGTATGGGCTTACGCCCTGGTGGTTTGCTTCATTGTGGCCCGCATGCTTCCGAGCATGCTCCATCTTGACAAGCGATCCGTAAAGGTGCTGGTCATCGCGTCTATCGCCTACGGGGCCATCGTCTTCGCCGTGGCGCCCATGCGCACCGAGGCCATGCTGGCCGCCGGTGTCGTTTTGGCGGCCACCCTGTTCGTCGTGGCGCAACGGGGCATGGCGGCCAAGACGCGACGGATGGCCGTCGTTTGCTGCCTGACGGCGGGCCTGACCGTGAACGCCTTCTATTTCGTATCCCCTGACGAAGGCGGCGTGGGCAAGCTCTCGTCGCCGTTGGGCTACGCCTACCCCCGCATCACGTCCGACTCCCCCAACCACCTGGTCTCGGACCTGAACGCTCCCGGGCTGTGGCGCTACGACGGAAGCTCGTCGGCCATCGAGCGCACGCGCAACGACAGCTTGGTGCTGGGGCTCAAGGGCTTCGATTTCTACAACAGCTCGTACAACAGCGCCATCGACGACTTCCATACCGAGCTTGCCCTCAACAGGACCAACATCAACTTCTCGTACAACGATCTGGGAGGCCGAGCAATCCTGGAGTCGCTCATGGGCGTGAAATACTACCTGAGCACCAAAGCGGGCTTTCCCCCGGTGTACCTGTACGACGATCCGAACAAGATCGTAGCGTCGGGCGTCGTGCGCGACATCCCGTACCAGGTGCACGAAGGATCCAACGTCCTGCCGCTGGCCTTCGCCTACGATTCGTACGTTCCCCGCAGCGAGTACCTTTCCCTCTCCCCCGCCCAGCGGCAGGAAGCGCTGCTGCAGGGCGTGGTGCTCGACGAGTCGTCGCTTCCCGCAACCGACAGAAAGCAGGAATCCCGCACGGTGCCCTCCGTCGTGTCGGCAAGCAACGGCCTTTCGGTGGAAGACGGCGTGATACGCGTTTTGAAACCGGGAGCGACGCTGACCTTGAGCTTCGAAGGCATCGCCAACAGCGAGACGTACTTCTACGTCGACGGACTGCACTTCAAAGGCGTGTCGCCTGTCGAAGAGTCCAAGCGCAAAGGGGAATTCGACAACCTCGCCTGGTTCCGCAAGGCGCTTCTGCTTCAAAAGGACATGAACTGGACCGAACCCCGACGCTACAATATCGGGCTCGGCTCCGACAAAGCGCCCGGCATGCGCCAGATCGACAACTACACGAACGCCTCCCATCTGTACGGCGGCAAGGACGAATGGCTGGTCAACATGGGGTATTCGAAAGAGCCCCAAACATCGATCACGCTGCACTTCGACCTCAAGGGAGACTATCGCTTCACGAACATGTCGGTGGTTTGCCAGCCTGTGAAAAACATGTCGAACCGCATCGATGCGTTGAAAGCCGACCCGGTAGAAGATTTGAAGTTCGGCACGAACGAGATCACGGCCTCGATCGACGCAAGCAAGCCCAAAGCCCTCTTCTTGAGCGTGCCGTACTCGAAGGGATGGACCGCCACGGTGGACGGAAAGCCCGCCGAAATCAAGCGGGCGAACACCGCGTTCATGGCCTTGGAGCTTGAACCCGGCCATCACGAGATCGAGCTGCGCTACCTGACCCCGGGCCTGCGAGAAGGCATGATCCTGTCGGGCATCGGCTTGGCCGCGCTTGCCGGGTTGGCGCTCGTGCGTCGCATCCTGAGCACCCGCGTACGGCGCGCGCAGACGACCGCATCGGCATCGGCGCGCGCGGACGTGCAGGCAAGCCCGCAGCGGCAAGAAGAGCACGAACGGAATTCGAGGTAACCCCATGCACGACCAACGGAAAACCCTTTTGATACTCGGCTCGATGGACGAGTTCGCGCTTCTGGTGCAACGCGCCAAGGAACGCGGCTGTCGCGTGCTCGTGGCCGACGGCTACGAGCACGGCCCCGCTCGCGCGCATGCGGATGCCTCGTTCACGATTCCCGTCACGGACACCGAAGCCTTGGTCAACCTATGTCGCGACGAAGCCGTCGACGCGCTGATCACCTCGTTTTCCGACGTGCTGTTCGAAGAGGGCTGCCGCGTTGCGCATGCGGCGGGCCTTCCCGCCCCCTGTTCGCTGGACAAGTTGGAATTCCTCAGGAACAAGCAGCTCATGAAGAACATGTTCGACCAGTTGGGCGTGCCCTACCCGAACAGCTGCGTCATGCCGCTCGACCAGGTCGAACGGGCGTGCGAGTCCCTGCGCTTCCCCTGCGTCATCAAGCCGGTCGATGCCTACGGCTCGTACGGCGTCCGCGTCGTGCGCACCGCAGTCGAAGCGATCGAATCGGCTGCCTCGGTTGCAGAGGAATCGAGGCGCGCGAACAGCGTGGTCCTCGAAGAGTACAACGGCGGGCACGAGTTCAACATGATCACCTGGGCGTCGCACGGGCGCGTGTTCCCCGTTTCCGTAGCCGACCGCGAAAAGACCGTGTGCGCGTTCGAGGATCTTCCCCACGTCAGCAGGATCGTGTACCCGAGTCGCTTCACCGACGAGGTCCTGCCCGATGCGCTCGCATACGCGCAGCGCATCGTCGAGTTCGCGGGGATCGAGCACGGCCCTTTATGCATGCAGTTTTTCTGGTCCCCCGACTCGGGCATACACGTATGCGAGGTGACGGGCCGCGT
>ERZ836760.3232-NODE-3232-length-10580-cov-2.666318_pt1 | contig 10580 bp, 9 predicted proteins | sample MGYA00519941_ERZ836760 | MGnify/ENA primary metagenome ERZ836760 (study PRJEB31850, sample SAMEA3708807) | human gut metagenome | biome: human gut; feature: human-associated habitat; material: faeces | place: China | collected 2014 ... | reverse complement strand
AGAGAGATACCGTGTAAGAAATACGGGAGCCGACGTATTCAATAAACCAGCCGCCAGGAATCTGCATAAGACCATAGGCCCAGGAAAAGGCGGAAAAGAGCAGCCCCATCGTGGCGGCGTTAAATTCCAATTCCTGACTCATACTGGAAGCGGCGACGGCCATATTCGTCCGGTCCAGGTAATTGATAGCTGTAAGGACGTAAACCAGCGCTTTTTTGTTTTTTTCTGTAATTGTTGCATAGTCATAGTCCTTTCTCAGGAAGAAAAATGGTTGTTCTATTATTCACATAGGTAGTAAGAGAAACACCTACGCGTACATTGATATACTCGTCGTATTCATTTTATACAATAGATAGGGGAAAGGCTATTATTTATTTTAACTTAATTAATGCATAATAGCTATTAATATACTAGTATTAACTGTAAATAATGCATTAAATTCATAATATAGTCCATCTTTTTACCTTAAGGAATAAGTAGCGGCCATGAAGGAACGAACGACCAGGCCGAATCGATGGAATCTCATGGAAAAATAAAAAAAAACGAAGGCAGAAAAGGCTTGTCATTCTACCGGGTAAAGCATAAAATAAGGCTATCCGCACAGGCAGGGTTCTAATGCCGCGGTGCTTTCCGTGTTTTCATAGGGAAAGAATTATATAAAAAGGCCAAGTTTCTTTGCCGGAGCCATTGTCCGGCAAGAAAGAGGCCGTAAGAAAAGGAAGAGGATAGGAGTAAAAGCATATGAAACACATGAAGATTGCGTACAGCTTTGACGTACAGTACTATTTTGTTGACAGTGACCGGGAAATCGTGCCTGTCGAAAAAACCGATTTTACAGATGTTGCCGTTGCCGTCCTTTCGGATCAGGATTTTGATTATATCGATACGATCGATGCAACGGGGTTTGGCGTGCCCATTATGGTAATCATGCCGAGTGGCGAAAAGCTGCCTTCCCAGTATTTGGATAAGGTCGACGTCGTCCTTTCGGAGGAAGTCGTCAATAAGAGCCGCTGTATTGAAACGGCAGAACGCCTGGCCGGCAATTATGAACAGAATGTACTGCCACCCTTTTTTGGGGAACTCGTAGAGTATGTCAGTGAAAAGAATAATCCCTTTGACTGCCCGGGCCATCAGGACGGAGCCTTTTTTAAAAAGCATCCGGCCGGCCGCTATCTGTACGACTTCTTTGGTCCCCATATCTTCCAATCTGATATCTGCAATGCCGATGTCACCTTGGGGGATTTGCTCATTCATGAAGGACCGGCTTTGGACTCCCAGGATTTTGCCGCGAAAGTGTTCCATGCAGATAAGACCTATTTCGTCCTTAACGGTTCGTCTGCGTCTAACCGCGTCGTTACGAATGCCCTGCTGACACCGGGAGATCTGGTCTTATATGACCGCAATAACCATAAATCCGTGGCCATCGGCGCTCTCATCCAGGCCGGTGCTACGCCTGTATATCTGGAAACGGCCCGTAACCCCTACGGCTTTATTGGCGGTATCGATGCCCACTGCTTCGATGAAACCTATTTGCGTCAGCTCGCGGCCGAACGGGATCCGGAAAAGGCCAAGCAGGAACGGCCGTTCCGCCTGGCTGTGATCCAGCTCGGCACGTACGATGGCACGCTCTACAATGCGCGCTACGTGGTCGACCGTATTGGCCACCTGTGCGATTACATTCTCTTTGATTCTGCCTGGGTAGGCTATGAACAGTTCATTCCCATGCTCAAGGACAGCAGTCCGCTGCTCCTCGATTTGTAGCCTGGTGATCCGGGGATCTTCGTAGTCCAGTCTGTCCACAAGCAGCAGGCCGGCTTTTCCCAGACCTCACAGATTCACAAGAAAGACAGCCATATTCACGAACAGGACCGCTACGTAAACCATAAAACCATTAACAATGCCTTTATGGAGCAGGCCACGACGAGTCCCTTTTACCCGCTCTTTGCGTCCCTCGATGTGAATGCCAAAATTCATGCCGGTGATGCAGGCCGGAAAATGTGGCGTGATTGCGTCAAGCTGGGCATTGATGCGCGCAAGGATATTCTGCGGCGCTGTCATTATATCCGTCCCTTCGTAGCGCCGATGGTACACGACCGCCTTTGGCAGCGCGGAGATACGGAATCTATGGCCGATGATATCGATTACTTTACCTTCGAGCCGGGGGCCAAATGGCATGCCTTTGAAGGCTATGGTCCCAACCAGTACCGTGTAGACCCGTGTAAGCTGCTCTTGACGACGCCCGGGATTGATGCGGAAACAGGGGAGTACGAAAACTTTGGCATTCACGCCAATATTTTGGCTACATATTTGCGTGGCAACGGCGTCATCCCGGAAAAATGCGATTTGAACTCGATTCTCTTCTTGCTGACGCCGGCAGAAAATAAAGATAAACTGCGCTTTTTGACGAGCCAGCTCGTCCGCTTCGAACGCTTTGTCGATAATAACGTGCCCATGGAAGAAGGGCTCCTCGGCGTGTATAACCGCTATCCCGGCCGTTATACAGGCTATACGCTGCGCCAGCTGTGCCAGGAAATGCATGATTTCTTCAAGGACCGCAATGTAAAAGACTTGCAGAAAAAGCTTTTCCGCCGTGAGTTTTTACCGGAATACGCTATGCGTCCGCAAGATGCACATTACGCCTTTATCCGGGGCCAGCGGGAACTGGTGCCGATTGCCGAAATTGAAGGCCGTATTGCCCTTGAAGGGGCCTTGCCGTACCCGCCGGGCGTGCTGTGTGTCGTGCCGGGTGAACGCTGGTCTCCGACAGCTGTCCAGTATTTCCTGGCCCTCGAGGAAAGCCTCAACGCCCTGCCGGGGTTTGCCATGGAAATTCAAGGCGTGTATTTGGAACATGAAGACGACGGCCGTGTCCGCGCCTACGGCTACGTGCTGAAAGAATAAACGCATCGATCCTTGTATATAAAAAGCAGAGAACCGCCAATCAGGCGGCTCCCTGCTTTTTTTAGTCTTCCTTTTGTTCTGTGATTTTGCTGACGCCATAGCCGGCGTTGACTACGGCCTTTAAAAGATCTTTTTCTACGACGTCACCGGTAACGCGCAACGTAGCCCGCCCGCGGGACAAATTGACATTCACTTTTAGAACGCCTGGCACGGCCAGCAAGGCTTCTGTTACATGCTCAGCACAGTTTTGGCACATCATGCCTTGAATATATACAAATTTTTCCTGCCCTTCCGCAGAGCCACCGAATAAATTACTGAAGAATCCCACGTAAAACGCCTCCTAGAATATGATAATGAATGTTATTCTAATTGTATTATACAAGAGCCATAAGGGAAAAACAAGTAAGCCCCCTGCTGCGTGGCAGGGGGCTTAGTAAGGTGACACTTAGAGCAGTGTCTTGACGGCGGACGTAATGCGTTCCGCTACGTAAGGGCTGTTCATCGTATAAATGTGTACGCCGTCGACGCCATTGGCCAGAAGATCGACGATCTGATCGATGGCATAGGCAATGCCTGCATCGCGCAAGGCAACGTTGTCGTGGCCGTATTTGGTCAGGATTTTTTGGAACTTAAGGGGCAGGGAAGCACCACAGAGAGTAACCATGCGTTCAATTTGCTTTTTGTTCGTCACGGGCATGATGCCTGCTTCGATAGGGACGTGAATGCCGGCCTTTTCCGTTTTTTCCAGGAAAGAATAAAAGCACGCGTTATCAAAGAAGAGCTGGGAAATGAGTTCGCTCGCACCGGCCTCTACTTTGATCTTCAGGGCGTCAATATCGGCCTGCAGGTTTTTGGCTGCCTGGTGGCCTTCGGGATAGCAGGCGCCGATGATATTGAAGTCGTCGCCTGTTTCCTGACGGATGAAGGAAATGAGGTCGCTGGCGTGGGCAAAATCGTGTTTTGGCTCAATGTCCGGCGTGCGGTCACCGCGCAGGGCAAGGATATTTTCAATGCCTTCCTTTTTTAATTCCTGCAAAATAGAGCGGACATCGTTTTGGTCCAAGTTGATGCACGGCAAGTGGGCCGCCGTTTCGCAGCCCAGCTTTTTGATGCGGCTGGCTACCTCTACGGTCCGTGTCCCGCCCTGGCCGCCGGCACCGCAGGTGACGCTGATAAAATCAGGCGACAGCTTGCTCAGCTCCGTGAGGGTAGAAAAAACCGTTTCTACAGGCATGTCCTTTTTGGGCGGAAAGACTTCAAAGGAAAAGACAGTTTTTTTGGCAAAGAGATCACAGGTTTTCATAACAATAGGCTTCCTTTTTTATGGTATAGTCTGACTGGGTTAGGCGTTAGAAGCTGGCGAGGATGGCGCCCTGGTACTTATCTTCGATGAATTTCTTTACTTCCGGCGATTGCAGGGCTTGCTGGAGCTCTTTGATTTCCGGACGATTTTCATCGCCTGCCCGGACGGCCAGAATGTTGGCATAGGGCGAGTCCTTATCTTCGATAAAGAGAGCGTCCTTCAGCGGATTGAGACCGGCTTCGAGGGCGAAGTTCGTATTGATCAGGGCAATGTCTACGTCTTCCAGTGAACGGGGAATCTGGGCGGCTTCCAGTTCGACGAACTGCAGGTGTTTGTCATTTTTGACAATGTCCTGGACGGTAGAAGAGATGCTGCCGCCATCTTTTAGGCTGATGAGGCCGGCCTTCTGCAGGATCAGGAGCGCCCGGCCGCCATTGGTCGGGTCATTGGGAATGGCTACCTTGGCACCGTCCGGCAGCTGATCCAGGCTGGTAATCTTTTTGGAATAAATGCCCATCGGTTCGATGTGTACCTTGCACAGGGCTACGAGGTTGGTGCCATGTTCGGCATTGAATTTGTCCATGTAGGGCTGGTGCTGGAAGAAGTTGGCATCGATTTCCTTGTCATTTAAAGCCAGGTTAGGCTTGACATAATCTGTGAATTCGACGACGTTGAGGTCAATCCCTTTTGCGGCTAAGAGGGGTTTGATCTGTGCCAGAATTTCCCCATGCGGTACCGGCGTGGCACCGACGGTGATTTTAGTGTTGTGTGAAACCTCATGACCGCCTGTAGGCTTATCACTGCCACAGCCGCTTAAGAGAACGGAGAAGGATAAGAGCATCGTGGCTGCAGCCAGTGTAAAAATGTGTAGTTTTTTCATATACGTTAGGCCTCCTTGATTATGGAATATATAATGAATCGATTCGGACAGAAAAGAAAAAAAGACCCTTTCCCGAGAGAGAAAGAGTCTGCGTTTTCTTTATCTATCGGAATTGCTTCCGCAGGAATTGGCACCGTGTAATCGGTTGCCGGGTTTCATAGGGCCAGTCCCTCCACCACTCTGGATAAAAGCGCAATGAAGCTTGTCTGTACAAGACGGTTGTACAGAAGCCACTGCTAATGAAATTGTTGATATTGATTGTATCATGTAGAGAAAATTTGTCAATATAAGAAAAATGATATGACAAAAATATATGAATAGGAATACTTATATGCGAAATCCGGCATGATACATGGCCGGGCTGACGGGCTTGCCCTTGACTTTACAGGAAAAGAACGTATAATTACAAGTAAACTATATGAGTAAGTATCGATGAACGAAACGAGTACATGTGCAACGACAGGTACAGCGAGCCGATGGCAGTGAAAGTTCGGCCCTAGGTCAGCAGATGGAATGGATTCGGGAGATGCGGCCTGAACGGTAACCAGTAGGGTTCGACGGTGTAGTTCCACCGCTATCAAAGAACCGTGTATCGCGTTATGCTGTACATGCAGAGCTGGGCTCGTACGAGCCAATGTGGGTGGTACCGCGGAAGATTCAACCTTTCGTCCCTGTCAGGGGATGGAAGGTTTTTTTATTGTCGTAAAAAGGAGAGAAGACCTATGTTAGAAATGCGGGATGTCTGTTTTCATTATGGGAATGGGACTCCTATTCTGGAACATATGAATGTAGAAATAGGTGCCGGTGAGTTCATTGGCCTAGGCGGCCGTAACGGTTGTGGCAAAACGACGGTGACGCGGTTGCTCATGGGCCTGGAAAAGCCCGTTTCCGGGGAAATCCGCTATGATGGCAGGATCATCAATGAAGACGATGCGTCCCGGCGCAGTGCTTTCATTGGCTACGTCTTTCAACGGCCGGAACGGCAGATGTTCCGCCCGACCGTACGGGATGAAGTCGCCTATGGGCCACAGCAGTTTGGCCGTCAGGCTGATGAAATTGAAGCCTCTGTGCAAGCGGCGCTGGAACAGACGGGCCTGTCGGACCTGGCCGATGCCTATCCGCCCAATTTAAACCGTGGCGAAAAACAGCGTGTTGCCATTGCTTCTGCCATTGCCATGCACACGCAGTATCTCATTCTCGATGAGCCGACGAGTGGTCAGGACAGTGCTGATAAGGAAGAACTCATGCAGCTCTTGACCAAATTGAACCGCCAAGGCCTGACGGTCCTCATCATCAGCCACGACATGGATATTTTCGCCGAATACTGTCACCGTGTCCTGGTCATTGGCCAGCATACAAAAGCCTTTGACGGTACGCCGGAAGAGTTGTTTACCAAGCGGGATGATCTCTATGATCTGGGCCTTAGCCGGCCCGATTCCGTTACCTTGTCCCTGTCCGTACCGGGCCTGCCTTATTGCAAGTCCATGAAGGATTTTACGGCAGCTATGCTGCAGAAACTGGGAGGCCAAAAATGATGCAGCGTTTTGTACCTGTAACGAAATTGATTGGCACGGCAGCCTTCTCTTTCTGGGCTCTCGTCATTCATACACCTGTGCCGCTGGCGGTGCTGGTGGTCATTGAATTGTGCCTGTTGGCGCTGTGCGGTAATTTTAAGAGTACGAGCAAGGCCGTTTTGAGCCTGGCCGTGTTTGCCGTATTCCTGGCCGTTGTCCAGCTCATCGGCGGCGGCTCGCTGGAATCGGCGTATGTGACGGGCCTGCGCATGCTGGCTATGACGATTGTCTTTATTATCCTTTTAACGACGACCCGTTTGCAGGATTTGACAGCTGCCCTGGTTAAACAGATCCGCGTACCCTATGAATACGCCTTCATGTTTACGGCTGCCCTGCGCTTTGTGCCGGACTTCATCGCCGAAAGCCATGCCGTGCAGGAAGCACAAGCGTGCCGTGGCTTTTCTGCCAAAGGAAACATCTTTAGAAAGATACTGAATTACATGAGCGTCATTCAGCCGCTCATGCTTAAATCCCTGGGCCGTTCGGAAACGATGGCCTTAAGCCTGGAGCTGCGGGGCTTCAACAGCGATACGCGCAGCTTTATGAGCAATGTCCGGCTACGCGGCTGCGATTACCTGGTCTTGCTGCTTTTTGTGCTGCTGAGCATCGGCGTCATTTACCTGCGCATGCACGATCTCGTCTAAGGAGGAACTCAGGATGAAACAAATCACAGATATTGCATCGTTAGAATTTCACCACCGCCAAGGCGGGCAGTTCCGCTGGATTACGATTACGACGCTCATGCTGGCAATCGGTACGATTTTGCACCTCGTGTCGCCGAGCGTAGCCGGTATTACGCCGAACTGGACCATTGCGACGTATTGTGTCGCCATTTGCCTGACCAAGCCTTCGTATACCCAGTCCCTGGGTATTGGCCTTGTCGCCGCGCTGGTCAACGTCTTGACGTCTAAATCGGGCTTTCCCTATGGCAACCTGATCAGTGAACCGGCAGGGGCCCTGACGTGTACACTCATCGTCAAGAACCTGGCCTTCATCCGTTTTAAGGGTCATTCCTGTCTGCCGGACCTGACGGGCCTTGCGGCAACCTGCATGAGCGGTGGTATTTTTGTTACGATTCTGAAGTTTGCTATGGGCCTGCCGAATATCGTATATTTCACGGGCATGCTGCCCCTGGTATTCGTCATCGGCCTCTTAAATGCCGTCGTAACGCCGCTCATGTATTTCCCGGCGCTCCGCCTCTTTGCCTCCCGTGGCATTATCGATTCACTGGAAGAACAGAGCGTGACCTCCGATCACAGCGGCTACGACCTGAAGCCGACACAAGAGGGCATCGTCTCGATGGAACATCTTTCGTATATCCATAATAAACAGAAGGTGCCTGTCCTCAATGACGTGACGCTGGCCATCCAGCCCGGCGATTTTCTGGTCATTACCGGCGAAAGCGGCAGCGGCAAGAGCTCTCTTTGCATGGCTCTGACCGGCGCTATTCCTCATTATTTTGGCGGCGTCATGAAAGGCATGGTCTACGTAGAAGGCCAGGCAACGACGCAGACGACGATTTCCAAGCTGGCCAATAAGGTCGGCGCCATGCTCGATGACTATGACAGCCAGCTCGTGGCTATGACTGTTGAAGAAGAAATTGCCTTCAGTCTGGAAAATCAGGGCGTAGCACCGGAGCAGATTGATGCGGCCATTACGGAGTCACTGGAAAAGGTACACATGACGGAATATCGGCAGCGCCAGCTTAGTAAGTTATCTGGCGGCCAGCGGCAGCGGCTGGTCATTGCCAGTGTCTTGGCGACCAGTCCGGAAATCCTCGTCTTTGACGAACCGACATCGGCCCTCGATCCAGAAGGGACCCGTGATTTTTACGAACTCATTCACGACCTGAACGTACAATATGGCCATACGATCGTCGTCGTAGAGCACTCGCTGGAAGCAGCCCTGCCCTTCGCCAACCGGCTGGTTCTCATCGACCACGGTCATATTCTTTGTGACGGCAACGTAGAAGAAACCCTGCGGTATATGTATGAAAAGAATGTCTATGCCAGTGCCGTGCCGAAAATCTTTGCCTGCCAGCTTGATTTAGAACGGGCCGGCTGCCAGTTTACGGCACCGTGGCTTTCTTCTGAAACGGCAGTTGCTGCTGTACGGCAGCTGTTGCCGCAGGACCGGTCATGAGGCGCCTCCTGTGCCTGGGTGACAGCCTGACCTTTGGCTATGGCGTAGCCGCACAGGACCGCTGGCTCACGCTCTTAAGCCGCGCTGGCCGCGTACAGTGCCAGAATGAAGGCCTGTGCGGCGATACGACGGCCGGCATGCTGCAGCGCCTGAAAGCGATGGAGCTGACTGCCTATGATGCATTCTTTCTCATGGGTGGCTCCAATGACATCCTCCTCGATATACGCAGGGAGCAGACGCAGGCGCATATGACAGATATGATTGCGCGCCTGCAGACCCAGGGAAAACCGGTCTATGTAGGTATTCCGCCACTGACACTGCCGGAAAGCGCCGCCTATGGCTGGCAAGCCGCAGACGCCGTCACTGGGCATAATGACCGGCTTACGGCCTATCGCCAGTGGCTCCTGAATGAGTGCAAGCAGCAACGGCTCTGCGTATTCGATTTCTATGCAGCTCTTTGGGATGCACAAAAGGCAAACAGAACGTCGTCTCTCTATGTCGACGGCGTACACCCCAGTCCGGCCGGCTATGCCCTCATGGCGCAGACGGCCAGAACTGTTCTCATACGCAGTCACTTTCTGACAGAGTAGTACGATAAGAAAACCTCCTTGGCAACAGCTGCCAGGGAGGTTTTTGTCATTATAATTCGATGTGGCTGCACTGGTCTATGCGTAAGGCCAGGGAGAGCGTTTCGTAGCCTTCAGGCCGGAAGGCATCCAACGCGAGGAGAGTGCCGATTTGCTTGAGCCGGTAACGGATCGTATTGGGATGCTGCTGCAGCCCTTCGGCCGTAGTGGCAATGCTGCCGCCGGCGCGGACAAAGGCTGAAGCTGTTTCTAAAAGGGACGTATGATTTTCCGAATCATAGTCGCGTAACGGATTGAGGATGGTATTGGCGAAATGCTGCATAGCCGGTTCACGGCAATAGGGCAGCAAGATGCTGTTAATCCCTAACGATTCATAGGTCCTGAACAGACCCTGGTCAGGTGCCGCGAAGTAGCTGCTGTAAATGGCCTCTTCCAGGCACAGCTTGATTTTCCGTTCCCTGTAATGAAACTGACGCCAATACAATATGCCCCGGCGCAGGCCTGTAAGGGACCTGTAAGGATTTCCGTCGCCAGGTCACTGGATTTGGCGTTTTTAAAGTTATACGATGAATGGATATATATAAAGCCGTTTTTATAGCGCAGCAATGTGCTATAGGATGTTAAGAGGTTTGCTGCTGTCGCCGTTTCTTCCAGCTTTTGGTATTCATCGGCAGATACGGGATGGAGGGCACGGAAATACATACAAAAGATATCAGGCTGCAAACACGGGTTGATTTCCAGCTGCAACTCCTTTTGCCGGGGATCGTGCTCGGGCAGGGCGAGAATGGTAGCAACGAGCTGCTCAAATTTGTCGAAATCGTGCAGACTTTGGAGCCGTTTATACACGTTGACGATAATCCGTTCAAAATACTGCTCGGAACTGCGGATGACGATAATAGGGAAATTGGCGGAATCGGCATAGCGCAGGATATGCGGCGCTAAAGGCAAACCGTACACATTTTTAATGACCAGGCAGCTGCACTGTTTGTGATGCAGCAAGCGGATGGCATCGATCAAACAGCCCGGGGCCTCCTTGGCATATTGCAAACTGGACAAAATCAGCTGATTGGGAATAAAGCTCAGCTTGGTATATTTGTTTTTCAGCGTTTTGTCGTATTCATAATCTAAAATGCCACAAGAAGAAACCTGGTTGGAAACGCCGCCGGCGCCAGCCAGCAGGTGGAGACCGGAAA
>ERZ836760.3227-NODE-3227-length-10599-cov-6.776366_pt1 | contig 10599 bp, 11 predicted proteins | sample MGYA00519941_ERZ836760 | MGnify/ENA primary metagenome ERZ836760 (study PRJEB31850, sample SAMEA3708807) | human gut metagenome | biome: human gut; feature: human-associated habitat; material: faeces | place: China | collected 2014 ... | reverse complement strand
TCTGTTCCGTTGTGCCTCAAAGCCCATTTCTGTCAGGCTGAAATCTATAACCTTCGCGGGCATGTGTCAAAAAATGGGAAAGCAGACTCTATTCTGACGAAGCGGCGCGGCCCTGCCTGACATCAAGTTAGGGTATGCCTCAACCTGACGGCGGCGAATCACAAGCGTCCGGTTTGACGCTGGTTTCGGTCGCAGTGCTGGCCCGCGCCTGGAAGCGCTGATAGCACTCCAGCCCGCAGAAATGCTCCACGTACTCGGCCCCTTCCGGCGTGAAGGCGGCATCGAGCGGGATTTCCTTGCAGCACACGCAGCAACTGGTGCTCGGTTCATTGGCGTTCATGGTGGTGTTCCTCCATTGGTTGACGAAGCCGACGAAGGCCGCCGCCGGCATCGGCCTGGCGAACAGGAAACCCTGCACCGTGTCGCAACCCGCCTGCCGCAACCACGCAAGGCAGTCGGGTGTTTCCACACCCTCGGCTACCACCTCCATTGTCGTTTTCAGAAGACGGCTGCACTGAACGTCAGAAGCCGACTGCACTATAGCAGCGGAGGGGTTGGATCCATCAGGCAACGACGGGCTGCTGCCGGCCATCAGCGGACGCAGGGAGGACTTTCCGCAACCGGCCGTTCGATGCGGCACCGATGGCCTTCGCGCAGGGGTAGTGAATCCGCCAGGATTGACTTGCGCTGCCCTACCTCTCACTAGTGAGGGGCGGCAGCGCATCAAGCGGTGAGCGCACTCCGGCACCGCCAACTTTCAGCACATGCGTGTAAATCATCGTCGTAGAGACGTCGGAATGGCCGAGCAGATCCTGCACGGTTCGAATGTCGTAACCGCTGCGGAGCAAGGCCATCGCGAACGAGTGGCGGAGGGTGTGCGGTGTGGCGGGCTTCGTGATGCCTGCTTGTTCTACGGCACGTTTGAAGGCGCGCTGAAAGGTCTGGTCATACATGTGATGGCGACGCACGACACCGCTCCGTGGATCGGTCGAATGCGTGTGCTGCGCAAAAACCCAGAACCACGGCCAGGAATGCCCGGCGCGCGGATACTTCCGCTCAAGGGCGTCGGGAAGCGCAACGCCGCTGCGGCCCTCGGCCTGGTCCTTCAGCCACCATGCCCGTGCACGCGACAGCTGCTCGCGCAGGCTGGGTGCCAAGCTCTCGGGTAACATCAAGGCCCGATCCTTGGAGCCCTTGCCCTCCCGCACGATGATCGTGCCGTGATCGAAATCCAGATCCTTGACCCGCAGTTGCAAACCCTCACTGATCCGCATGCCCGTTCCATACAGAAGCTGGGCGAACAAACGATGCTCGCCTTCCAGAAAACCGAGGATGCGAACCACTTCATCCGGGGTCAGCACCACCGGCAAGCGCCGCGACGGCCGAGGTCTTCCGATCTCCTGAAGCCAGGGCAGATCCGTGCACAGCACCTTGCCGTAGAAGAACAGCAAGGCCGCCAATGCCTGACGATGCGTGGAGACCGAAACCTTGCGCTCGTTCGCCAGCCAGGACAGAAATGCCTCGACTTCGCTGCTGCCCAAGGTTGCCGGGTGACGCACACCGTGGAAACGGATGAAGGCACGAACCCAGTGGACATAAGCCTGTTCGGTTGGTAAGCTGTAATGCAAGTAGCGTATGCGCTCACGCAACTGGTCCAGAACCTTGACCGAACGCAGCGGTGGTAACGGCGCAGTGGCGGTTTTCATGGCTTGTTATGACTGTTTTTTTGTACAGTCTATGCCTCGGGCATCCAAGCAGCAAGCGCGTTACGCCGTGGGTCGATGTTTGATGTTATGGAGCAGCAACGATGTTACGCAGCAGGGCAGTCGCCCTAAAACAAAGTTAGGCCGCATGGACACAACGCAGGTCACATTGATACACAAAATTCTAGCTGCGGCAGATGAGCGAAATCTGCCGCTCTGGATCGGTGGGGGCTGGGCGATCGATGCACGGCTAGGGCGTGTAACACGCAAGCACGATGATATTGATCTGACGTTTCCCGGCGAGAGGCGCGGCGAGCTCGAGGCAATAGTTGAAATGCTCGGCGGGCGCGTCATGGAGGAGTTGGACTATGGATTCTTAGCGGAGATCGGGGATGAGTTACTTGACTGCGAACCTGCTTGGTGGGCAGACGAAGCGTATGAAATCGCGGAGGCTCCGCAGGGCTCGTGCCCAGAGGCGGCTGAGGGCGTCATCGCCGGGCGGCCAGTCCGTTGTAACAGCTGGGAGGCGATCATCTGGGATTACTTTTACTATGCCGATGAAGTACCACCAGTGGACTGGCCTACAAAGCACATAGAGTCCTACAGGCTCGCATGCACCTCACTCGGGGCGGAAAAGGTTGAGGTCTTGCGTGCCGCTTTCAGGTCGCGATATGCGGCCTAACAATTCGTCCAAGCCGACGCCGCTTCGCGGCGCGGCTTAACTCAGGTGTTAAACATCATGAGGGAAGCGGTGATCGCCGAAGTATCGACTCAACTATCAGAGGTAGTTGGCGTCATCGAGCGCCATCTCGAACCGACGTTGCTGGCCGTACATTTGTACGGCTCCGCAGTGGATGGCGGCCTGAAGCCACACAGTGATATTGATTTGCTGGTTACGGTGACCGTAAGGCTTGATGAAACAACGCGGCGAGCTTTGATCAACGACCTTTTGGAAACTTCGGCTTCCCCTGGAGAGAGCGAGATTCTCCGCGCTGTAGAAGTCACCATTGTTGTGCACGACGACATCATTCCGTGGCGTTATCCAGCTAAGCGCGAACTGCAATTTGGAGAATGGCAGCGCAATGACATTCTTGCAGGTATCTTCGAGCCAGCCACGATCGACATTGATCTGGCTATCTTGCTGACAAAAGCAAGAGAACATAGCGTTGCCTTGGTAGGTCCAGCGGCGGAGGAACTCTTTGATCCGGTTCCTGAACAGGATCTATTTGAGGCGCTAAATGAAACCTTAACGCTATGGAACTCGCCGCCCGACTGGGCAATGGAGCGCCTGCCGGCCCAGTATCAGCCCGTCATACTTGAAGCTAGACAGGCTTATCTTGGACAAGAAGAAGATCGCTTGGCCTCCCGCGCAGATCAGTTGGAAGAATTTGTTCACTACGTGAAAGGCGAGATCACCAAGGTAGTCGGCAAATAATGTCTAACAATTCGTTCAAGCCGACGCCGCTTCGCGGCGCGGCTTAACTCCGGCGTTGGGCGCACAATAAGGCTCCTTGCAGAGTTGCTTGAAAGTTGTTACGATTCAAATTTAATCATGAGATAGTCAGCAGATGAGCACTTCCAAGAACGCAGACAAGTAAGCCGCAGCAACCTTCATTTTTCGGTTGTTGCGGCGTTCTCATGAATCCTTTTGCTCTACGGGAGCGCCGCCAAATCCTTTGTTCAAGGAGATGGTTTCGTGCGCTCAAAAAACTTTAGTTGGCGGTACTCCCTTGCCGCCACGGTGTTGTTGTTATCACCGTTCGATTTATTGGCATCACTCGGCATGGACATGTACTTGCCAGCAGTGCCGTTTATGCCAAACGCGCTTGGTACGACAGCGAGCACAATTCAGCTTACGCTGACAACGTACTTGGTCATGATTGGTGCCGGTCAGCTCTTGTTTGGACCGCTATCGGACCGACTGGGGCGCCGCCCCGTTCTACTGGGAGGTGGCCTCGCCTACGTTGTGGCGTCAATGGGCCTCGCTCTTACGTCATCGGCTGAAGTCTTTCTGGGGCTTCGGATTCTTCAGGCTTGTGGTGCCTCGGCGTGCCTTGTTTCCACATTTGCAACAGTACGTGACATTTACGCAGGTCGCGAGGAAAGTAATGTCATTTACGGCATACTCGGATCCATGCTGGCCATAGTCCCGGCGGTAGGCCCATTGCTCGGAGCGCTCGTCGACATGTGGCTTGGGTGGCGGGCTATCTTTGCGTTTCTAGGTTTGGGCATGATCGCTGCATCTGCAGCAGCGTGGCGATTCTGGCCTGAAACCCGGGTGCAACGAGTTGCGGGCTTGCAATGGTCGCAGCTGCTACTCCCCGTTAAGTGCCTGAACTTCTGGTTGTACACGTTGTGTTACGCCGCTGGAATGGGTAGCTTCTTCGTCTTTTTCTCCATTGCGCCCGGACTAATGATGGGCAGGCAAGGTGTGTCTCAGCTTGGCTTCAGCCTGCTGTTCGCCACAGTGGCAATTGCCATGGTGTTTACGGCTCGTTTTATGGGGCGTGTGATACCCAAGTGGGGCAGCCCAAGTGTCTTGCGAATGGGAATGGGATGCCTGATAGCTGGAGCAGTATTGCTTGCCATCACCGAAATATGGGCTTTGCAGTCCGTGTTAGGCTTTATTGCTCCAATGTGGCTAGTGGGTATTGGTGTCGCCACAGCGGTATCTGTGGCGCCCAATGGCGCTCTTCGAGGATTCGACCATGTTGCTGGAACGGTCACGGCAGTCTACTTCTGCTTGGGCGGTGTACTGCTAGGAAGCATCGGAACGTTGATCATTTCGCTGTTGCCGCGCAACACGGCTTGGCCGGTTGTCGTGTACTGTTTGACCCTTGCAACAGTCGTGCTCGGTCTGTCTTGTGTTTCCCGAGTGAAGGGCTCTCGCGGCCAGGGGGAGCATGATGTGGTCGCGCTACAAAGTGCGGAAAGTACATCAAATCCCAATCGTTGAGAGAATGTGGCAAGCTATCGCCCAACAAATCGCTGCAGCCGACCCAAAACCGCTACGCGGTTTCGGTCGGCTGAGCTCAGGCGTTAGATGCACTAAGCACATAATTGCTCACAGCCAAACTATCAGGTCAAGTCTGCTTTTATTATTTTTAAGCGTGCATAATAAGCCCTACACAAATTGGGAGATATATCATGAAAGGCTGGCTTTTTCTTGTTATCGCAATAGTTGGCGAAGTAATCGCAACATCCGCATTAAAATCTAGCGAGGGCTTTACTAAGCTTGCCCCTTCCGCCGTTGTCATAATCGGTTATGGCATCGCATTTTATTTTCTTTCTCTGGTTCTGAAATCCATCCCTGTCGGTGTTGCTTATGCAGTCTGGTCGGGACTCGGCGTCGTCATAATTACAGCCATTGCCTGGTTGCTTCATGGGCAAAAGCTTGATGCGTGGGGCTTTGTAGGTATGGGGCTCATAATTGCTGCCTTTTTGCTCGCCCGATCCCCATCGTGGAAGTCGCTGCGGAGGCCGACGCCATGGTGACGGTGTTCGGCATTCTGAATCTCACCGAGGACTCCTTCTTCGATGAGAGCCGGCGGCTAGACCCCGCCGGCGCTGTCACCGCGGCGATCGAAATGCTGCGAGTCGGATCAGACGTCGTGGATGTCGGACCGGCCGCCAGCCATCCGGACGCGAGGCCTGTATCGCCGGCCGATGAGATCAGACGTATTGCGCCGCTCTTAGACGCCCTGTCCGATCAGATGCACCGTGTTTCAATCGACAGCTTCCAACCGGAAACCCAGCGCTATGCGCTCAAGCGCGGCGTGGGCTACCTGAACGATATCCAAGGATTTCCTGACCCTGCGCTCTATCCCGATATTGCTGAGGCGGACTGCAGGCTGGTGGTTATGCACTCAGCGCAGCGGGATGGCATCGCCACCCGCACCGGTCACCTTCGACCCGAAGACGCGCTCGACGAGATTGTGCGGTTCTTCGAGGCGCGGGTTTCCGCCTTGCGACGGAGCGGGGTCGCTGCCGACCGGCTCATCCTCGATCCGGGGATGGGATTTTTCTTGAGCCCCGCACCGGAAACATCGCTGCACGTGCTGTCGAACCTTCAAAAGCTGAAGTCGGCGTTGGGGCTTCCGCTATTGGTCTCGGTGTCGCGGAAATCCTTCTTGGGCGCCACCGTTGGCCTTCCTGTAAAGGATCTGGGTCCAGCGAGCCTTGCGGCGGAACTTCACGCGATCGGCAATGGCGCTGACTACGTCCGCACCCACGCGCCTGGAGATCTGCGAAGCGCAATCACCTTCTCGGAAACCCTCGCGAAATTTCGCAGTCGCGACGCCAGAGACCGAGGGTTAGATCATGCCTAGCATTCACCTTCCGGCCGCCCGCTAAATATCTCCTTTTGGGTTGTTAATAAAACATCCAATAAGTTGACTGTGCGTGAAAAAGAAAGTTTTGTGTGATGGCGTTGAAGATCGCACCGTTAAGCTCTTATGTGGGATGGTGCAGAGCTCGACGACTACCGATAAAACGCAACCGCCGCAAACAGACAAGAAAAAGCCCCAACTGATAACAGTTGGGGCTTCAGTATTGTGATTGGTGGAGCAATAGCACCCTGAACCCAAAACCTTCTCGCTCAACCGGTAGTGGCTGATAACAACTCGTGAGGGCTATTGCGGGTTAAGCATTTAGCGATGTCTAGGGCCAGACTGGACGTCTGAACGCAAGCCGCTGATACTGTACATAACCACAGTATCAGCGGAGGATACCCATGTCGCTGGCAAGGAACGCCACGGCGAGTCAATCGCCCACTCAAACAAACGGTTACGAACGCCACCAACCCGACCAGACGCTGCTCTACCAGCTGGTTGAGCAGCACTACCCAGCCTTCAAAGCCTCACTCGAAGCCCAAGGTCAACACCTGCCTCGCTACATCCAACAAGAATTCAACGACCTCCTCCAATGTGGCCGTCTGGAGTATGGTTTCATGCGGGTTCGCTGCGAGGATTGTCATCACGAGCGTCTGGTCGCCTTCAGCTGTAAACGACGCGGCTTTTGCCCTAGCTGCGGTGCCCGCCGGATGGCCGAGAGTGCGGCGCTGCTGATAGACGAAGTCTTCCCCAAGGAGCCCATTCGCCAGTGGGTGCTCAGCTTTCCTTTCCAGCTACGCTTTTTGCTGGCTCGCCATCCCCAGCTGATGGGCCAGGTCTTGAGTATCGTCTATCGTACACTCTCAACTCATCTGATCAAAAAAGCCGGTTACACCAAAGCCTCTGCACAAACTGGCTCAGTGACTCTTATCCAACGCTTTGGCTCCGCGCTAAATCTCAATGTCCACTACCACATGCTGTTTCTCGATGGTGTCTATGCCGAAGATGACTATGGCAAGCAACGCTTCCATCGTGTCAAGGCACCCACTTACGATGAGCTGAATACGCTCGCTCACACCCTCAGCCATCGCATCGCTCGCTGCATGGAAAAGCGTGGGATTTTGGAGCGTGATGCCGAGAATACGTGGTTGACACTGGAAGAGGGCGAAGACGATACGCTGACTCAATTACATGGTGCTTCGGTTACGTATCGCATTGCCGTCGGCCCCCAGCAAGGGCGCAAAGTCTTCACCCTGCAAACCTTGCCAGGGCGTGAGGATAAAGCCGACTCAAGCAGTCGAGTAGCCAACCATGCTGGTTTCTCGCTACACGCCGGTGTGATGGCCGAAGCGCATCAGCGGGATAAGCTTGAGCGCTTGTGTCGCTACATTAGTCGGCCAGCGGTTTCAGAAAAACGTCTGGCATTAACCGCCAATGGGCAGGTGCGTTACGAGCTCAAAACTCCGTACCGCAATGGCACCACCCATGTGATCTTCGAGCCGCTGGACTTCATCGCCAAACTCGCTGCGTTGGTACCTAAGCCGCGAGTCAACCTCACACGCTTCCACGGCGTCTTTGCACCGAACAGCAAACACCGAGTTCAAGTAACACCCGCCAAGCGGGGCAAGAAGCCCGACAAATCGGAAGGTCTCGATACTAACTGGCGTGACAAGAGTCCTGCAGAGCGCCACCGCGCCATGACCTGGATGCAACGCCTCAAGCGAGTCTTCAATATTGATATTGAAGTCTGCGAACACTGCGGCGGTCACGTCAAAGTGATTGCCAGCATCGAAGATCCGAAGGTCATTGAGCAGATTCTCAAGCATCTGAAACAGAAAACAGCCAAGGCGAATGCCGCCAAGCAGCGTGAGCTGCCACCAGAACGAGCGCCGCCACTGACTCCCAGCCTGTTCGATCCATCACAGAGTCGTCTCTTTGACTGACGACCCCAAATCCAACACTGCTCAACACTGCCAACTTTTAAACGGGGCGGTGGGGCAGTTTGTATCTCTCGAGCTATCAGGCTAGAGATTTTACCGCCAAATCGAACCTTATTAGAGCGGTTTAGGCTGGACCGGCAGTTAAAATTGGGGCTTGAGCGGTAAACGAGTGAGGGAATTTCAGGTAAGATACTTCGGATGAGGAGCAAAAAGGTGGTTTATACTTCCTATACCCGCTGCTGATCACAGCTGCGCTGCTGTTTCGCATGCTGGACGTGTGGATGAGTACGCTGGGTACAGACCTATCCCGGAAGGAGCGCCTGTTCTGCATGATTGCCTATCTGCCCAAGGCAACGGTGCAGGCTGCAATCGGCGCTATTCCGCTGGCGATGGGGCTTGGCAGTGGGGAAACCATACTTGCGGTGGCGGTTCTTGCCATTATACTTACAGCGCCGCTGGGGGCGTTGGGCATCGAGCTGAGCTATAAAAGGCTGCTTCAAAAACAGCAGTCGTAGTGTGCTTGTTCGATAGAACAAAAGAGGAACGAAAAATATTTTTCGTTCCTCTTTTTTAGATGATTTGCCTTCTGATTGGCTTATCCATTCTTTTTTATCAAGTATATAAGTTCTGTTCCGATGGTCTTTTTATCCTCAATCTCAAACTCGGCGGGCAAGCCGCCCTCGAACCATGCGGCGTAGTTCGCCTCCATGCCTTTTCCACGCCCGCCTAAACTACGCGTGGGAAAGCTGACAGCCATGCGCGGGGTATTGAGGGATTGTAAAAGTGCCATGGCAGAACCGGCCTGCTCCCGCTCCAGCAGGGGCAAAAGCTTAAAAATCAGCGCCAGGTCGCCGGCTTCGGCGGGCGGCGCACACAGCACATCCTGCAGGGCAAAGGTAAAATCCCAATCTTTTTCCCTAGCAAAGGGGGTGATGACATCCCCCAATCCCTGGTGGATATCACAGCCCCACACGGATGCAATGCCGCGCTCGTATAGCGCCAAGGGGTTAAGACCGCAGGCGATATCCAGCACGCGGCGGGGAGTTTCGGCTGAAAAGATAAAATCGTACAGGGTATCCAGCTCGGCCAGTCGCTCCTTGGTGGAGGCATGCAGCGACAATGCCTTTTTTACATCGCCCGCAGAAAGCGCGGCGGCAGCAGCCTTGAGCGATTCCGGGGTGACATATGCCCCGCAAATTCCATGCAGCCGGGTGCGTGCAGCCTCTACGGTCTGTTTGGGGGATTTATGCCGCCCCCATTCCTCAGTCAGGATGCGCCGCACGGTATCCGGGCAAAGGGCGCGGTATTTTTTTGAGGCCAGGATGGAGGTGAGGGCATCGTTGATGTTCATCGGTGTCTCCTAAATCGTTTTCGGGGTCTGACGCTCAGTGGAACGAAAACTCACGTTAAGGGATTTTGGTCATGAGATTATCAAAAAGGATCTTCACCTAGATCCTTTTAAATTAAAAATGAAGTTTTAAATCAATCTAAAGTATATATGAGTAAACTTGGTCTGACAGTTACCAATGCTTAATCAGTGAGGCACCTATCTCAGCGATCTGTCTATTTCGTTCATCCATAGTTGCCTGACTCCCCGTCGTGTAGATAACTACGATACGGGAGGGCTTACCATCTGGCCCCAGTGCTGCAATGATACCGCGAGACCCACGCTCACCGGCTCCAGATTTATCAGCAATAAACCAGCCAGCCGGAAGGGCCGAGCGCAGAAGTGGTCCTGCAACTTTATCCGCCTCCATCCAGTCTATTAATTGTTGCCGGGAAGCTAGAGTAAGTAGTTCGCCAGTTAATAGTTTGCGCAACGTTGTTGCCATTGCTGCAGGCATCGTGGTGTCACGCTCGTCGTTTGGTATGGCTTCATTCAGCTCCGGTTCCCAACGATCAAGGCGAGTTACATGATCCCCCATGTTGTGCAAAAAAGCGGTTAGCTCCTTCGGTCCTCCGATCGTTGTCAGAAGTAAGTTGGCAGCAGTGTTATCACTCATGGTTATGGCAGCACTGCATAATTCTCTTACTGTCATGCCATCCGTAAGATGCTTTTCTGTGACTGGTGAGTACTCAACCAAGTCATTCTGAGAATAGTGTATGCGGCGACCGAGTTGCTCTTGCCCGGCGTCAACACGGGATAATACCGCACCACATAGCAGAACTTTAAAAGTGCTCATCATTGGAAAACGTTCTTCGGGGCGAAAACTCTCAAGGATCTTACCGCTGTTGAGATCCAGTTCGATGTAACCCACTCGTGCACCCAACTGATCTTCAGCATCTTTTACTTTCACCAGCGTTTCTGGGTGAGCAAAAACAGGAAGGCAAAATGCCGCAAAAAAGGGAATAAGGGCGACACGAAAATGTTGAATACTCATACTCTTCCTTTTTCAATATTATTGAAGCATTTACCAGGGTTATTGTCTCATGAGCGGATACATATTTGAATGTATTTAGAAAAATAAACAAATAGGGGTTCCGCGCACATTTCCCCGAAAAGTGCCACCTGACGTCTAAGAAACCATTATTATCATGACATTAACCTATAAAAATAGGCGTATCACGAGGGGCACTGTTGCAAAGTTAGCGATGAGGCAGCCTTTTGTCTTATTCAAAGGCCTT
>ERZ836760.3220-NODE-3220-length-10621-cov-3.905830_pt1 | contig 10621 bp, 10 predicted proteins | sample MGYA00519941_ERZ836760 | MGnify/ENA primary metagenome ERZ836760 (study PRJEB31850, sample SAMEA3708807) | human gut metagenome | biome: human gut; feature: human-associated habitat; material: faeces | place: China | collected 2014 ... | reverse complement strand
CCCCCCGCCGATGAACTCCCGCAGCAGGGAGTCGGGGGCCACCAGGGCGGGATCCACCGGCTCAAAATACCGGAAGGCGTCCACCAGATCGTGGTACTCCTGCCAGCGCTCGTTGTCGGGGGGCACCTGCTCCACCGCCGCCCGCAGGGCGTCGGCGTAATGGGCAAAGACCGGCACCTCATAGCGCAGGGAGGAGTCGATGATCACATGGGCGCGGCCCTTGTAGGGCGAGATATACTTTTTCTCCCCCCGGCGGACATTATACCACATCAGCAGCGTTTCCAACAGGTCTGTCCCGCGGAAATTGTAGTCCCGCACGGCGCGGCGGGAGATGCGCATCCAGGTGCCCTTGAAGCGCAGCTGCTCCCCCTCCAGGATGTTGGAGCGGGCGGAGATATACATGCCCGTGGCCTCCGGGTGGCGGCCGGCAATGTCGTCGTTGAGGGCGTGAATGCCCTCGAAGATGGCAATCTCGTCCTTCCCCAGCCGCAGGGGGGTGCCCCGGCTGTCGTTGCGCATCGGGCGGGCGAACTCGAAGTGGGGGACGATGACCTCCTCCCCCCGGGACAGCCGGTCAAAGGTCTCGTCCAGCAGCTCCATGTCCAGCAGTTTCGGGGACTCGTAGTCGATGTCCCCCTCCGGCGTGCGGGGGGCGGTCCTGCGGTTGAGGGTCTTGAAGTAGTTGTCCATGGACACCGTGTGGGCGTTGACCCCCCGGCGCTCCAGCTCCCGCTCCACCTTCATGGCCGTGGTGGTCTTGCCCGAGCCGGAGGGGCCGGACAGAAGCACGATGGGGCTCTCCTTCATCCGCGCCAGGATCTTGTCCACGGCGGCGTGGATGCGCTCCTGGTAGTGGGCGTCACACTCGGCCAGAAAGGCGGCCGGGTCCCGCCGGATTTTTTCGTTGATCTCACTGAGCTGATAGGGCATGTCTTCCCTCCTTTACCTTCCGTGCGCGGCGTAAAATTGGGCCACCCTGGCCTTGTCCGCGCAGATAGCGTCGATCTTCTGGATGTACTCCTGGGGGTATTTGGCGTTGGCCAGGCGCTCGATGTACCCGGTGGCGCGGTCGACCAGCTTGGTCACTCCGCCGCCCCCCAGGGAGACGATGGTGTGCAGCTCCTCCATCATGCAGATGTTGTAGAGGCTCTCGGCGCCGGGCCGGCACCAGCCCACGTTCTCAAAGGAGCCGGACATGTACTTCTGGCGGTAGAGGTAGTAGGGCCTCTGTCCGGCCGCCCGCAGGGCGGCCCAGGCGAAATCCAGCATATCCGCCACCGCCGCGCCGGAGGGCAGGCCGCCCCCCTCCTCCATCAGCCGGGAGCCCTTTTTCAGGGCCAAAGTGTGCACCGTCACGTTCTCCGGCCCCAGGTCCAGCACCTGCTCCAGGGAGGCGCGGAAGCCCTCCGCGCTGTCGCCGGGCAGCCCGGCGATGAGATCCATGTTGATGCAGCCGATGCCGCTCTCCCGGGCCAGGGCGTAGGCCCGGAGAATGTCGTCCGCCCGGTGGGCCCGGCCCATCCGCTCCAGCACCGCGTCCTGCATGGTCTGGGGATTCACCGACACCCGCGAGCACCCCCGGCGGGCCAGTACCGCCAGCTTCTCCGCCGTGATGGTGTCCGGCCGCCCGGCCTCCACCGTGTACTCGGTGCAGCCCGACAGGTCGATGTGGTCCGCCAGCTCCCCCATGAGCCGGTCGAGCTGGGGGGCGGAGAGGGTGGTGGGGGTGCCGCCGCCGAAGTAGACGGTGCGCACCCGCAGCCCCGCGTCCGCCAGCATGGCCCCCGTGGCGGCCAGCTCCCGGCACAGGGCGTCCAGGAAGGGGTCAATGAGCTTGAGGGCCCGCCCCACGTCGGCAGAGACGAAGGAGCAGTAGGCGCACCGGGTGGGGCAGAAGGGGATGCCCACGTAGAGGGAGACCTCACCGGGGGCCAGGCTGCGCAGGGCCGCCAGGCTGGCCCCGGCGCAGTCCATGGCCAGCCGCCGCCGTCCCTCCGTCACCCGATAGGTGTCCCGCAGCAGCCGCTCCGCCTGGGCCGGGCCGGCCCCGGCCAGCATGGCCTTGGTGGGGATCTTCACCGGCCGCACCCCGGTCAGCGCCCCCCAGGGGGGCTCGCCGCCCCGGGCGGCGGTGCCCGCGTCGTAGAAGGCCAGCTTCAAAATCCGCTGGAGCGCCCGGTCGGTGGACAGCGGGTCGGTCAGCTCCGCCGTCCGGCATCGGCGGGCGGCCCGGTATTCCCGTCCCCCATAGCTCAGCGCCGCCGTGGCGGTGGCCCAGACCGCCCCCCGGTGCAGGGAGAGCACCAGCGCGTCCTCCCCCGGCGCCGGGGGCCCGGCGGGATACTCCGGCCGCTGGGCGGGGAACAGCGTCAGCAGCATTTGCTCGGCGGCATATTTGTAGTCGTGTCCGTATAAGTACAGCTTCATGGCCGCCTCCCTTCCCCATGCTGCTGACGCTCCCGCGCCCAATGGCGCGGAGCCGGGCGGGATTCACTTCCGCCCGGCGATACATAAAAATCAGACGGGGCCCCCGCAGGAGCACCGCTCCCGTGGGGAACCAGCAGCATCTGCTCGGCGGCGTATTTGTAGTCGTGTCCGTGTAAATACAGCTTCATGGGCCGTGTCCTTTCTCCGGGGGGCGGCGGCCTTCCGCCTTATCCCTCCATGGCCTCCCGCAGGTAGTAGTTGGTCTTGCGCTCCTGCTCCAGGGTGGAGGCCCCCATGTGGCCGGGAAGCACGTGGTAGTCGCCGGAGAGGCGGCCCAGCCGCCCCAGGGAGGCCATGATCTCCGCGTAGGAGCCGCCCTCGAAGTCGGTGCGGCCCATGGAGCCCTGGAACAGGGTGTCGCCGGTGAGAAGCACGTCCCCCACCTTCAGCGTCACCCCGCCGGGGGTGTGGCCGGGGGTGTGGAGCACCTCAATATCCATCTTCCCCAGCTTCACCACGTCCCCGTCCTGATAGGGCGTCGTCTCCGCGCCGACGGCGGGGAACACGTCGCCCCCCACCAGGGCCGCGTCGGCCGGGTGGAGATACACCGGCACCCCAGGCAGGGCGGCGCACAGCTCGGCCACGCCGCCGGTGTGGTCGAAGTGGGCGTGGGTCAGCAGGATGAGCTTGAGCTCCATCCCGTCCGCCTTCAGTTGGGCCAGGATACGCGCCCCCTCCCCGCCGGGATCCACCACGGCGGCGGTGCGGGTCTCCTCGTCCTCCAGCAAATAGCAGTTGGTGCCCAGCTGGCCCACCTGCATCACTTTGATCTGCATCCTTTTTCACCTCATCAATGGTTGTCTGTGCCTGCGCCTCCGTGGGCGGCCACAAGGGCCGCCCCTACCGGGCGGAATGCCTCCTGATATGACATCGTATTCGGCGGAATTCGTAGGGGCGGCCCTTGTGGCCGCCCGCAAACGCCGGGGCGCGTTCGGCCCTACATCTGGTCGGTGTCCAGCAGAATGGTCACCGGTCCGTCGTTCTGCGAGTACACCTGCATGTCTGCGCCGAACTCGCCGTGCTCCACCCGGAAACCCCGCCCGGCGCACTCGGCCATAAATTTCTCATAGAGGGGGATGGCCACCGGCGGCTTGGCGGCCCCGGTGAAGCCGGGGCGGCGGGACTTGGTATCGGCATAGAGGGTGAACTGGCTCACCACCAGCAGCGCGCCCCCCACCGCCTCCAGGTTCAGGTTCATCTTCTCGTTCTCGTCCTCAAAAATCCGCAGGCCGCACACCTTGTCGGCCAGCTTCACCGCCTGGGCCTCGGTGTCGCTGGGGCCCACCCCCAGCAGCACCAGCAGCCCCTGGCCGATCTCGCCGTTCACCCGGCCGTCAATGGTGACGGAGGCACTCTTCACTCTGGTAACAACTGCGCGCATCGCTCAAATTCCCTTCTCTTTGTTTGTTGCAGGGGCCGGCACCCCAGGGCGGCCGGGCTACCGGTACTCCCGCACAAACCCCCGTGCGTACAGGGGGTCGATGTCGAACACCGCCGGATCGCCGGCGGAGCACTTGAGGTCGGTGACGTCCACCACGGTCTCAATGGCACCGATGGCCCCCAGGATGCGGGCCCGCTGGCCGTTGACGCGGACGGTGCGCCGCCGGGCGGCCAGCCAGCGCCGCAGCAGGGCGCCCAGGCCGCTGCCCTGGGCGCGGGCCACGCCGAAGCCGTTCTGATAGCCCACGGGCAGCACCGCCACGCGGGTGGGCCGCCGGAGGACGACGGGGCGGGCGCTGCCCACCGTGTGTCCCTTGGGGAGCCAGCGGGTCTCCTCGATGCCCACCTCGCCGTAGCCCACCCGGTACAGCCCGTCGCCGTGGACGCGGCGGCAGCGGCCCAGCAGGGCGGAGCCCGCCCGCACCCCGTCCAGCCGGGCGTCGGCGCAGTGGAGCAGGGCGTAGGACCCGGCGGCGTGGACAACCCCCGTCTCAAAGCCCGCGGCCCGGATGGCCTCCACCACCCGGTGGAACTGCCCCAGCCGGGCGGCCAGATCCTCTCCGCCCTTTTTCCGGGCGTGGAGCTGGGTGCAGATGCCCGACACGGCCACATTGGGCAGGTTGCGGTAGACCGAGAGGATCTTCTCCGGCTCGTCGGCCAGGAAGCCGCCGAAGCCCATGCCGGTGTCGATCTGGATGTGGGCCTCCACCACGGTGGAGCGGGCCTCCGCCGCGCCGTTGAGGGCCATGCCCGTGTCCGCCGAGCCCACGGTGCACACCACGTTCAGGTCGATGAGCTGCTCCAGCTCCGCCCGGTCCACGGTGGGGCGGAGCATCAGAATCTCCTCCTCCACAAAGCCCGCCCTGCGCAGGGCGGCGGCCTCGGCGGGCTCGCTGACGGCGAAGCGGCCGATGCCCTCCTCCCGCAGCAGCCGGGCCAGCTCCACCAGCCCGGCACCCTGGCCGTCGCCGGTGAGCACCGCGTAGATCACGGCCTCGCCCGCCCGCTCCTTAATGACGCCGATGTTGTTCTTTACGGCCTCCCGCTCGATGACCAGCGTTTTCATGGCCCCGCCTCTCTCTCTTGCCTGGTTTTTTCTATTATATACTCCCAGAAAGTTTCCGTCAACGAAAAGGGGTTTCCGCTTGTGTTTCGACAGGAAAAGTGATATGATTTTGAGATTGAAATACTCTTTTTGGAGGAACCAGCTTGAATCGACAGACCACCCGAATTTCCCCCGCGGACATGGACCGCCAGCGGGATTTCTGCCAGAAGCTCCACGAGCGGTTCGCCGCCCGGCCGTCCGCGCCCCTGGCCTTTGTGGACACCTACGGCTGCCAGCAGAACGAGGCCGACTCGGAGCGGCTGCGGGGCTACCTCAGCGAGATGGGGTACCAGTTCACCCAGAGCGAGGCGGAGGCCGACCTGATTGTCATCAACACCTGCGCCATCCGGGAGCACGCCGAGATGCGGGTGCTGGGCAACGTGGGCGCGCTGGTGCACACCAAGCGGGCCAAGCCCGGCCAGCTCATCTGCGTGTGCGGCTGCATGGCCCAGGAGCCCCACATGGCGCAGAAGATCAAGGACTCCTACCGGCAGGTGGATCTGGTCTTCGGCCCCCACGCCCTGTGGCGGTTCCCGGAGCTGCTCTACCGCCTGGTGACCCGCCGGGGGCGCATCTTCGACATCGCCGACGAGCCCGGCTCCATCGCCGAGGGCATCCCCCTGGTGCGCCAGGAGGGGGTGAAGGCGTGGGTGAGCATCATGTACGGCTGCAACAACTTCTGCACCTACTGCATCGTGCCCTACGTCCGTGGGCGGGAGCGCTCCCGGAGGCCGGAGATCATCCTGGACGAGATCCGCGGCCTGGTGGCCGAGGGGTACAAGGACATCACCCTGCTGGGCCAGAACGTCAACTCCTACGGCAAGGATCTGGACGAGCCCATGGACTTCGCCGACCTGCTCAAGGCCGCCTCGGAGCTCCCCGGCGACTTCCTGCTCCGCTTCATGACCAGCCACCCCAAGGACGCCTCCCAGAAGCTCTTCGACACCATGGCCTCCTCCCCCAAGATCGCCCCCTGCTTCCACCTGCCCTTCCAGGCGGGGAACGACCGGATTCTGAAGGCCATGAACCGGGTGTACGACCGGGCGGGCTACCTGGACAAGGTGCGCCGCCTGCGCCAGGCCATCCCCGACGTGGTGATCACCTCCGACGTGATCGTGGGCTTCCCCGGCGAGACCGCCGAGGAGTTCGAGGACACCATGACCCTCATCGACGAGGTGCGCTTCGACGCGCTGTTCACCTTCATCTTCTCCCCACGGGAGGGCACCCCCGCCGCCAAAATGGACGATCCCATCCCCAAGGCGGAGAAGGCGGCCCACTTCCAGCGGCTGGTGGAGCGGCAGGACCAGATTTCCGAGGAAAAGCACGCCGCCTACATCGGAAAAACCGTCCGCTGCCTGGTGGACGGGCGGGACGACAAGGGCCTCACCGCCCGCACCCCCGGCAACCGGCTGGTGCGTCTGACCGGGGACGAGGGCCTGATCGGCCAGTTTGTGGACGTGAAGATCACCGGGGCCAACAAGTGGTCCCTATCCGGGGAGCCGGCCTGACCCGGCCAGCTCCAGCCCCAGGCCCAGCCCGCAGCGGAACAGCGCCCGCTCATACCGGAAGTCCCGCTCGGCGCGGGCCGCCGCCAGACGCTCCAGCCGCGCCCTGGCCTCCGGCGGCAGGTTGGCCTCCAGCCACTCCTCCGCCTCGTCCATCCGCCGCCCGGCCAGACAGTATTCCGGGTCGCCGTTCAGATAATACGCAATCCGGTTTTCCTGGATATAGTTGTAGAGAACGTCTAAAATTTGTTCCATCGGATAGCCCCCCAATCTTTGACCGAACGGTCAATTCTATTTCTATTATACATTGCCCATTCGGTCAATGTCAAGGAGGTTTTATGGCAACTTTTGCAGAACGGCTTTTGCTCCTGCGGGAAGAAAAGCATGTCTCTCAGTCCGTGGCCGCGAATGCCTCGGGAATTAACCTCCGAACCTATCACCGCTATGAGAATGGCGAACGGGAGGCCTCCGTCAGCACGCTGATCCGCATGGCGGATTATTTTGGGGTAACGATCGACTATCTGGTGGGCCGCAGTGACGCCCGATAGGCCGGAGCGGAAGAACCCCCGCCTGCGGGGGTGGGACTACGGCGCGGGCGGCACCTATTTTGTGACGTTCTGCACTTCAGCGCACCGCCCCGTCCTCTCCTCCATCCGTAGGGGCGACCCTTGTGGTCGCCCGCCCCTCGTTCTCACCCCGCTGGGGGAATGTGTGGCAGAGTCCATCGCGCTTACCGGAGTACGGGTGGAGCACCAGGTTATCATGCCCAACCATGTCCATCTGCTCCTGACGCTGGAACGGGCGGCCACAAGGGCCGCCCCTACAGGGGCCGGGACGCAGGCCGCCGCAAGGATTGTCCCCGCAGACGGCCAAACGCGAGTAGCCGCAAGGATTGTCCCCACAGGAGCCGGGACGCGGGCGGACGCAAGGGTTGCCCCCACAGACAGTGGGCCGCGGGCCGCCGCAGAGCTGGGACGGCTTGTAGGCGGCGTGAAATCCCGGTCCGTCCATCTGGCCGCCGGGCGGGGACTGGAGGCCGGCCGCCTTTGGCAGCGGGGCTACTACGACCATATTGTCCGCAGTGAAAACGACTTTCTGCGCATCTGGACCTATATTGACAACAACCCCCTGCGCTGGGAGCTGGATTGCTACTACACAGAGAGATAGAACAGGAGAGACGCTATGCCGCCAGAGACCACGCCCATGATGCAGCAGTACCTGCGCATGAAGGAGCTGCACCCGGACTGTATTTTGTTTTTCCGGCTGGGTGATTTTTACGAGATGTTCAACGAGGACGCCAAGCTGGTATCCAAGGAGCTGGAGCTGACCCTGACCAGCCGGGACCGGGGCAAGCCGGAGGCGCAGCGCACCCCCATGTGCGGCGTGCCCTACCACAGCGCCGACGCCTACATCGCCCGGCTGATCGCCAAGGGCTACAAGGTGGCCATCTGCGAGCAGATGGAGGACCCCGCCCTGGCCAAGGGGCTGGTGGACCGGGACATCATCCGCATCATCACCCCCGGCACGGTGATGACCTCCTCCATGCTGGAGGAGGGGCGCAACAACTTCATCTGCGCCGTGTACCGGGACAGCGCGGGCACGGGGCTGTGCTTCTGCGACATCTCCACCGGCGAGTGCTCCGTCACCTCCTTCACCGGGCCGGAGGCGGACGAGCACCTCTATAACGAGCTGGGCCGCTTCACCCCTCGGGAGGCCATGCTCTCCGACGGGGCGTACAGCGACGGGGCCCTGGTGGACTTCCTGGTCAAGCGCCTGGACTGCCGCTGCGAGAACGGGGGCGAGGCCCGCTTCCGGCTGGACGCGGCCCGCACGGCGGCGGAGAAGCAGTTCTCCGCCGGCCTGGACGCCCTGCCCGCCGGGGACGACGCCGCCCTCCAGGCGGTGGGCGGCCTGCTGTCCTACCTCTATGAGACCCAGAAGACCGACCTGTCCCACCTCTCCACCCTGACGTACTTCACCACCGGGCAGTTCATGGAGCTGGATCTCACCGCCCGGCGCAACCTGGAGCTGACCGAGACGCTGCGCTCCAAGGAGAAGAAGGGGAGCCTGCTGTGGGTGCTGGACAAGACCCGCACCGCCATGGGCCACCGGCTGATCCGGGCGTGGATGGAGCGGCCCCTGCTCTCCCCGGCGGCCATCGGCCGCCGCCTGGGGGCGGTGGGGGAACTGGTGGGCGACGCCATCGGCCGGGAGGAGCTGACCCTCACCCTGCGGGAGATCACCGATCTGGAGCGGCTGATCGGCCGCATTGTCTACGGCACCGCCGGCGGGCGGGATCTGGTGGCCCTGGCAAACGGCCTGGGCAGGCTGCCCGCCCTGCGGGAGCGGCTGGCCGGCTGCTCCTCCGCCCTGCTGGCCTCCCTGCGGGAGGAGCTGGACGATCTCACCGAGCTGCGGGAGCTCATCGGCCGGGCCATCGTGGACGAGCCCCCCTTCTCCGTCCGGGAGGGCGGCTTCATCCGGGCGGGCTACCACCCGGAGGTGGACCGCCTGCGGGACATTATGGCCAACGGAAAGGGCCTGGTGGCCTCCATCGAGGCCAGGGAGAAGGAGAAGACCGGCATCAAGAGCCTGAAGGTGGGCTACAACAAGGTCTTCGGCTACTACATCGAGGTGTCCAAGTCCTATTACGACCAGGTGCCCGACACCTACATCCGCAAGCAGACCCTCACCAACTGCGAGCGGTTCATCACCCAGGAGCTCAAGGAGCTGGAGCACGAGATCCTCTCCGCCCAGGACCGCATCACCGCCCTGGAGTTTGAGCTGTTCTGCGACCTGCGGGAGCAGGCGGCCGCCCAGGTGGGGCGGATTCAGCGCTCCGCCGCCGCCGTGGCCCAGGTGGATGTGCTCTCCTCCTTCGCCGCCGTGGCCGCCGAGCAGGGCTACTGCCGCCCCGAGGTGGATCTCTCCGACGCCATCGAGATCACCGAGGGCCGCCACCCGGTGGTGGAGAAGATGCTCAAACACGCCCTTTTCGTCCCCAACGACACCCACATGGACAACCGCGACGACACGGTGGCCATCATCACCGGCCCCAACATGGCGGGCAAGTCCACCTACATGCGCCAGGTGGCCCTCATTGTGCTCATGGCCCAGATGGGCTCCTTCGTCCCCGCCCGCTCCGCCCGCATCGGCATCGTGGACCGGGTGTTCACCCGCATCGGCGCCAGCGACGACCTCTCCGCCGGGCAGTCCACCTTCATGGTGGAGATGAGCGAGGTCGCGGATATTCTGCGGCACGCTACCAAGTCCAGCCTGATCATTCTGGATGAGATTGGCCGCGGCACGTCCACCTACGACGGGCTATCGCTGGCGTGGGCCTGTGCGGAAAATCTGGCCAACAAAATCAAGGCGCTGACGCTGTTCGCCACCCACTACTTCGAGCTCACCCAGCTGCCGGAGAAAATGGAAGGCGTCGCCAACGTCCACCTCGACGCGCTGGAGCACGGCGATACCATCGCCTTTATGCACAGCGTGCAGGACGGCGCGGCCAGCAAGAGCTATGGCCTGGCGGTCGCCGCGCTGGCGGGGGTGCCGAAAGAGGTGATCAAGCGCGCGCGGCAGAAACTGCGCGAGCTGGAGAGTATCTCGCCCAACGCGGCGGCGACCCAGGTCGACGGCACGCAGATGTCGCTACTCGCCGCCCCGGAAGAGACCTCGCCTGCGGTTGAGGCGCTGGAGAATCTTGATCCGGACTCCCTGACCCCGCGTCAGGCGCTGGAGTGGATCTACCGTCTGAAAAGCCTGGTCTAGCCACCCATTAAGGTGAAAAACGGCAGCGCTGTGAAGCGCTGCCGTTTTAGTAAACAAAAAATGGGTGCTAGAGGATGCGTCCTGACAACCCATACGCGGGGTTGCCCTCGCGCGGATGCTACTTCTTCGATTCGTAAGCGAGAACAGCTTTAAACTCAATATTACGCTCTTTAATACTCAGCTCGCATAGTGAGCTGTGCACCAACAGCGTAAATCCCAGTACCGTAATACAGAGTACGATGATCGCCACAAGGGCATATTTTGTCAGCATATCTTGCCTCCCTGCAAAGAAGAGACTAACATCTGAATT
>ERZ836760.3217-NODE-3217-length-10641-cov-9.323257_pt1 | contig 10641 bp, 5 predicted proteins | sample MGYA00519941_ERZ836760 | MGnify/ENA primary metagenome ERZ836760 (study PRJEB31850, sample SAMEA3708807) | human gut metagenome | biome: human gut; feature: human-associated habitat; material: faeces | place: China | collected 2014 ... | reverse complement strand
GGCACGGGGCGTTTTGTTTTTTCAGGAAATCTTGGAAGCACGGCGGACAGATTTTTCTAGTCCATCTTCTCTTGGGAGTTTCCATGTTGCGGAAAGACGATGCGGCATCGAGGCGGGAAGCATGTCCCTTTCATGAAGGCACCGTTCAAGAGAATTTACAAGCCATGTGCGGATCCGTTGCGCAGGGAGAGCACTCTCTTGAGTCCTGCACATGGCCGGAGGAAGAATATGATGTGCCCCTTTTTTGTGCGTTTGCGGAAGAGGCGCCTCTGGACGAAGGCGATATCCCTTTAGAAATCATTCAGTATGATCCCACGGATTATTTCATAGACGGCAACGGGCAGTTCACGTTTCTCATCGGAAAAGGGGTGTTGGACGTACTGTTGAGACATGGACGGGAAGGCGTTGCCTCCATTTCGGGGATTGATGTGTTCATTGACACGTCTCTGCCGATAGCCGCCCCCGGTGACCTGAAAGCCTGCCTCGGCCTTTGGGTTGATAGGAATAAACTTTTTGGTTTCACGAAAGATAATGGATGGTTCCTTTCGTACTCTTTGAACGGCCTGCCCAAAGGCGCTGTCGAAATGAGGCACAAGGAAGGCGCCATCATGGTGATGGACAAGAAGTCGATACTCAGTCCGGCATGAGAGGCGAACGTTCCGCGGTGTTCGCCAAACGATATTTTTTCATCCACTTAACAGTATTCGGAGCATATGATGGCAGACCTTACTCTCAGACATCCTGCGAATGGAGCCAATCAGGTTATCCCTAGCGAAAAATTTGACCACATCGCGTTCGATTTTCCTTCGGACAGTGTGGTCCTTTCCAAGGAAGGCAATGATCTGCTTCTTTCCTTTGAAGACGGAAGCCGGATTACCCTTACTGATTTTTATACGACTTTCTCCAAGGACAGCATCCCGGACTTCATCGTGGATGGAACGTCCGTTTCCGGCTCCGAGTTTTTTGCAGCCCTTAACGAACCCGATCTGATGCCCGCGGCAGGTCCGGCGGTAGCGGCTTCGAACGCCGACGGCGGCCGCTTCCACGAGTACACGGACGCTTCCCTCATGGATGGGGTCGAACGTCTTGGCGGCCTTGATCTCGGCTTGAACCGCGCTGCTGAACCTGATCGTGAATTAGAGGCTTACGGCAACAGAGGCGTGGAGGAAGAGGAGACTGTCGTTGAAGAAGTGATAGTGCCCGAACGTCCGCTGTTCAACGACGCCCCCTCGGGCGGCTCGAGCGCGGTGACCACGGACGAAGGCAACATCCCCGGCATGGGCTCGCAGCACGAGACGTCGGCCACGCAGCCCTTCGGAGCCGCGACGGACGGCTCGTTCAAGATGGAGCTGCACGGCGCGGACGCCACGGTGAGCATCGGCGGCACCGAATTGAAGGTGGAAAACGGCAAGCTGTACCACAACGGCGTTGAAGTGACGGCGGACGCCGCGGTGTCCGTGCCCGGCGGCGCGCACGGCACGCTGACGGTGACGGGCATGGATGCGGACGGGACCGTGCACTACACCTATACCCTGACCACACCCGTGGACGCCACGGGCAACGCGTCCAACCGCCCCGGCGAAGGCGACGCGGGGCGCGGGGAGGCCGTGCACGCGGACGCGTTCGACGTGAGCATCACGACCACGGGCGGCACGGCGACCGGCCAAATCACCGTGGACGCGCTTGACGACGCGCCCGTGCTGAGCACGCTGGACACCACGCAGACGACGGTTGCCGACGGCGAGGCCGCGCTCACGGGCACCCTGAGCTTCACGCCCGGCGCGGACGCCGAGGGCGCGCAAGTGACCGTGGAGGTGGAAGGCCAGACCTTCACAGGCACGAAGGCCAACGGGGAATGGACGTTCACGGGCGGGAGCGACGGCTCGTCGTTCCAGCTGAACGGCACCGCGTTCACGTACACGCGCCCGTCCTCGAACACCACGGACGGCCGGAACGACACGATCATACTCAAGGTGACGGTGACGGACGGCGACGGCGACACGGCGGAACAGTCGGTGACGGTGAACACCGTGGCCGGGCCGCTGTTCAACGACGCCCCCTCGGGCGGCTCGAGCGTGGTGACCACGGACGAAGGCAACATCCCCGGCATGGGCTCGCAGCACGAGACGTCGGCCACGCAGCCCTTCGGAGCCGCGACGGACGGCTCGTTCAAGATGGAGCTGCACGGCGCGGACGCCACGGTGAGCATCGGCGGCACCGAATTGAAGGTGGAAAACGGCAAGCTGTACCACAACGGCGTTGAAGTGACGGCGGACGCCGCGGTGTCCGTGCCCGGCGGCGCGCACGGCACGCTGACGGTGACGGGCATGGATGCGGACGGGACCGTGCACTACACCTATACCCTGACCACACCCGTGGACGCCACGGGCAACGCGTCCAACCGCCCCGGCGAAGGCGACGCGGGGCGCGGGGAGGCCGTGCACGCGGACGCGTTCGATGTGACCATCACGACCACGGGCGGCACGGCGACCGGCCAAATCACCGTGGATGCGCTTGACGACGCGCCGGTGCTGACTGTTCAGGGCGATCGAGTCGAACACGCTGCGGACTCTGCGAGTGGCAGTATTACGGATACATTCATGGTGCATTTCGGTGCGGACGGGCCGGGGGACGCGGCGTTCACGTTCGACGGGCATACGCTCGTAAAGAACGATGAAGGCTCCTGGCAGTATACGGACCCGGACGGCCTCTACACCATAACCGTCGTCCAGACTGGGACCGACGCCAATGAATTCCGGTATTCCTATACGCTGGAATATGATTCGACCAAGGTCAAGGAAGGATTTGGCGGCGATCTCAAGGTGGTGGCTACGGACGGAGATCTGGATACCGCAACCGATACGGTCCATATTGCCGTCACCAATACCGCTCCAGAAGCGGCGGACAATATCTATGACATCGACAAGGCCGTGGCCGGAGAAAGCATCATCTCCGCATCGGCGAGCGCGGTGCTCGGGGACAGCATCATTACGGTGGGCGGTACTGTAGGCGACCGTATCCATACCGGATGGATGACGGACAAGCAGGATGACGCGTTCTCAGTTTTGGAAGATGGGGTTGCGGGTGACCTTTTCGGCAAGTTCTTCTCGGATCTGGGCGGCAACAACCTGACACTGGATACCTTAAAGGACGCCGCACACATCTACACGTTGAAGATTTCCTCCGGGACGAGTGCTGATCAGGTTCAGGCCGCGGTCAAGTACGCCTCGGAACACAACCTGCTGCTGTACATCGAAGGAGATTTAAACAGTTCGCTGCTGGGGAATACGCCCCTGAATTGCGTCACCATCGTCAACGGCAACCTCTCCATCAACAGTGAAGGGTTCGGCGCGAACAGCTTCTTGTATGTCACGGGCAATGTGCACGCCGGAGAGGATTTCACGGTGAGCGGCGGTTTGGCCGTGGGCGGGGATCTCACGGGGTCCGCATCCATTGAAGTGGAGCATACCGCCGATGTCTTCACGCCCGACAACGTGGTCATCAGCAGCACGGTCCCCTCGGGAGAGGTGCCGAGTACATCGATCACGATCACGTTTGAGGATCTGTTGCACAACGACATGGACAGGGATGACGCGTCCGTGTCCAAGGACGGCCTGCATATCACGGAAATCACCATAGGCGGCAAGACATATACTGCCCATGATGTCTCCACGGACATCTCGTACAACGAGACGACGAAGATCTCGATCGATTGGCAGAAGGGCATGATTTCGGTTACGAATACCGGAATGAACAGTGAATCGATCCGGTTCGGCTACGGGGTGGAAGACCGGCACGGCGCGACCGACAGCGCAGACATCACCGTCAACGTGACCGCTACGACCGGCGCGGGCTCCATCGGCGACGACCTCCTGCAAGGCGCGACGACGACGGAAAACGTCGCTATGAGTTACAACATCTCATTTGTGTTGGATAACTCATGGTCAATGGGCGCATGGAAGAAGAATGGTGAGTGCGCGTATAAGTATGAGAAGGGATGTTCTTATGACACGGCCCAGCAGGCCGTTGCCCAGTACATCACGAAGCTGTGGAACGACATAAAGGGAACCGATGCCGTCATCAACATTCAGCTCGTCAAGTTCGCCGGAGAAGTCAATCTCGACAAGAGCTTCTCTCTGACCAGTACGACGACCGAAGCCCAGTTGAATCAAATCATCAATCGGTATTTGAAGTCTACGGATCTGTACAGCTCGACAAACTACGAAGATCCGCTTCTGAGTGCCCAACAGTGGTTCAACTCAGTGGAAGGCAACGACTTCGCCAACAGGCTGTACTTCATTACTGACGGTGATCCTAATACGGCCAACGGTTGGGGCGATCCCGTCAGGAGGGCGGAGGCCGTCTATGACCGCATTATCGACGACAGTGTCCACCCGGTCGACGTTCACGCCATAGGCATCCTTGGGAATGGCACGAACAACCTCGACGTGCTCAACAAGTTCGACAACACGGATGGTGCGGATCAGATCGAGAGTGCTGATGCGTTGTATGACGCCATCGCTTCGTCCACGGTGACGAAGCCCGTTTCGGACACCATCTTCGCCAACAAGGGCGATGACGTGGTCTTCGGAGACACCGCGCAGTTCAGCGTGGATGGGGCCACCGTCTCTCTCGCGGAGTATGTGAAGGCGCAGCTCGGCTTCAATCCGAGCACGGCCGACGTTATCGACTACGTCCGCGAGCATCCTGAGGAAATAGGCAGCGCGCTGGTTCCGAACGCCAACGAGGGCAAGCCGGACATGCCCGATGCCCTGATCGGCGGGGAAGGCAATGACGTCATGTATGGGCAGGGCGGCAACGATCTGCTCATCGGCGACGGCAGCAATACTTCAGGCGCAGACGATACCCTGCATCGGCTCGCGCAGGAACTCGGCACTCTTACGGGGGGCTCACACGGGGTCACTCCGGCATCCCTGAGCGATGCCATCCTGAATCTGGGCCACGATAGCGCCAAGCTGCATGAGCTTGCGGACTGGTCGGAAAAGCATCTGGAAAACTCGTCCGACGGTGACGATTGGCTGTTCGGTGGCGAAGGGAACGATGTCCTCTTCGGTCTAGGCGGTAATGACCACTTGTACGGCGGCTCTGGAGACGACGTCCTTTTCGGCGGCAGCGGCAACGATCATCTATACGGAGGTTCCGGGAACGACATCCTTTTTGGCGGCAGCGGAGATGATTACCTCGACGGTGGAGAGGGACGGGATATATTGTTCGGCGGCTCCGGGAACGACATCATCAAGTACGACTCCACCGACTTCCTTGTGGACGGCGGCGACGGCATCGACTTCCTGATTACCGACAACAAGGACCTGACCCTCGACGATCTGCTGCGGAACACCGATCCGAATAATGGCCCGATCGTCCAAAATGTGGAAGTTCTGATTTCCGGGGACCATGCCTTGTCGCTTACGGATACGGCCGGGCTGAAGCAGTACGGCATAGAGCTCGGCCTTGACGGGGACAAGGAAACGCTGACGTTGAGCGATGCATGGACACAGCAGGGCGACGCCTTCGTGAATGCGGATGCGGGCCTTACCATCCAAGTGCATGGCCTCACGCCGGAAACCGTCACGGACGATCAGGCGATGCTCCATAAGTTCATTCTGGAAAACGCGCAGTAACATACACGCATCCTCCCGGATCGACTATACCGCGCAATCCGGGAGGATGCCCGAAGGGCCTATGCGTATCCTCTTTTTGAATTATACTTTTCCCGGACCTCTGGGGACGATGGCCGCCTCGTTGGCCGCACTGCCGGGCAACGAGGTGCTGTTCGCGTCGGAGTACGGGAGGCGGGATTTCTCGCTCCCTGGCGTCAAGAGGGTTCTTCTGAAGAAGCCCAAGGACAGGAAGAAGGCTGTGGCATCGATATCGACCCCCGCCCTTGACGCCGGGGAACGGGATTGGACCATGGCCTATTTGCGCGGCCGGGCCACGGCTTCGTCGCTCATGGGCGTGCTTGCGGAAGGGTTTGAGCCCGACATGGTGATCCTGTCGGGTTCTATGGGCAACGGTCTGTTTGTGCGGAATCTGTTCCCGGAAGCTTTCCTTGTCGGGTATGCCGACTGGTATTTTCGGGATGAGGTCGAGACTCGCTATCCTCTCAGCACCATGCCCGACATCCCCCTGGCCCCCCGCAATATCCGCAACACGCTGCAAGCGAAAAACTTTTTTGATTGTAACTGCCATTTTACGACGACGGAATGGCAACGGGAGCAATACCCCGAAGGGATGCGCGGGTTCATTTCCGTACTGCGGAAGTGTGTGGACACGGAGTTTTTCGCTCCGGCCCCCGCCAGCCGATTCAGTTTCGGGGACTGCGAACTGACGGAACGGCAAGAGATCGTGACCCTTTCCGTGCGGGACGCCGCCCGGTTGCGGGAGGGTGGTTTCTGGTGCGAGCTGCCGTCCCTGCTCTCGGCGCGGCCGGACTGCCATGTGGTTCTTATCAGCACGGGCAAGGAGGTCCGCCTCGATAGCCTCCGGGAAAGCATGGCGGCGTTTCCCTCCGGCATGAGGGGCCGGATCCACCTGCTGGATTTCCTCCCTCCGGGAGCCTACCGCGACCTGTTGTGTGTCTCCTCGCTGCATCTCTGCAAAGATATTTCCTTTATGCTGCCTTCCGAACTCTTGGAGGCCATGAGCTGCGGGTGCGTCGTGCTCGCGCCCGACACCGGAGCCGTCCGCGAAGTCCTCAGCGACGGCCAGAACGGTTTTCTGTACCCCCCCGGGCGCAGGATGAATTGGGTCATGCTCATAACCCTGTTGCTCGAAAGGCGATCCGAGCTGCTCTCCATACGCCGGAACGCCCGGAAGACCGTTTTTGGGAAACACAATAAAAATACCCTGTTACCAAGGCATATTGCTTTCCTGATGGACCGTTACAGCCATTGGCGCGCCCAACAAATACAACTCGCGGAGGGAAACGATGCATTCGAATCTACCTCTGCCTAAGCTTCTTGAGATCATTTCGCGGATCGTGAACGACAGCGGATGTACGGTCCGCATCGTCGACGAAATACCTGTGCAGGATAGGGAGATCCGTGAGCTCTGCCTCCAGATTTACGAACTGCGCCGGGCCGCGCAATCCATCGCGCACGGGGAACTGGGAGTCCATTTCGAAAACTGCGGCTGTATGGCTACGTATTTGAAGGACATCATGGATAGGCTCAAGGCGGTCGAGCGGGGGATCAAGGAACTCGCGGAGGGCGACACGCCGGAACTTCCCCGCCTGGGGGCCCTCGGGACGTACTTCGAGCTTATCGGCAATACGCTGCAAGAAAACAGAAGGCTCATCGAGAAGTACAGGAACCTGTCCCTGACCGACATGCTGACGGGCCTGCCGAACCGGCGCGGCTTCCTCGCGCTGGCGGAAAAGAGCTTTGCCCGCGCAAGCCGCAAGCGGCAGAGCATTTCCTTTATCATGGCGGACATCGATCATTTCAAGAAGGTCAACGACCGGCACGGCCATGAGGCGGGGGACGAGGTGTTGCGCGTGGTGGCGCAGCGTTTTCTGGACTGCCTCAGGGTTGAAGATATTTGCTGCCGGTATGGCGGGGAAGAGTTCCTCGTCATGCTGTACGATACGGATGTGATCCGGGCGGCATTGGTTGCGGAACGGCTGCGCAAGAGCATCGCGGGAAAACCGATCTCCACCAGAGGGGAGGAGATCCGGGTGGCGATCAGCCTCGGGGTGACGGAAATCGTCGCTGCCGATTACGCCGGAACGCGGAAATGTCATGCGGAAATACGGCGGGCTGTGCAGGTGTCCGACGCGTTTCTCTACAAAGCCAAGAAAGCGGGCAGGAACAGGGTCGCCGCCAACCTGCCTGAAGAGGATGAGGGGGTGGCGTAGCAAGCCCTCCCGTCTTTCGAAAGGAGAGGGCGCTTGTCGAGGGAAACGCCGATCCGCCTGTGCGCGGTACGGTTTTTTAGGAAAACGCTTGGGGGATGTCCCGAGTGAGCGCGTGGGTGAGTGCCACGCAGGAGGGTGGGTTGCCCTCCGGAGGAGCAAAATATGTACGGTAGAGCCTTTGCGATGATCCTTATGACGGCGGTGCTGTGTCTCGGCGGAATGACGAATGCCCCGGCCGCTCCGACCTCCAACGCCGCCGTGACTTCCGCGCCCGTGCGGGAAAGTGCTGTCACCGTCCGGGAAACCGTGGCCGAGACCATCGCCCACCACCGGGGACTCAAGGTCATTCAGGAAAATCTGGATGTGACCCGCTATGAACTGCGCCGGGCAAAGGCCGGATGGGGGCCGAGCGTGGACGCGACCGGGCGCTACGGCGCCAGCCGCCTGAGCGACGATACCACGCGCTCCTACGGTTCGGATAAGGGCATGTATGCGGCGAGCGGCGTGGGCATTACCCTGACCCAGCCCCTGTGGGACGGCTTCGCCACCCGCAGCCGTGTCCGTACTGGAGAAGCCACCGTTGAATCGATGGAATACCGCGTGTTCGACAACGCTACCTCGTTCGGTCTGGATGGCCTCATCGCCCATGTGGACTACCTGCGGCGGCGTGAAATCCTGCGCCTCGCACAGGAGAATGTGGCGCGGCATAAGGAAATCCTCGCTTCGCAGCGCGAGCGCCTGAACCTCGGGGCATCCACGACGGCCGACCTGACCCAGACGGAAGGCCGCCTTTCCCGCGCCATGTCCACCCTGACGGACGCCGAGGCTTCGTTGCGCGAAGCCGAGGCCTCCTATATCCGGCTGACCGGGAAGCCCGTGCCCCCGTCGCTTGCGGAAGTATATGTCCCTGAAGGGATGTTTGCCGACCCCGACGCGGTGATGAAGGCGGCTGAGGAAGGGAACCCCAAGCTGAAGGCGTATCTTGCGGACATCCGGGCGGCACGCGGCGAGAAGGAACTTGCACAGTCGGCCTACCATCCGAAGATCAATCTTGAGGTTGGGCCGAACTATTCGGATCGCGGCGGCAGGGGGAGCAATTGGACGTCGAGTTTCGACGTCATGGCGACCATGCGTTGGAACCTGTTCAACAGCGGTGCGGATAAGGCCGAGACGGAAGCCGCCGAGTCGCGCATCCGTCAGGCGCGTCAGACCGCCTATAACTTCTTTGATGATTTGAATCTCGAAATCGCGGACACGTGGACCCGTTACATGGCCGCCATTGAACAGCGGAAGTATTATCAGGAAGCGGTCGTTTACAACACGCAGACCCGGGATGCTTATCTGGCGCAGTTCAACCTTGGGCAGCGCAGCCTGCTTGACGTGCTGGACGCCGAGAGCGAGCTCTTCAATTCCGCCACGCAGGAAGCCACGGCGCGCGGGAACGAGATCGTCGGAGCCTATCGGCTGTACGCGCTGGCCGGGCAGTTCCTTCCGGTGCTGAACATAGACGACAAGTCCCTTTACGTTTCCCAGCGCGAAAGTGAACCTTCCAAGTAACCCTGTCTGCCCTTTTTCCGGGGCTCTGCCCCTCGGGACCCCGCAAGGGGGCAGCGCCCCCTTGACCCGGCGGCGCGTTTCCTTTGGCGGCCTTGCCGCCAAAGGAAACGCTTGTACGGCGTAATGGAAGGGAGGGGGAGTATCTTTTTTCGTCTTTTATCGGAAGCCTGTTGAGTGGGATGTGCCTTGAATCCGTCTCAGTTGTGGTATTCCTACGAGGGACCCATTTCTTTTGGATCCATAAAATGATTGCAGCCCGGCGTGGGAAGGCACTCCACTCCCGAAGCGTTTCTTGACTTCCTCGGTTCGCTATGTGTATTTTTAGAAAGGTGCTTCAAAACACCTTTATTCCTTGGCGGCCCGCCGTCCCGTTAGAGTGGCTTTTTTTTTACGCCTCCGTTTTGGTGTAACCTTTGCCTTATTCTCCGGGTGTGGGCTAATACAAGACCGGCTTGCCGGGAATATGCCCGCCGTTCCAAGGACGGTTTTGAGCACCCGGAGTTTTCTATTTTGAAGGCTCCAATCAAAAAAATCCTTGGAGTGCATCATGTCAGAAACGCCTTTTCCTGTTTCCGCTCCCCCCCCCCGATGCGGCATCTCTCGCCGCCCTGCTTCAGAGCGCGGCTCAGGCCCTGCTCCGTTCCGGAACGCCGTCCGACGAAGAACACCCCGCGCCTGCGAAGGTAGAGCGAATCCAAGAGGAAATCCGCCACTATCGATTTCCTCCCTTGGCTGTGCGCTGCGAAAAAGAACTGTTGGAAGCGGAACACACCGAAGAAATGCGGGAATTGCTGTTCAGAGCGTTCTCTTCGCTTGAAACCTTCGCGGATCTTCTGGAACTGATGAACCCCGAGGCCAAGGTGGAAGGCGTGGTGATGCATACGCTGGCCCGGGAATTGCGGCGTATCGGCAGATTGGTGTTCAAAATCCAAGACGCTTACAGCACCGTGGAGCTTGTGGAAGCATAGCCCGACCACGGCAATACAAATTACCAAACGGATAACCCAAAAGGCCCTTAGCGACAAACCGCCAAGGGCCTTTTTTCAACATACCGGGAAAACGGGTGAATCCCATCCATATCGACGGCGGGGGAAATGCCTTTTCCAACTCCCGCCGGAACGGACTCCTTCTGGGCCGCCCTCCCCACCAGTCAAATCCTTGACGTGATCCCCCGGCTAAGCCGGGGGGCTCCTGCAGTTTGACAATTC
>ERZ836760.3216-NODE-3216-length-10644-cov-3.399282_pt1 | contig 10644 bp, 10 predicted proteins | sample MGYA00519941_ERZ836760 | MGnify/ENA primary metagenome ERZ836760 (study PRJEB31850, sample SAMEA3708807) | human gut metagenome | biome: human gut; feature: human-associated habitat; material: faeces | place: China | collected 2014 ... | reverse complement strand
CCTGTGACCCTCTGCTTGTAAGGCAGATGCTCTCCCAGCTGAGCTATGCTCCCACGCATATCCGTCGCACTTGCGACGAGTTATATAATACAATAAGTCAATCAAAAAGTCAAGGCTTTTTTTCAACTTTTTTCAATTTTTTTATTTGCTTGTTTGCTCAAGTAATTTTTTAATTTCTGACGGTGTAAACTTATAATTTTTATCACAAAAATGACATTCAACATTTACATCCTCATTATCCTCTATCATTTGCTCAAGAGATTGCCTACCAGTTGAAATAAGAGCATTTTCAACCTTTGCCTTGGAGCAATTGCATCTGTATTCACAAGTGCTTTCATCAAGCTTCTCAATTTCTATTCCCTGCATAGCACGCTTAGCAATATCATCAGGTGTCATTCCTTTTGAAAGCATTGTTGTTACAGAATCAATATCCTTTATTGACTGTTCAATTTCAGTAATAATTTCATCAGGGCAACCCGGCAAAAGCTGAATCATAAATCCGCCTGCATTTGCTACCGATAAATCAGGATTTACCAAAACACCGAGTGCGCATACAGTAGGCGTTTGCTCCGATACAGCAAAGTAATTTGTAATATCTTCAGCTATTTCACCGCTTACAATTTGGGTATTGCCTACATAAGGTTCTTTTAACCCTAAATCTTTCATTACATACAAAAAGCCGTCTGTTCCGACTGCCGAGCGTACATCAAGCTTGCCCTTATCATTAAGCGGAATCTCAACCACAGGATTTTCAACATATCCCCTGGCGTTACCCTGACTGTCGGAAACTGCTAATACAACACCGGCAGGACCGCCGCCGTTAAGCCTTAAAGTAACACTGTCATCTTCACCCTTAAGCATTACACCCATCATAGATGAAGCAGTCATAAGCCTGCCGAGTGCCGCAGTAGTGACAGCTGAAGTTTTGTGGATATTTTCAGCTTTGCTAACCATATCGGTTGTATCGCCCGCAATAACAAACGCACTGCCGTCAGTTGTAATATATCTTACTATTTTTCCCATTTAATTATCACCTTTTTTACAAACAAAATAAATTCGTTCACTGTCGCTTTTCGGAGAGTCAAGCGTCATTTCATCATAAATTCCGATAATTTCAAATTTATCAAGAATATTTTTAAGTTCTTCAACAGTATAAGCTTTTTCATTAAATTCTTCACTGTATCTGTCATAGCTTGAACCGTTAAACACAAAAAAATCAAGCAAAATTCTAACAGTATTATCGCCTAAATATTCATTATCCCATGATAAAAAGAAATCTTCTTCATCAAATACAAAAGTATTATCTGCAAGAATACATTGATGCTTATAAACCGTGTTGACATCAAAAACAAAAACGCCGCCGTTATCAAGCGAATTGTAAACACAATCAAAGCACTTTTTGACTTCGCCGATATCTTTTAAATGATTGATACTGTCAAGCGAACATATGCAACAATCAACTTTTTGCGGCAATGTAAAGCAAGTCATATCTCCTTTAATAAAAACTGCGCGTTTGATACCCTTTAAACAAGCTTCAGTAAGCATTTCATCAGATAAATCCATACCGATAACTTCCATACCCATATCAGCCAAATACTCGCTTACAGAGCCTGTGCCGCAGGCAAGGTCTAAAACAGAATTGCAATTTACACAATGTTCTTTAAAAAAGTCATAAATATACTTACTTCTTTTTTCATACTCAACATTATCGGTTAATTCATCATAGAATTTTGCGAATGTATTATAGCTCTTCATTTTCTTCGTTCTTATTTTCGTCTTCAAGTTTTATTTTTTCAAATATTCTATCATATCCGTCACATCCGTATTGAAGTGAACGATTTACTCTGCTTATAGTTGCAGTTGAAGCACCTGTTGCGTTTACAATATCTGTATAAACGCACTTTTCAGAAAGCATTTTAGCAACAACTATTCTTTGACTGATTGTTTTGAGTTCCTGAACTGTGCATAAATCTTCAAAAAAATCATAGCAATCATCAATAGTTTCAAGTTCAAGAATAGCCCTGAAAAGAAAATCAATATTATCATCTTTTAATTTACTGCTCATAATATTTACCCTTTCATGAAATTATCATAATTTAAAGTAATCATATTGTAACACACTAAATCGCGAAAGTAAAGAAAAAATCTCCGAAAATAATAAATAATCGGAGATTTTAATAATTTATTCTTTTATAAGTTCATCATAAAAATCAAAACAATCAAATGTTGCAAAATAATCTTTAGGTGTTTCTGCTCTTCTGATAAGTTTGAATGAACCGTCTTCTTTCAAAAGGATTTCTGCACTCTTAAGTTTACCGTTGTAATTATATCCCATTGAAAAACCGTGAGCACCGGCATCGTGAATGAAAATATAATCACCCATATCAATTTTTGGGAGCATACGGTCAACAGCAAATTTATCACAATTTTCGCACAGTGAACCGGTAACATCATATTTATGGTCATTAGGTTCGTTTTCCTTACCCAATACAGTGATATGATGATAAGCACCGTAAATAGCAGGTCTCATAAGGTTAACTGCACAGGCGTCAACACCGATATATTCCTTATGTGTATGCTTTTCGTTAATAGCTTTAGTAACAAGTCCGCCGTAAGGGCCAAGCATATATCTGCCAAGCTCTGTAAAGATTGATACATCACCCATACCGGCAGGAATGAGAACTTCTTCATACGCTTTCCTTACACCCTCACCGATAACAAAAATATCATTTGGTTCTTGGTCAGGTTTATAAGGAATTCCAATACCGCCTGAAAGGTTAATAAATGTGATATGAACACCGAGTTTTTCTTTAAGGTCAGCCGCAAGTTCAAAAAGAAGCTTGGCAAGCATAGGATAATACTCATTGGTTACAGTATTTGAGCAAAGAAATGAATGTATACCGAATTCTTCAACGCCCTTTTCTTTAAGAATTTTGAAAGCTTCATAAATCTGCTCAGTAGTCATTCCGTACTTTGCATCGCCTGGATTATCCATAATGTCATTAGAAATTTTAAAGATACCACCAGGATTATAACGGCAACTTATTTTTTTAGGAAGTTTGCCGCAAGCTTTTTCAACTGCTTCAATATGTGTAATATCATCAAGATTTATAATACCGCCGAGTTTGTTGCAGTATTTAAACTCATCAATCGGTGTATCATTAGATGAAAACATAATATCATCACCGACTGCACCGATGGTTTTAGCCATCATAAGCTCGGTTTTTGACGAGCAGTCACATCCGCAGCCATATTCACGAAGAATGTTAATCAAAAACGGATTCGGTGTAGCCTTAACTGCAAAATATTCTTTATATCCCTTGTTCCAAGAAAATGCTTTTTTTAAGTTTTTTACATTTTCTCTTATACCCTTTTCGTCATAAAGATGAAAAGGAGTTGGATACTTTGAAGCAATTTCTTCAACTTTTTCTTTTGTTACAAATGGTACCTTTGCCATTATTTTTTATCCTCCTAAATCACATCACTGATTTTTCTATATAATTTTTAATTCCGTTAATTCCCTGCCCGGTTACAGATGAAAACGGAACAACAGGCACATCACCCGCAAATGCAAGTTCCTCACCCGATAAATCAAGCCTCTCCTTATAAGCTTTTTTCTTAAGCTTGTCAGCTTTAGTCATCACTATTATAAACGGAATATTCATTTCTTTCAAGAAATAAATCATTCCCTCATCATCCTTAGTTAAAGGATGGCGCATATCAATAAGAAGAATAACAAGCGAAATATTTCTTTCGCTTTTAAAATATCCCTCCATCAATTCACCAAAGCGTTTAAGTTCCTGCTTGCTGATTTTGGCATAGCCGTAACCCGGTAAGTCAACAAATTTAATGTTATCCACATCATAAAAATTTATTGTAATTGTTTTACCGGGAACTGAACTTACCCTTGCTAAATTTTTTCTGTTGAAAAGCTTATTTAAAAGCGAACTTTTACCCACATTTGACCTGCCGGCAAAAACAACTTCCGGTTCAACACTTTCAGGAAGTTGAGAAAGGACGCCGTAAGCGTTTTCAAAAAATGCTTTATTGTAATTCATATCTCACCTACTGTGTAACTACATTTGTTTTAGAAGTTTTATCTGTAACAATTAAGTTTTCCTTAACTTCTTTTTTCTTAATAGGTCTTGAAACCAGTGCAATCGGCAAGACTTCGTCAAAATTTTTGACGCTGATAAAATCAATCACCTGTTTTACTTCGTCTGAAATTTCATCTAAATCTTTTTTATTGTCCTGCGGAATAATTACAGTATCGCAGCCAGCCTTATATGCCGCCATAGACTTTTCTTTCAATCCGCCGATTGCAAGTGCCTTGCCTTTAAGGCTGATTTCACCTGTCATTGCAACATTTGATTTAATTGCTATTCCTGTTAATTCACTTACTATCGCAGTTGTTATTGCCAGTCCGGCAGACGGACCGTCTTTTGGAACTGCGGCTTCAGGAGCGTGAATATGTATATCCTTGTTTTTATAAAAATCTTCATCTATGCCATATTCACTTGCTTTTGAACGAATGTATGAAACGGCAGTTTTTGCACTTTCTTTCATAACATCACCCAAATTACCTGTAAGTTCAATTTTACCCGTTCCGTCAAGAACAGATACCTCAATAGGAAGCATTGTTCCGCCAACGCTTGTCCACGCAAGGCCGTTTACAGTACCGACTTGGTCTTCTTTGCTTACTAAATCATCGCTAAACTTTTTCTTACCTAAATATTCTTCAATATTTTTGTCTGTTACCTTAAATGATTTCGCACCGCTTTCAAGGCTGACCGTTGCTTTTCTGCAAAGTGTTGCAATTTGCTTTTCAAGGGTACGCACTCCGGCTTCCCTTGTGTAATTTTCAATCAAAATATTTATTGCATCATCACTTATTTTAAATTCCTTAGAAGTCAATGAATGTTTAATCATTTCCTTTTTAACAAGATGCTTTTTAGCTATATAAAACTTTTCAAGCGCAGTATAAGAATTAAGCTCAATTACTTCCATTCTGTCATAAAGCGGGCCTGCAATTGCCGAAACATCATTTGCGGTGGTAATAAAAAGTACCCTGCTCAAATCTAAAGGAAATTCAATATAATGGTCAGCAAAAGAATTATTTTGTTCAGGGTCAAGTGCTTCTAATAATGCAGATGATGGGTCACCCTTAAAATCATTGCCAACTTTATCAATTTCGTCAAGCAATATAATTGGGTTCATAACCCCGCTTTTAATAACAGATTCAACTATTCTGCCCGGCATTGAACCTATGTATGTTTTTCTATGTCCTCTTATTTCCGCTTCATCGTGAATACCGCCTAAAGCAATGCGGACATATTTTCTACCCATACTTTTAGCCAAAGATTTAACAATTGAGGTTTTACCTACACCGGGAGGCCCTGCAAGGCAAAGAATTTGACCGTTAAACTCAGGATTCCTTTTATATACAGCTAATGAATCAACAATTCTTTCCTTAACTTTATCAAGTCCGTAATGCTCTTTATCAAGAATTTTTCTTGATTTTTCAAGATTTATTGAATCTTTTGTATATTTTCCAAAAGGAATTTCAAGGCATTTATCAAGATAATTGCGTTCAACCGTACCCTCATGAGAACCTGACGGCATTTTAGCAAGCTTGTCACATTCTTTTAAAAGTTTTTCTTTAATATCATCGCTGCATTTGAGTGCAGAAACTTTGCTTTTGTATTCCTCTGCTTCTTCCAGCGGATTATCGCTTTCGCCAAGTGCTTCGGAAATAACTTTCATTTCCTCACGAAGATAATATTCCCTTTGGCTCTTATCAATTTCATTTTGAACCTTTTCTTGAATTTCACTTTCAATTTCAAGTGCATTGTTTTCTTTCTTAAGATAAACAACAAGCTGGCATATTCTTTCGCTCGGGTCTAATGCCGATAAAACATCCTGTTTTTCATAATAATCAAGAAAAGTATTTGAACATACAAAATCTGCAAGTTCACCTGAATTTTTAATTGAAATAACCTTTGCAATAACTTCGTTGCTGATTTTAGGCATCAATGAAGCGTATCTTTCAAATTCTCTTTTTATAATTCTTTGATAAGCTTTATCTTCATCATCAGAAATTTCAAGATTAGAATTATTGTCACCGGCAATTTCAACCAAACCGCCTATATACGGCTTAACCGATGTGAAATTGTAAAGGGTAGCCCTTTCGTCACCTTCTACCACAACTCTCATATTTTCGCTGCCCGGAATTCGCATCATCTGCCTAATTGTACATATAACACCAACATCATACATGTCGTCAATATTAGGCTCATCGACCGAAGCGTCCTTTTGGCAAACAAGAAATACCTTTTGGTCATCGTCCATAGCTTTTTGAAGAGCTTTAATACTCTTTTTTCTGCCTACATCAAAATGAAGAACCATTTTAGGAAAAACCACAATTCCCCTAAGCGGAATTATAGGTAATTCTAAAAATAAATTTTCGTTACTTTCGTTCATATATAAAAACCTACTTAGTCTATTATAAATAATTGCATATTATTATATACCAAACGCTAAAAAAAGGCAATATCAAAATATAGAAAAAGAACTTCCATATATATGGAAGTTCCCGTAAAATCAGCCACACACTTTGCACGCTCTCCTGCCTGACGGAGCTTTTTTGCCGCTTGAAACAGAAGTAGAGCGCTTTAAAGTTCTGCAATTTTTGGAAGTATGATAAACTTTGCTGTCATCTACCCAGTAATATTTAGCCGAAGATGATTTTTTCTTCGTAGATTTTTTCTTTGATGTTGCTTTTTTTACACTAATAGGTTCTGAATCACACCACGATGAATAAATAATCTTATCACCGTCATATTTATATGTTCTGACTTTTACAAAATAAGTTGTTTTAGCCTTTAAACCCTTAACTGTTTTAGAACCTTTTGAATTGTCCCTAACTTTAACCCTTTTATCATTTTCAAAGTCATGTTTGGTAGAATACCTTATCTGGTAGCCATCAACGCTGTCATATGTTTTATATTTAACTTTAAAACCGCCATCAACTGATGATGTACCGGTAATATATGTTGCTTTTGGTTTATCACCGCCTGCATAAGCAAATGAAAAAGTTGAAAAAGTAAAAGTAACAGCAGCAATTAAAGATAAAATCGCGCTGATTATTCTTCTCATAAAATCACCTCGAAGTCATTTTAGCATAAATAAACAGTATTGTAAATAAAAAAGAATTCCTTTGCAGGAATTCTTTTTATTATGCATTCTTCAAATTACTTGAAGTAAGACGCTTTGGATTTTTATTAGGATTGCGAAGAATAATAGGTTCGTCACCTTTTGTTACAGAATCTTCGGTAATTATAACCTTTTCAATTGTATAATCACTCGGAGCTTTAAACATAAGGTCTTTAAGAACCGATTCAAACACACTTCTTAATCCTCTTGCACCTGTTTTGCGTTCAAGCGTAATATCGGCAATCGCTTTAAGTGCATCCGGCTTAAATTCAAGTTTAACACCATCGAGTTCAAATAATCTTTGATATTGTTTAACAATAGCATTTTTAGGCTCAGTCATAATTCTAACAAGTGCCTTTTTATCAAGATTTTCAAGAACGGTAATAACCGGAACACGACCGATAAGTTCGGGAATAAGGCCATACTTTACAAGGTCGTGCTGTTCGGCTTTTTTCATAATATCGGCTTTATCAACTTCTTCGCTTTCAATATCAGCACCAAAGCCGAGTGACTTACCGCCAATTCTTTTTTCGATGATTTTTTCAATTCCGTCAAAAGCACCGCCGCAAATAAACAAAATATTAGTTGTATCAATTTGAATAAATTCCTGTTGCGGATGCTTTCTTCCGCCTGACGGAGGCACATTGGAAACAGTTCCTTCCAAAATTTTCAAAAGAGCCTGTTGTACACCTTCACCGCTAACATCACGAGTTATTGACCTATTTTCACTCTTTCTTGAAATTTTATCAATTTCGTCAACATAAATTATGCCGCGTTCTGCTTTTTCAATATCAAAATCGGCAGCTTGAATGAGCCTGAGCAAAATATTTTCTACATCTTCGCCAACATATCCGGCTTCCGTCAAAGTAGTGGCATCAGCTATTGCAAATGGAACATCAAGTATTTTTGCAAGTGTTTGCGCAAGCATAGTTTTGCCGACACCAGTAGGGCCTAAAAGCATAACATTACTCTTCTGCAATTCAACATTGCCGCGAGTATTTGAATATATTCTTTTATAATGATTATAAACTGCTACCGACAATGCAATTTTAGCATCATCTTGGCCGATAACATATTCATCAAGCTTTGCCTTAATTTCTTCCGGTTTGGGAAGAAGCTTACTTTCAGGTTGGCTTGCAGGATTAGGGCTATTTAGTGATGATGTTTGGTCAATCAAATCATAGCAAAGATTGATACATTCATCACAAATAAAAACACCGGGGCCCTCGATAAGCTTATGAACCAATGTTTCCGGCTTGCCGCAAAACGAACATCTTGCAACAGCGTTTTTTGAATCATCATGTGCCATAAAAACACCTCATCAATTATCTTTTATCAATTACCTTATCAACAAGACCAAATTCAAGAGCTTCCTGAGCTGTGAGCCAATTATCTCTATCAGTAGCTTGAGTCAATTCTTCAATAGTTCTGCCGCAATTTTCAGCCATGATAGAATTAAGTTTTTTCTTTGTCTGTAAAATATGATTAGCGGCAATTTCAATTTCAGTTGCTTGACCTTCGGTTCTGCCAAGAGGTTGATGAATCATAACTTCAGCATTAGGAAGGCAAATTCTTTTACCTTTAGCACCGCTTGAAAGAAGAAAAGCACCCATAGATGCAGCCATACCCATACAAATTGTAGATACATCACATTTAATGTACTGCATTGTATCATAAATAGCCATACCGTCAGTTACAGAACCACCCGGGCTATTGATATATAAGCTAATATCTTTATCCTTATCTTGACCTTCTAAGAAAAGAAGCTGTGCAACGACAAGTGAAGCTGTGGTCGAATTTACTTCGTCAGATAAAACAATAATTCTGTCATTTAAAAGACGAGAATAAATATCCATTGAGCGCTCGCCGGCACTTGTTTGTTCAAGAACATATGGTACTAATGCCATAATAACCATTACCTTTCTGCTACTTTACATAATAATCCTGCCCGATGTAGCTAACGGGCAGGAAATAAAAATAAAATATTATTCTTTAACAGCTGAATCAACAATAAGGTCAATTGCCTTCTTTGTTTTAACATCAGAAGCAAGCTGGTCGGTAGGAATTGCATTCTTGATTTGGTCAGCTTCCATCTGGTACTGTTCAGCAAGCTTTGCAATTTCAGCATCAATTTCTTCTTCTGTTGCTTCAAGCTTTTCAGCTTCAACAATTGCTTCAAGAGCAATAGATGCCTTAACCTGCTTTTGAGCACCGTCCTTAAAGGTGTCCTTAAATGCATCCTTATCCTGACCGAGATACTTAAGATATGTATCAAGGTCAATGCCCTGCATTTGAAGTCTGTAAGCGTAATCCTGAACCATTTCATCTACACGCTTGTCAAACATACACTGCGGAACTTCACATTCCATATTATCAATAACCTGCTCAATAAGCTGATTTTCAAAATCATTCTTTGCTTCTTCAGCTTTTCTTTCGTTCATTTGCTTTTTAATATCAGCCTTAAGTTCATCAAGGGTATCGAATTCTGAAACATCCTTTGCAAATTCATCATCAAGTTCAGGAAGTTCCTTTGACTTGATTTCATGAATTTTGCATTTGAACACTGCATCTTTGCCTGCAAGTTCTTGAGCATAATCTTCAGGGAATGTTACATTAACATCAAATTCTTCTTCAGCCTTGTGGCCTGCAACCTGATCTTCAAAGCCAGGAATAAATGAACCTGAACCGAGTTCAAGAGGATAATTTTCGCCCTTGCCGCCTTCAAATGCAACACCGTCAACAAAACCTTCAAAATCAATTTCAGCTGTATCACCCATTTCAGCAGCCCTGTCTTCAACAGAAACAAGGCGTGAATTACGATCACGCATATTTTCGATTTCTTTGTCAACATCTTCATCTGTTGCTTCGCTTGGAAGCATTGTAGCTTTAAGGCCTTTATAGTCACCGAGTTTAACCTCAGGATAAACTGTAACTTTCATTTTCATTTCAACGCCTTCGCTCTTGCTCATAACAGGAACATCAAGGTCAAACGGAGTATCAACAGTTCTAAGACCTGCTTCTTCAATTGCAGCTGTAACAGCTTGCGGATATACGATTTCAAGAGCTTCTTCATAAAATGCACCCTCACCGTAAACCTTTTCAATCATACCCTGTGTAGCCTTACCCTTACGGAAGCCAGGAATTTGGATTGACTTTCTCTGCTTCATATATGCAGATTTGCAAGCATCTGTAAACACCTCAGGAGTTACAGTAACTTCGATTTCATAAACATTTGTATCTACTTTATTAGATGATTTAAGTGCCATGATAATGACCTCCTATCAATAAAAATTCTAATCACCGAAGTGGCATTATAACATATAATTCAAACAATATCAAGTTTTTATATTCATTTAATGTTAAACATATTGTTAATAATTTACAAAATTAAAATTTTTTTATCAAAAGCGGCATAAAATCAAGCCTATCCGC
>ERZ836760.3200-NODE-3200-length-10691-cov-2.351918_pt1 | contig 10691 bp, 8 predicted proteins | sample MGYA00519941_ERZ836760 | MGnify/ENA primary metagenome ERZ836760 (study PRJEB31850, sample SAMEA3708807) | human gut metagenome | biome: human gut; feature: human-associated habitat; material: faeces | place: China | collected 2014 ... | reverse complement strand
ATGAGAGCCGGTGGATGCCCCTGGAGGAGCGGTATATCCGCCAATGCGGCCCGGAGAAGGGCTGCCAGCTGGTGATCGACACCACCGGCTTTTTCCCCTGACGAGGGGCAAGTCCCTGAAAAACACCCGGCCAGAAGGCCGGTATTCACAGCCCTGCAGACTCCGTAAAAAAAGCCAGAAGGCTGGTGCGGCGCCAGAAGGCGGCGCGAAAAGACTTTTTGAGAAGGAGTTTAACCCCATGAAACACAGCAATTTAAAAACAAATGTCCATAACCTGGTCCTGGCGGCCATGTTCCTGGCCCTGGCGCTGGTACTGCCCTTCCTCACCGGACAGATCCCCCAGATCGGCGGGATGCTGCTGCCCATGCACCTGCCCGTGTTCCTCTGCGGCCTGATCTGCGGCTGGCAGTATGGCGCGGTGGTGGGATTCGTGGCCCCGCTGATGCGGATGGCGCTCTTCGGAATGCCGCCGCTGGTGGCCGCTGTGGCCATGGCCTTTGAGCTGGCGGCTTACGGTGGCATCGCGGGCTTTTTGTACAATCGGTCCCGCTGGCAATGTGTGGTGGCCCTGTACCGTGCTCTGCTGGCTGCTATGGTGGGCGGCCGGATCGTCTGGGGTGCGGGTGGTGATGACCGGCGTGGCTAGCGTGCCCTTCACCTGGCAGATCTTCCTGACCGAGGCGCTGGTGAACGCCATTCCCGGCATCATCCTCCAGCTGGTGTTCATTCCCGTCCTGATGGTGGCTCTGGACCGCACCGGCATGGTCCGCTTCCGCCGGGAGCAGGCCGGTACCCAGGCCGCCGGAAACTGACTGATCGGCGGCTTCTTTCGCAGGCAGAGCAGGCCCCCAGCGGACCGGACACGTTCCGGTCCGCCGGGGGCTTTCACATGCCTTGCCGCCCGCCGGCTCACCGGAGCCCTCCAAGCTGGGGAGCCGGCTCTGCGCTGCCGGGAATGTCTGGCGCGGCGCCCGGATCGTTCCAGCATATTTTGCCGGATGCACTGCGGCCCAATAGATGCGGCTGATGTGCCAGGTATTTCCAGTCATCTGGAAAATCCGGAAAGCCCTTGCGTGGCTCTGCCCCGCTGTGTTAGGATGTGAACCGTGCTTTTGAGGCCGGATTTTCCGCTGCCTGCTTGGCTTTTTGACAGAATCCGCAATGATTTGGCAGAATTTCTACATCTGGGAAGGCCCCTTTTCGGACCGGACGGAGAGTGCCCGCTTCAAAGCGCCGATACCTACAAACCAATCGGGAGGAATCTACACACATGAAGCGAGAACTTGTTACCGGACTGCTGACTCTGAGCCTGCTGGCCTCCATGCTGCCGGCCAATGCCCAGGCGGCGGAGGGGATGTTTGGTGCGTCTGCCGCCGGGCAGGTCCAGACCATGACGGAGGGGGCCGGGGAGGACGGCGTCCAAACGGAAAACACCGCGGATATCGACGGCACTCAGTATGCCACCCTGGCGGAGGCAGTGGCCCAGGCGGAAGAGGGCGCCACCATCCGGCTGCTCCGGGACGTGGAGCTGGACGCCTCCGGCCTGGTCAACGGCCAGGGAGCGCTGACGCTGTCCAAGGACTTGACTCTGGACGGCAGCGGCCATACCATCCGGGCGAAGGCGGGCACATTTTCTGTCTCCGGCGACAATGGCACCGGCCCCAGCCTCCTCAATCTTCAGGATGGCGCCGAGGTGACGCTGCGGGATGTGACCTTTGACGGCGGCAGTGCCGCCAAGCACGGCCTGAACATCTACCACGCCGGAATGGTGACCCTGGAGAACGTGGAGATCTCCAACTGCCGCTGGTACGCCCTGGTGGTCAATGGCACGGAGCTGTCCGTGGACGGCCTGACCACCTCCGGAAACCAGTGGGGCGTCAACATCGACCGGGGCAGCCGCGTCACCTTTGCGAACGCTGCTATTGCCGAGGGGGATTCCATTGTCTTTGAGGGTCAGGATGCCTCCGGCAGCCTGACCGTGGAGAGCGGCAGCTATCAGAATATCAAGACGCAGGGCGGCTCCACTGGCGGAACCATCGCCATCAACGGCGGCACCGTGGGCAGCGTAGTCAACGACACCGCGGCGGAGATCACCATCTCCGGCGGCACTGTGACCGGTCAGGTGGCCAACAGCGGCTCCGGCAGCATTTCTGTCACCGGCGGCAGCTTTGCCACTGCAGAGCTGGAGGATTTCATTGACCCGGACCGGACGATCATCCTGACCCTGGAGCTCGGCGAGGGCGCCGCCGGCGCGGCCGCCATGGCAGCCACCAGCGGCGCAGCCGTGGGGACGCTTCCCACGCCGGAGCGGAGCGGCTACGCCTTCGCGGGCTGGTACACCGCCGCCGACGGCGGCACTGCAGTTACTGCCGATACCGTCTTCGACGCAAACACAACCCTGTACGCCCGGTGGACTGAGAAGTCCGAGGACGGCGAGCATCTCATTACTGTGGACCGGGTCACCGGCGGCTCCCTGGAGGTGAGTGCCGGTCGGGCCGACGAGGGCGAGACGGTGACCATCACCGCGGTGCCGGATGACGGATACGAGCTGAAGAAGCTGACTGTCACCGACAGCCAGGACGGCGCAGTCCCGGTCCAGAACGCGGGGGAGGGGCGCTATACCTTCGTCATGCCCGGCGGCGGGGTGACCGTGTCCGCGTCCTTCGTCCGTTCCGGGGAGCAGACGGAGCTGCCCTTCACGGATGTGGACAGCGGCGCGTACTATTACGATGCGGTCCGGTGGGCTGTGGAGCAGGGGGTCGCCTCCGGTGTCACCGGAACGGCCTTCGCCCCGGGCCGCGGATGCACACGGGCCCAGCTTGTGACCTTCCTGTGGCGGGCAAACGGCTCTCCTGAGCCGTCCGAAAAGGAGAATCCCTTCACGGATGTGAGCCCCGACAGCTACTATTATAAGGCAGTTCTGTGGGCTGTGGAGCAGGGCATCACCTCCGGCGTCACCAAGACTGCCTTTGCCCCGGACCGGGTTTGCACCCGCGCTCAGGCGGCGGTGCTGCTGTGGCGGGCCGAGGGCTCTCCCGCAGCATCCGGGACGCATGACTTCCGGGACGTGGCGGAAGGTGCGTACTATACGGACGCGGTGGCCTGGGCCGTGGAGAGCGGTGTGACCCAGGGCACCACTTCCACTACCTTTGAGCCCGGCACGACCTGCACCCGGGCGCAGATCATGACCTTCCTCCACCGCGCCATGGCGTGACAGAGAGGGCCCCAGGACAGATGCAGGCAGGTCCGGCTGAATCGCCCGGCCAGGACGCAGCCCATGTCAAACGGCGGGCCGCGCGGAGGGTCTCCGTGCGGCCCGCCGCTCTGCGTTTCAAGGAACTTAAAAAAATAAGGAGAATCCGCAGCATCTCTGGAATTTTTCCGTCTGTTGGGATAGAATGGAATCACCATTCCGGAAACTGCCGACAATGGAGGGACGAATGATGAAGAAGCTGTTTTCTTTGACGCTGGCTATGGTGACGGCTCTGGGGCTGATGCTGCCGGCGTCCGCCGCAGAGGAGACCACAGACGAGGCCCTGGCCAGGGTGACCCAGGCCGTAAAGGCGGCCCTGGATCTGGACACGGATGCCTATGACGAATTTCAGGGCAGTTGGTATGAGGATGGTCTGACCGGTGCCTGGGATCTGTACTGGTCGACCGAGTTGGAGGAGGAACTGTCCATTTCCGCTCTGGATGACGGGACCGTGATCAGCTACGATCTGGGTCTGCCGTACACCGCCTCCAACAGCGGGGATTTCCCGGTCTTTCCCCAGGGGGATGAGGCCGCGGCCGCCCGGGCCGCCGGGGACTTTTTGGACAAGGTCCTGCGGGAGGGGGAGAGCGTGAAGCTGGAAGAGCCCCGCGGCATGGATATTCTGGGCGGGGACAGCTACCGCTACTCCGGAGTGATCCTGCTGAACGGCCTGCCCTCGCCGCTGACCTATTCCATCACTGTGGATGCGGCGGACCACGGCGGAGGACACCTTCCTGGGAGACGTCCCCTCTGCCGCCGCTGCGGTGCGCCGCGACCGGGCTGCCAAACTCCTGACGGACACCCTGGAGCTGAAGCTGGAATACGTGCGGGAGGCGGGCGGCACGTCGGCCGTGCTCCGGTATCTGCCGCTGGATACGGAAACCTTTTATGTAGACGCCGCCACAGGAGCGCTTTTGAATCTGACGGAGCTGGAGGACCAGATGGGCGGCTGGGGCGCCGGAGGCAGTGCCGACAACACCGCGGCTGCGGAGAGCGAGGACAGCGGCCTCAGCCCGGCGGAGCAGGCGGGCATCGCCCAGATGGAGGGCGTCCGGGCCTCCGCGTTCCTGGACCAGAGCCTGCGGGCAGAGCCGGTCTACGGCCTGACGGAGTACGCCCTGTCCTCCGCCGCCTACCGTCTGGCGGAACAGGAGGGGAAGGAGGATCAGGTCCTCTGCGTCCTGTCCTATGTGCGGCCCGGAGAGGAGGACAGCCGTTCCCGCACCATCACAGTGGATGCCCGCACCGGCGCGGTCCAGGAGGTATTCTCCTACGCACCCGGAATGGAGGAGGGGGAGACACCGGCCCTGACCCAGGCGGAGGCGCAGGTCAAAGCGGAGACGTTCCTGTCCGCCCTCTGCGGCGGGCGGTGGAGTGCCCTGACACTCTATGACGGCCGAGACAACACGGAGGACCGGCGTCCGTACTACACCTTCACATACGTCCAGCAGGTAGGCGGCATTCCCTTCCCGGAGAACCGCTATACCGTGGCCATCGACAGCGGAGACGGGTCCGTGTACCGGCTGGATTATCAGTACGACGAGGATGTGACGTTCGCCGGCTCCGCCGGTATCGTGGGTGAGACGGCGGCCCTGGCCGCCTGGGCGGGGACCTATGACACGGTCCTGGCCTACCGTCTGGTGCCCCGCCCTCTGGAGAGCGGCGACGAGACGGAAGCCCGGCTGATGGAGCTGGGGCTTACCCACTTCTACGAGCTGCGGCTGACCTACGCTCTGGAGCGGGAGGAGCGGTATCTGGGCATTGACGCCGCCACCGGCAAACCGGCGGCGCCGGAGTCCGGGGATACCGCCATCACCTATACGGACCTGTCGGGCTCCGGGGTGAAAGCCGATGTGGAGAAGCTGGCCCGCTATGGCGTGGGCTATGACGGGGGCCGCTTCCGGCCGGACAAACAGCTGACCCAGTGGGATCTGGTGGCCCTGTTGGCCAGCCTGGAGGGATACTGTATCGACCCGGAGACAGCGGATGAGAGCACGCGGGACACCGTCTATTCCGTGGCCTACCGGATGGGTATTCTGCCCCGGGGAACCCGGGATGAAGGCAGGGCCGTCACCCGCGGGCAGGCAGTGAAATGTCTGCTGGACTGCGCAGGTTATGGTCCAGCCGCCCGGCTTCAGGGCATCTACACCTGCACATACAGCGACGCTGCCGCCATCCCGGAGGCAGACCTGGGCTATGCGGCCATCGCCCAGGCGCTGGGCATGGTCCGGGGAAGCTATCAGGGGGACCGGACAGCCACCCGGGGAGAGCTGGCCGCCATGCTCTGCCGCCTGCTGGAGCGGCAGGGAGCAAACGCGGGCGCCTGAACGGGCCCGCCGGATGATGGAATTTGGGAGGAATTACACATGAAAAACGTATTCGGCTATCCGGAGTTTGACGCGGAGGGCGAGGAAATCCTCTGTACCTACGACAACGCATACAGCGATATGCTGATGGACATCCGGGTCTACCGGATGGAACCCGGCCGGAAGAGAGGCTTTTGCCGACGGGGCGAGGAGACCGCGGTGCTGCTTCTGTCCGGAACCGTGACCTTCGGCTGGGAGGGCCGGACGGAGACGGTCAGCCGCAGAGACGTGTTCACTGACGGCCCCTATGCCCTCCATGCCTGCGCCGGGGAGGAGATCACCGTGGAGGCGCAGACAGACGCGGAGATCCTGGTCCAGTGCACGAAGAATGACACAGCGTTCTCCGGCAGGCTGTACCGGCCGGAGGACGCCCCCTGGGTCTACTCCTGCGTGGGCAAGTTCGGCAATGTGGCCAAGCGCCGGGTAAACACCATCTTTGACAAGGATATCGCCCCCTGGTCCAATATGGTGCTGGGCGAGGTGCTGAACGACCGGGGGAACTGGTCCGGCTATCTGCCCCACCGGCACCCCCAGCCGGAGTGCTATTACTTCAAGTTCGACCGGCCGGAGGGCTTCGGCGCCAGTTTTGTGGGGGACCAGGTATTCAAGAGCGTGGACAACAGCTTCTCCGCCATCCCCGGCGGGTGCCTGCATCCCCAGGCAGTGGCGCCGGGCTTCCAGATGTATACCTGCTGGATGATCCGCCATCTGGACGGCGACCCCTGGCTGCAGACCACCCGCAACGAGGACGAGCGATATCTCTGGCTTCACGATGCGCAGGAGTGACCTGCCCACAGAGAGTTGAACAGCGGAAAAAGGCTCCGGGTTTCTCTGGGAACCCGGAGCCTTTTTATTTGGAAACAGGTCCGGCACAGTGGTCCGGTTCCAGAAGAGGCGCCGTCCCGGGACCTGCCTGGGACAGCCGGAGCCCGGCGCCACGCACATGGTCCCGCAGCACTTGGTCTACAAAGCGGATCAGCTCCTCCGGCGTGCCCTGGATCTCGCCCAGGAGCCAGTCCTCCACAATACTTACCAGCGCGCCCACATAGAACTGGGTCAGCATGGTGAGCTCCTGCTCCCCAGCCTCATACCCCAGCTCCGCGACAATCAGACGGATCGTGCTTTGGATAATAGTACGGATATCCGTCTGGAAGAACCGCTTCAGGTGGTCCCGACCCATAGAGCGAAGGGCGCAGAGGCAGAACGCACGATTCTCCTGCAGGTATTGGAAAAGCTGGAGCAGGCCGTCCTGCCACAGCATGACGCCCTCGTGTTCCCGGAGCAGCGCCACCGCCTCCTCCTCAAAGATCCAGCGCACCGCGTCGTAGACATCGTCAAAATGGTAGTAAAAATGCTGGCGCGCCATGCCGCAGCCCCGCATGATCTCCGCCACGGTGATCCTGTTCAGGGGTTTCTGGGTCATCAGCTCCTTGAGTACAGTGCAGATCTGCCGCTTGGCCGCATTGCTGGCCTCGTATGTCCGTTTTTTCATATCGACCTCCATGGACCGGCAGACTCCAGTCCATTGCAGTCCAGTATAACACATTTTCCAGAGGAGTGCATCTATGCAGAATGGGGGCAAGTGTCAGATTTCTGACATCTGCCCAAGGTCTGCACCTTGCATCTCCGGGCCTGTTTCCAGTATGCTGGAGGAAATGCGGAAAGGAGCGGAGGAAGATGCGGGAAGAGTATCACGTCACGCTGTACAGCCAGATGGGCCCCAGGGAGGGTCGCCTGGACCTCCAATACGAGGGTTCTGCCGTCACAGGATCCCTGGAACTGATGGGACGCCGCAACCCCGTCCATGGCGTACGGTCGGAGGATGGGCATCTGTGCCTCTCTCATGCTATCCGGACGGCGGTCAGCACCCTTTTCTGCGAGACGGCGCTGGAGCTCCATGGGGAACGCCTTACTGGAGTGACCACGGCGGACGTCTGCCGGATGCGATGGGAGGGGAGCCGGATCTCCCCTGAGCCGTGATGGGACCGGGATTGCCGGAAGGAGCTGAAACTGTGCGCAAAGACACTGAAAAACCATCCTTTTTTGTGCGGCTGGCCACGGTGATCGTGGATAAGCGGAAGCTGATCTTTTTCCTGTACGCGTGTGCGCTGCTGTTCTGCCTGTTCTCCCGGAACTGGGTCAGCGTCTGCAACGACATCACGGAGTACCTGCCGGACTCCACAGAGACCCGCCAGGGGCTGACCCTGATGGAGGAGGAATTCACCACCTTCGGTACCGCCCGGGTGATGGTGTCCCACGTGACGCGGGGCATCGCGGAGGATCTGGCGGAACAGATCGGGGAGATCGAGGGCGTCTCCTCCGCGTCCCTGGGAGACAGCATCGGCGCAGAGGAGGACGGGGAGGCCGAGACGCCGGAGGACATCGCATCGTATTTCAAGGGCGCGGACGCGCTGATCTCCGTGACCTTTGCGGGGGAGGAGGATGACGAATCCGCCCTGGCCGCCATGGAGGCCATCCGGGAGCTGCTGGCCCCCTATGACTTTTATATAGACAGCTCTGTGGGGGATTCCCAGGCGGACTCCCTGGCCGATGAGATGGGGATCATCCTGGCGGTAGCGGCGGTTATCATCGTGCTGGTGCTGCTGCTGACTTCCCGCTCCTATGCGGAGATTCCGGTGCTGCTGCTGACCTTTATCGCGGCGGCCCTGCTGAATCTGGGCACGAACTTCATCTTCGGAGAGATCTCCTTTGTCTCCAACTCTGTGACGGTGGTGCTCCAGCTGGCTCTGGCCATCGACTATGCCATCATCATGCTGCACCGCTTCCTGGAGGAGCGGGAGCACGCCGGAGACCGGGAGGCGTGCATTGCGGCGGTCAGCGCCGCCATTCCCTCCATCTCCGCCAGCAGCCTCACCACCATCTCCGGCCTGGCGGCCATGATGTTCATGCAGTTTCAGATCGGCTTCGACATGGGCATCGTGCTGATCAAGTCCATTCTGTTCAGTATGCTGTCGGTGTTCACCCTGATGCCGGGGCTGCTGATGCTCTTTTCCAAGGCGATGGAGAGGACCCGCCACCGCAGCTTCATCCCCAGGATCGACCGCTGGGGCGGATTTGTCCTGAAGCTGCGCCATGTGGGGGTGCCGCTGTTCATTGTGGCCCTGGTGGGGGGCTTTTTCCTCTCCAACCGGTGCCCCTATGTGTACGGCTATACCCAGATCGAGACTGCGCGGCAGAACGAGTCCCAGGTGGCGGAGCAGCGGGTCAGCGACACCTTCGGCACCCAGAACGTGATCGCTCTGCTGGTGCCCCGGGGAGACTATGACAGTGAGAAAGCCCTGCTGGAACGGCTGGAGGCCTGCGATCAGGTGGACTACGCCATGAGCCTCTCCAATATCGAGGTGATGGACGGACACACCCTCACCGACGCCCTGACGCCCCGGCAGTTTTCCGAAATGACAGACCTGGACTACGAGCTCGTCTGCCTGCTGTACACTGCCTACGCGGCGGAGGAGGAGGCCTACGGCCGGATCGTGGGCGGTCTGGACGACTATGCGGTCCCTCTGATGGATATGTTTTTCTTCGCCTACGACAAGGCGGAGGAGGGCTATGTGGATCTGGACGAGGAGCAGCAGGCGGACCTGGACGATCTCTATGAACAGCTCGACAACGCCCGGGTCCAGATGCTGGGGGAAAACTACACCCGTATGCTCATCAATCTGAACCTGCCGGAGGAGGGGGCGGAGACCTTTGCTTTCCTCCAGACCATCCACCGGGAGGCGGAGCGGTACTACGACGCGGACAGCGTCTATCTGGTGGGGGATTCCACCAGCGACTATGACCTGTCCGTCTCCTTTGCCCGGGATAACATCATGATCAGTGTCCTGTCGGTGGTGTTCGTCATCATCGTGCTGCTGTTCACCTTCCAGTCTGTGGGACTGCCGATCCTGCTGATTTTGGTGATCCAGGGCAGCATCTGGATCAATTTTTCCTTCCCCGGCATGGCCCAGAAGCCCATTTTCTTCCTGAGCTATCTGATCGTGACAGCCATCCAGATGGGCGCCAATATCGACTACGCCATCGTGATCTCCTCCTGGTACAATGAGCTGAAGGCGGAGATGTCCCGACGGGAAGCCATCGTCCAGGCGCTGAATCTGTCCTTCCCCACGGTACTGACCTCGGGGAGTATCCTGTCCTCTGCCGGATTCCTCATCGCCCAAATCACCACAGAGCCTGCCATCGTGGGCATCGGCGAGTGCCTGTGTCGGGGGACGCTGATCTCCATGTTCCTGGTCATGTTCATCCTGCCCCAGATCCTGTTCCTGGGCGACGGGATCGTGGAGCGGACCCGGTTCGATCTCAAGGTGCCGGAGGTTGCCAGGAGTGCCCATGGCACCGTCTATGTCAACGGCCGGGTTCGGGGCCGTATTTCCGGCGTAGTGGATGCCCAGATCCAGGGCGTGATTTACGGGGACGTCTCCGGAATGCTGGAGACGGGAGCTTATCAGAAAGAGGAGGAGCCCGCCCATGAGACGGAAGATTCATAAATGCCTGAGCTTCCTTCTGGCGGCGGTGCTGCTGGCGTCCCTGGCGGCGCCTGCTGCCCTGGCCGCCGAAGGCGGGGACACGGTTTTCGTCCGCACGGCGGAGGACCTGGTCCAACTGGCAGAGAACTGCACCCTGGACAGCTGGTCCCAGGGGAGAATTGTCCGCCTGGAGGCGGATATCGACCTGTCCGGCACGGACTTCACCCCCATCCCCACCTTTGGGGGGACCTTTGAGGGGCAGGGCCACACCATTTCCGGTCTGTCCATCACGGGCAGCGGCAATGTCCGGGGACTGTTCCGGTACATACAGCCCTCCGGCGTAGTGCGGGATCTGTCGGTGGAGGGACGGGTCGATCCCTCTGACCGGAAGAATACCCTGGGCGGCATTGCCGGCAGCAACCGGGGCCTTCTTGCCGGCTGCACCTTCCACGGGACGGTGCGGGGAGCGGACAGCATAGGCGGTCTTGTGGGGATCAACGAGAGCTCGGGACAGATCGTCAACTGCACTTTCTCCGGAGCCGTCACGGGAGAGCATTATGCCGGGGGCATCGCCGGGCAGAACTA
>ERZ836760.3186-NODE-3186-length-10751-cov-7.192221_pt1 | contig 10751 bp, 7 predicted proteins | sample MGYA00519941_ERZ836760 | MGnify/ENA primary metagenome ERZ836760 (study PRJEB31850, sample SAMEA3708807) | human gut metagenome | biome: human gut; feature: human-associated habitat; material: faeces | place: China | collected 2014 ... | reverse complement strand
TGAGGGAAGTGAACGAACATGAGCAAGAAGGGCGATAGCCCGGAATGCGAATGGGAGTACCCATAGGAGGTTGGCGTGACTGCTTGCAGGCAAAGCAGACCTCCTATGAGGGAAGTGAACGAACATGAGCAAGAAGGGCGATAGCCCGGAATGCGAATGGGCGATATAGGAGGATACGAAGCAATGAAATATCCGAAACATATACAGCGGGGAGGGACCATTGGATTTGTGGCTCCTTCTTTTGGCTGTCAGATAGAACCTTATTACACTGCCTTTGGCAATGCCCAGAAGAAATTCCGGGAAATGGGCTATCAGTTACAATTAGGCCCCAACTGTTATGCCGGAGAGGGCATCGGTATCAGTAACACCCCCGAAAAATGCGGGCAGGAGCTGACGGATTACTATTGCAGCCCGGAAAATGACTGTCTGATCTCCTGCGGTGGCGGAGAACTGATGTGCGAGACCATGAGCCATGTGGATTTTGAGCGTCTGCAGGCAGCAGAGCCCAAGTGGTATCTGGGGTATTCTGACAATACCAACATGACCTATCTGCTGGCAACCATCTGTGATACCGCCTCCGTCTACGGCCCCTGCGCGGCCGCTTTTGGCATGGAGCCCTGGCATGCATCCCTGAAAGATGCCTTCGGAATATTGACCGGAGAGACCAAAGAGGTGCACGGATATGACAAGTGGGAAAAGGAGTCTCTGAAAAATGAAGAACAGCCTCTGTTGCCCTATAACACCACGGAATCCAGAGTGCTGAAAAAGTATCTTGGCAGACAGACAGCAGAAGAGGAACCGGAGATCCGCTTTTCAGGTCGGTTGCTGGGCGGCTGTATGGATTGTCTGGTGAATTTACTGGGAACCCGGTTTGATAAAACACAGGATTTTCTGGAAAAGTATAAAGAGGACGGAATCATCTGGTTCCTGGAAGCCTGTGACCTGAATGTTTTTGCCATCCGCAGAGCCATGTGGCAGATGGAGGAAGCCGGATGGTTTCAGTATGTCAAAGGTTTTCTCATCGGAAGACCGTTGTGTTTCGGACAGGAGATGATGGGACTGGATCAGTACCAGGCAGTTCTGGCCGTGGCGGGAGAGAAGAATGTTCCCGTGATCATGGATGTGGATCTGGGACATCTGGCACCCATGATGCCGATTGTCACCGGAAGCTGTGCGGAAGTACAGGTACAGGGCAATGATGTCACCCTCCGTTATGACTATCGGTAAAATGTATAAATTCATAGAAAAAGTGTAGAAATAAGAAAAGGCTCATCCCAAACGGGAGAGCCTTTTCGTGCGTCTATGGAACGCTCTATTCGTCGAAAACGATATTAGCAGCCAAAATTGAAGTAGCCGCAGAATGCATTCAACCACTGAGAACAGTTAATGAATTTGAAACACATACTTTCTTCCTCCTTTTCCTGTTGCCTGGTGTTCGGTTACGTCTGTGTTAGCTAAGCACAAATGAATTGTAACAATTTTGTAACAATTAATCCATAGGAGATGATTGGAAAAAAATTAGAAAAAGCAGGAAATGCGATGTGGTTATAAAAATACAAAAAGAAAGCGCAGAACCGATTTGATTCTGCACTAACTGCCGGCAATGGGACTTGAACCCATACGGTGTTGCCACCAACAGATTTTGAGTCTGCCTCGTCTGCCATTCCGACACGCCGGCATTCAAACACTCACAACAGAGATTATCTTATCATAGATTAAAAAAGTTGACAAGAGTTTTTTTCTGGAATCTTGCTACTATTTTTCTAGTCTTTTTACACAAGATGTTGTATAGTAGAAGTGTATGAGTATATGGGAACGCAATCTATAGAACTGTTTTGGAATAGGGTGGAAGCATGAATTGCAAAGAATTTGAAAAGAATATTCCTGATTTCATTGCAGGAAAACTGGATTTTCAGACCTTGCAGGAATTCGGGGAGCATATGCGGGAATGCCCGGGCTGCAAGGAGGAATTGGTGATTCAGTTCCTTGTAACGGAAGGTATGCAGCGTCTGGAAGACGGCGATGCTTTTGACCTGCAGAGAGAACTGGAACTGAGACTTGCGGAAGCAAAACGCAAGGTAAGATTTCATATGGCTTTTCTGAAGACAGGGGCCGTACTGGAAGTGCTGACGGTGATTTTTCTTATGGGATTTCTGGGATGGATCATCTCTTAGCGACACCTGATAGAATCAAGAGGACAGAATTAAGATAGGATAGACAGAGTATGAGTCAGAAACTGGTATTGATCGACGGACACAGTATATTGAACCGGGCATTCTACGGAGTGCCGGATCTGAGTAATGCAGAGGGACTGCACACAAATGCCATTTATGGTTTTTTGAATATTATGTTTAAAATTCTGGAGGAGGAAAAGCCGGAATATCTGGCAGTGGCTTTTGATGTTCATGCACCGACTTTCCGCCACAAAATGTATGAGGCTTACAAGGGAACGAGAAAGCCTATGCCGGAGGAATTGCGGGAGCAGGTGCCCGTCATGAAGGAAATCCTGAAGGCCATGCATATTACCATTATGGAGCAGGCGGGACTGGAAGCAGATGACATTCTTGGAACGCTGGCCAAAAAAGCAGAGCAGGCCGGATTGGAAGTATCACTGGTCTCCGGGGACAGAGATCTGCTGCAGATTGCCACGGATCATATCAAGATCCGGATTCCGAAGACGAAGCAGGGCAGAACGGAGATCGAGGATTATTATGCCGCAGATGTACTGGCTGCCTATCAGGTGACTCCGTTACAGTTTATCGAACTGAAAGCCCTGATGGGAGATACCGCCGATAATATTCCAGGAGTGCCGAAGGTGGGGGAGAAAACCGCACAGGCACTGATGGTTGAGTACGGTTCTCTGGATAATATTTATGCCCATGTGGAAGAAATCTCGAAAAAAAGTATCCGGGAATCCCTGATCGAGCATAAGGATCTGGCAGATCTGAGCAAGACGCTGGCAACGATCAAGACCGACTGCGAATTGCAGTTGGATTACGAACAGGCCAGAGCAGAGGGGTTCTATACCCCGGAAGCCTATACCTTGTGCAAACGTCTGGAATTCAAAAATCTGTTGGGAAGATTTGAAAAAGATGCCGCCGCCAATGACAGCAAGATCGCAGAAAGCTTCCGACAGATTGAAGATAAAAAAGAATTTTTACAATATCTGAAAAAAGCGCAGAAACAGAAGGAGATCGGCCTGTGGCTGATCACGGAACCAGTGGATGCTACTACGAAAAAAGAAGAATTGCTGGGGGTGGCATTGTCTGTGTTCGATGAGGAGACGGTATTTTATGCCCTGACCCATGAAAAGGAACCGGAAGGGCAGTTAAGTCTGTTTGCGGAAGCGGTGGAATCTGTGGATGACACCGCAGAGATCACGGAAGCTCTACAGGAACTTTCCGCAGGTACGGATACACAGATCGCTACCTTTGATGTGAAGCACCAGTATGACTATCTGGACCGCAGCGGTACAGAACAGTATTTTGACGTATTGATCGCGGCGTATCTGCTGAATCCTCTGAAGAATGATTATGACATGGAGGCCATTGCTTCGGAGCATCTGGGAATTCTGATCCCGGGCAGAGCGGAAGTATTTGGCAAGAGAGATTTTCGGACACTGCTTTCCGAGGACGCCGGGAAAGCCATGGAGTATGCGTGCTACGGAGCCTATGTCTCCCGGAAAGGCAAAAAAGTCCTGAAGGACAAGCTGGAGGCAGCAGGCATGAAATGTCTCATGGAGGAGATGGAGATGCCTCTTTCACTGGTACTGTATGACATGCAGAAAGAAGGTGTGGCTGTAAAGCGGGAGGAACTGAAGGCTTATGGGGATGCACTGGTGGCCCGCATTGAGGAACTGGAACAGTCCATTCACACACAGGCAGGAACAGAGTTCAATATCAATTCCCCCAAGCAGCTGGGCGAGGTACTGTTTGAGACCATGCAGATCCCCGGCGGCAAGAAGACCAAGACCGGATATTCCACAGCTGCGGATGTGCTGGAAAAGCTGTCGGCGGATTACCCTATTGTAAGAGATATCCTGGAATACAGAGGTCTGACCAAGTTAAAGTCCACCTATGCAGACGGACTGGCAGCTTTTATTGAAGAGGACGGCAGGATCCATACGAATTTCAATCAGACCATTACTGCTACGGGGCGTATCAGCTCTACAGAGCCGAATCTGCAGAACATTCCCATGCGTATGGAACTGGGCAGACAGATCCGCAAGGTATTTATCCCCAGAGAAGGCTATGAATTCATGGATGCGGACTATTCCCAGATCGAACTGCGTGTGCTGGCTCATATGTCCGGAGACGAACAGCTGATTGATGCTTACAGACAGGAAGAGGATATTCACCGGATCACGGCATCCAAGGTATTCCATACTCCTTTCGAGCAAGTCACGGATCTGCAGCGCCGGAATGCCAAGGCAGTCAATTTCGGTATCGTCTACGGTATCAGTTCCTTTGGACTGAGTCAGGATCTGAGTATCAGCAAAAAGGAAGCGGCACAGTACATTGAACAGTATTTTGCCACTTACCCGAAGGTGAAGGAATTCATCGACAAACTGGTGGCGGATGCAAAGGAAAAGGGCTATACGGAGACCATGTTTGGCAGAAGACGCCCTATCCCGGAACTGTCATCCTCCAATTTCATGCAACGGTCCTTCGGCGAGCGGGTGGCCATGAATGCCCCTATTCAGGGAACGGCGGCGGATATTATCAAGATCGCCATGATCAAGGTATGGAAAGCATTGAAAGAGGAAGGGTTAAAATCCCGTCTGATCCTGCAGGTGCATGACGAACTGTTGGTCGAGACCGCACGGGAGGAAGAGGCAAGAGTCCGTGAGATCCTTACGGAAAATATGAAGTCCGCGGCAGATCTGGCGGTGACGCTGGAAATCGATCTGCACACGGGCAATAACTGGTATGAGGCGAAATAAATGCGTTTTATAGGTATTACCGGCGGTGTGGGTGCCGGGAAAACAGAGATTTTAAAATATATCGGACAGCATTATAAATGTGAGATCTATCTGGCGGATGAGATCGGGCATAAAGTCAAGGAACCGGGAACCGAAGGCTATCATGCGCTGGTAGCGCTGATGGGAGACGGAATCCTTGCGCCGGACGGACAGATCGATAAGCCGGTAATGGCGGCAAAGATTTTTGCAGATCCGACACTGTTGGAGCAGGTGAATGCCATCATTCATCCTGCGGTTAAAAAATATCTGGCGGATCGTCTGGCAGAGGCAAAGAATAAGGGCGATGTGGAACTGTTTTTTGTGGAAGCGGCACTTTTGATCGAGAGCGGGTATGAACATATAGTGGATGAAATGTGGTATATCTACGCCAGAGAAGATGTACGCAGAAGAAGACTTTCGGAAAGCCGCAATTACACACCGGAGAAGATAGAAAAGATCATAGCATCACAGCTTTCGGAGGAAGAATTCCGGCAGCATTGTGATTTTGTCATTGATAACAGTGACAGTCTGGAAGACAGCTACAGACAGATCAGACAGAAACTGGAGGCATATTCATGGAAGGAGTAAAAGAAAAACAGGGACAGCTGGTATTCGGACTGGATATCGGTACGAGAAGCATCGTAGGTACGGTAGGATACTTAAATGGCGGGAAGTTCCATGTGCTGGCACAGCGCTCCAAGGAGCATGAGACCAGAGCCATGCTGGACGGACAGATCCATGACATCGGCAAGGTGGGAGAGACTATTTCTCAGGTAAAGGAACAGCTGGAAGCGGATCTGGGCAGAGAACTTACGGAAGTATGTATCGCAGCTGCAGGCCGTGTGTTGCGTACCGTCACTACCTATGTGGAGCACAGCTTTGAGAGTGACCGGGAGATCACGCAGGAAGATGTGTATTCCTTGTGTACCATGGGCGTGGAGAAGGCTTACGAGGAATTCCAGAACAGCAATACGGATACAGATATGAAATTCTACTGTGTGGGTTATACGGCCATGCGGTATTACATGAATGGCTACCAGATGGGTAATCTGGAGGGACATAAGGCAAAAAGCATTGCAGTGGATCTGATCGCCACGTTTCTGCCGGATGATGTAGTGGACGGTCTGTATAAGGCAGTAGAACTGGCGGGCCTGCATGTGGCGAATCTGACACTGGAGCCTATTGCTGCCATTCAGGTAGCAATTCCGGAGAAGTTCCGTATGTTAAATATGGCATTGGTGGACGTGGGTGCAGGCACCAGTGATATTTCCATTACCAAAGAGGGAACCATCACAGCCTATGGCATGATCCCCGTAGCAGGAGACAGCCTGACGGATATTCTGGTACAGCATTGTCTCGTGGAATTCGAGGTGGCCGAGCAGATCAAGAGAAAATGCAGAACCCAGGAGACTATCGAATACGAAGATATCATGGGACTGCCCCAGACCATCAAAGCCAGCGAAGTGCTGGAACTGCTGGATCCGGAGATCGAACGTATGACCCAGCTGGTATCCGATACCATCAAAGAACTGAACGGGGACAAACCGGTCAGTGCCGTGTTCGTGGTAGGCGGCGGTGGAATGGTGCCCGGTTACACGGAGAAGCTGGCAGAGAAGCTGGGCATCGTGAAGGAACGTGTGGCAATCCGGGGACAGGAAGTCATGCAGACCATTACATTTGAACTGGAAAATGCCAGAAAGGATGCCATGATGGTAACACCTATCGGTATCTGTTTAAGCTATTATGTACAGAGCAATAATTTTATTTTCGTGGAATTCAACGGAGAGCGGGTAAAGCTCTATGATAACGGCAAATTATCCGTGACAGATGCCGCTATGCAGATGCAGTTCCCCAATGACCAGCTGTTCCCCAGAAAAGGGGAAGCCCTTCTGTTTACTGTCAATGGTAAGACCCGTATGGTGCGGGGCGAACAGGGAGAGGCAGCAGTCATCCGGGTCAACGGAGACGAGGCGGATATGTATACCCAGGTACATAATGGGGACCGCATTGTGGTAACACCTTCCACGGAGGGCGAACCGGCGGTGCTGGAGCTGGGAAAACTCTCTGAACTGGGGGATGCACTGCAGGTCTATGTGAACGGTAAACAGATCAGTCTGCCGAAGACAGCGGAAGTCAACGGTCACAGAGAGAATGAATTCTACCGGATCGGCCAGAACGATGATATTCGGATTCGGAATTCTTATACTGTAAAGGAAATCGCAGAATTTCTGGATGTGCCTCTCGGTGCGGATATCAGGGTCAATGATACAGCGGCGCAGCCGGATACCAGAGTTTATGAGCATTTCACCGTAAGCTGGGATATGAAGAACCCGCTGCCGGAAGGGAGTTATGCAGACCTGCCGGATGCGGACACAGAAGAGGATGCCTATAGAGAAGAGCCTGTTTATGGAGAAGGGCCTGTGATGCAGAAAGCAGAGGCTGTGGCAGGAGAAGCGGCGATGACACAGGGGACAGAGACTGCGGCAGAAAACGGGACGGCTTCCGTGACAACGCAGGGGACTTCCGGGAAGCAGGACGAAAAGTACGAAAGCGTGGAACAGACGGCACAGAGCCAAAGCGTGGCACCACAGGGACCGCATCCATTAACAGTGATCGTGAACCATTCCCCCATCACCATGCAGGGTAAGGCTTCCTATGTATTTGTGGATGTGTTTGATTATATTGATTTTGATCTGGGATCCTCCGCATCCGCAGGCAGATCCATTGTGACGAACTTAAATGGACGCCCGGCACAGTTCATGGAACCTTTGAACGAGGGAGATGTGATCGAGATCTACTGGAAAAGCATGCACTAGTATGCATTAATGCCGAAGATGGAAAACGGCAAAGAGTAAGACAGAAGTAAGATAGAAAAGAGATTAAGAAGTTATGAGATTATGTAGTATTGCCAGCGGCAGCAGCGGCAACTGTATTTATGTGGGATCAGAGGCCACGCATCTGCTGGTGGACGTGGGAATCAGCGGCAAAAAGGCGGAGGCCGGGCTGAACAGTCTGGGACTCACCGGAAGAGATCTGGATGGCATCCTGGTGACCCACGAACATATGGATCATGTGGCGGGACTGGGTGTCATGGCGAGAAAATATGAAGTGCCGATCTATGCCACAACGGGAACCCTGGAAGAAATCCAGAAGATGGGGAATCTGGGCAAGATCGATCCAGCCCTGTTTCGGGAAGTGAAGGAAGATGTGAAACTGACTATCAAGGATCTCACTGTCAATCCCATGAAAATCTCCCATGATGCGGCACAGCCGGTGGGCTATCGTATTGCTTACGGAGATAAAAAGGTAGGAATCTGTACGGATTTAGGAGTCTATAATGATTACACTGTGGAGTGCCTGAAGGGAATGGATGCCTTGCTGCTGGAAGCGAATCATGATGTGAAGATGTTGCAGGTAGGACCTTATCCCTATTATCTCAAACAGAGAATTCTGGGGGACAGAGGACACCTTTCCAATGAAAATTCCGGCAAGCTGCTCTGTCGAATCCTGCATGACAAGCTGCAGGCTATCGTGCTGGGACATCTCAGCAAGGAGAATAATCTTCCGGAGCTGGCCTATGAAGCGGTCCGGATGGAAATCACCATGGGAGAGAACCCCTACCGGGCGGAAGACTTCCGGATGATGGTGGCAGACAGGAGCAATGTATCTCCGGTGATCAATATTGCGTAGCGGATGCGCAGCGCATCAGCCAGCATTATTCGTTGGAGCCGCATCATAGCACGCTTTTGCGTCATTTCATGACTAGCTTTGCTCCATAGTTTGGCGCTCGGTGCCTGAAACATATTCGCTCACAAAATGATGCAAGCATGATTTCTGTGTCTGAATATGTTCATAGGCTGAACTTGAGGTTGCAAATTGTAGTAAAGTGTAGTTTAATAGATAAAAATAATAGCATGATTTCATGCAGAAAATGAGGGCGATTATGAAAAGAACAATTATTACGGTAGTTGGTAAGGACACAGTAGGCATTATCGCAAAGGTATGTACCTATCTTGCGGAAAACGGCATCAATATCCTGGATATTTCCCAGACCATCGTACAGGGATATTTTAACATGATGATGATCGTTGACACCAACCAGATGCAGAAACCTTTTGGTGACATGGCAGATGAACTGGCTGTTCTCGGAGAAGAGATTGGCGTAGTGATCAAGTGCCAGAAGGAAGAGATCTTTGACAAGATGCACCGCATCTGATAAGCCCCACGATTTCGAAATAAATAAGACCCGAAGGGGCAGATAGGAGCCGTAATGATCAATTTATATGAAGTAACAGAGACCAACAAAATGATCGAGGAAGAGAACCTGGACGTGCGTACCATCACACTGGGTATCAGCCTGTTAGACTGTATCGATTCCGATCTGGACAGATTAAATGAGAGGATTTATAACAAAATCTACGAAGCAGCCAAGAATCTGGTGAAGACCGGAGAGGAGATCTCCAGAGAATTTGGCATCCCCATTGTAAATAAGAGAATTTCCGTAACTCCCATTGCACTGATCGGTGGTGCGGCATGTCATACGATAGAAGACTTTGCAAGTATTGCAAAGACATTGGATAAGGTAGCACATGAGGTTGGTGTGAACTTCCTGGGCGGTTATTCCGCATTGGTCAGCAAGGGAATGACCCCGGCGGACGAACTGCTGATCCGTTCCATTCCTCTGGCGCTGTCTACCACAGAGCGTGTGTGCAGCTCTGTGAACCTGGGCTCCACCAAGACCGGTATCAACATGGATGCCGTAAAGCTGATGGGTGAGATGGTCAGGGAGACTGCAGAGTATACCAAGGAAGATGATTCCCTGGGCTGTGCAAAGCTGGTAGTATTCTGTAATGCACCGGATGATAATCCTTTCATGGCAGGTGCCTTTCATGGTGTGACCGAAGCAGACAAGATCATCAATGTCGGTGTCAGCGGCCCCGGCGTTGTAAAGACCGCACTGGAAAAGGTGCGCGGCGAGAACTTCGAGGTTCTCTGTGAGACTATCAAGAAGACTGCTTTTAAGGTAACCCGTGTAGGTCAGCTGGTAGCACAGGAGGCATCCCGGATGTTAAATGTTCCCTTTGGCATCGTGGATCTGTCTCTGGCACCGACCCCGGCCATCGGCGACAGCGTAGCGGATATCCTGTGTGAGATCGGTCTGGAACATGCCGGAGCTCCCGGAACCACTGCAGCCCTGGCGCTGTTGAATGATCAGGTGAAAAAGGGCGGTGTTATGGCATCTTCCTACGTCGGCGGTTTAAGTGGTGCATTCATTCCTGTCAGTGAAGATCAGGGAATGATCGATGCCGTGAATGCCGGAGCCCTCACCATCGAGAAGCTGGAAGCCATGACTTGTGTCTGCTCCGTAGGTCTGGATATGATCGCCATTCCCGGAGACACCAAGGCAACCACCATTTCCGGTATCATTGCGGATGAAATGGCCATCGGTATGGTGAACCAGAAGACCACCGCAGTCAGAATCATCCCCGTAATCGGAAAAGGCGTGGGAGAGACCGTAGAGTTCGGCGGCCTGTTAGGTTACGCACCCATCATGCCCGTGAATACCTTCTCCTGTGATGCTTTCGTCAACCGCGGCGGCCGCATCCCCGCACCTATTCATAGCTTTAAGAACTAACTGGAAAGTTAGTTTGGTGTAAATAGTCCAAAAACGATGAATTCCGTACAAAAAAAGTTCCTAAATCAGGAATTTTTGTACGGAATTTCTTTATTTTGCTTATGCAGCGAAAATAGAGACTTTTTACATATAAAAATTTCATATTTTTGTATTTTT
>ERZ836760.3182-NODE-3182-length-10766-cov-2.631314_pt1 | contig 10766 bp, 7 predicted proteins | sample MGYA00519941_ERZ836760 | MGnify/ENA primary metagenome ERZ836760 (study PRJEB31850, sample SAMEA3708807) | human gut metagenome | biome: human gut; feature: human-associated habitat; material: faeces | place: China | collected 2014 ... | reverse complement strand
CCTCTTGCAAAAGGCCTGCCGCACCAATGACTACGAGCTGTACCGTCAGTATGCCGAGCTCGTCAATACGTCCTCCGTGTACCGCTTGCGGGACCTCCTGGAATTCGTCTACCCTGCCGGCTGCAGTATCCCTATTGAAGAGGTCGAAGCAGAAGACCGCATTGTCAAGCGCTTCCGTACAGGTGCCATGAGCTACGGTGCCCTCAGCAAGGAAGCCCACGAATGCGTAGCCCAAGCCATGAACCGTTTGGGCGGCCTGAGCAATACTGGCGAAGGCGGCGAAGATGCAGACCGCTTTGCAACAGATACAAACGACAAAATCAAGCAGGTTGCCTCTGCCCGTTTCGGCGTTACGAGCAATTACCTCATCCACGCCGATGAGCTGCAAATCAAGTGCGCCCAAGGGGCCAAGCCGGGCGAAGGCGGCCACCTGCCAGGCAGCAAGGTCTATCCGGATATTGCCAAGACGCGTCATGCTACGACGGGTATTGCCCTCATTTCCCCGCCGCCCCATCACGACGTCTATTCCATCGAAGATCTGGCAGAACTGATTTTTGATTTGAAAAATGCCAACCGCAACGCCCGCATTGGCGTAAAACTGGCCAGCGGTGCCGGTATTGGTACGATTGCTGCCGGCGTCGTAAAGGCCAAGGCCGATACGCTGACGATCAGCGGCTACGACGGCGGTACCGGTGCTTCGCCGCGTACGAGTCTGCGCCATACAGGCCTGCCCTGGGAAATCGGCCTGGCCGAAGTCCAGCAGACATTGCTCCTCAACCAGCTCCGCGACCGCGTACGCATCGAAGCCGACGGCAAGCTGCTGACCGGCCGGGATGTGGCCATTGCCGCCCTCTTCGGCGCTGAGCTCTTCGGCTTTGGCACGGCACCGCTCCTGACCATCGGCTGCCATATGCTGCGCGTGTGCCATCTCAACACGTGCCCCTACGGCGTCTGCACACAGGATGAAAAGCTGCGGAAAAACTTCAAAGGCAAGCCGGAGTACATCATCAATTTCATGCACTTCATCGCCCGGGATCTGCGGGAAATCATGGCCCGCCTGGGCTTCCATACGATTGACGAAATGGTAGGCCGCTATGATCTCCTGCGGCAAAAGGATACAGCTCCCAACGCGAAGGCCGCTACAGTCAGCCTGGACCACCTGCTCTACCGGCCCTATACAGACGTACACATTGGCCACCATTTTACGACCGGCCAGGATCACGAGCTCTCAAAGACCCTGGATATGTCAAAGCTCGTCCGCATGTGCCGGCCGGCCCTGGCAGCCCAAAAGCATGTCCGCGCCCGCTTGCGCATCCGGAACACAGACCGCGTCACAGGCACCCTCTTAGGTAGTGAAATCACCCACCGCTACGGAGAAAAGGGCCTGGCAGAAGATACGATCAAGCTCTGCTTCGTCGGTTCGGCCGGCCAGAGCTTTGGCGCCTTCATTCCCCAAGGCCTGACGCTTGAACTCGAAGGCGACGCTAACGATTATCTCGGCAAGGGTCTTTCCGGCGGCAAGATGATCGTCCATCCGCCTCTGGAATCAGCCTTCCCGGCAGAAGACAACATCATTATCGGCAACGTGGCCTTCTATGGTGCTACGAGCGGGGAAGCCTACATCAACGGCATGGCCGGCGAACGCTTCTGTATCCGTAACAGCGGCATGGAAGCCGTCGTCGAAGGCGTAGGCAACCATGGCTGTGAATACATGACAGGCGGCAAGGTGCTCGTCCTGGGCAGTACAGGCCGCAACTTTGCTGCCGGCATGTCCGGCGGTGTCGCCTATGTATACGATCTGGAACCGACCAACTGCAACCAGGAACTGGTCCGGCTGGAACCCTTGAGCAACGACGCAGAAGCCGCTGCCATTCAGGAGCTTCTCAGCCGCCATGTCCAGTATACGGGCAGCGAGCTGGGCCGCCGTCTCCTGGAAAACTGGGAAGATACGCAAAGCCGTATTACCCGCATCATTCCCGAAGCCTACGAAGAAATGCTGCACCTGATCGAACAGGCCAAGGCCGAAGGTCATAGCGACGCCGAAGCCCATGCCATGGCGTTCCGCATCAAACACGGCAAAAAATAAGCCTTTTTTCTATCCCCGTCTGTGCTGCAGGCGGGGATTATTTATGCCGTCCGTATGATGCCTGCCAAAAATATAGTATAATAGAGCTAGAACGACCTAACCTGTACAGACCGAAAGGAGACTTTCTATGTTCATTGACGATGCTGAAGGATTAGTTTTCCGGCCACCTAGTGAAGCGTACAGTTTCATTCTGCGCGCCACCATTGGCTGCTCTCACAATACATGCACCTTCTGTCCCATGTATAAAGAATCGCGCTTCCGCGTCCGGCCGCTGGACGAAATCGACGGGATTATCGAACGGGGTGCTGCGGCCTATCCGCATATCCGCCGTCTCTTTATTGCCGACGGCGACGCCCTGGTCTTACGGACGGACCAATTGCTGCATATCATCGAAAAATGCTACGCGTCCTTCCCGGCCCTGACGCGGATTGGCGCCTATGCGACGCCGGCCGATTTGAACCGCAAGACGCCGGAGGAACTAAAAGCCCTCCACGACGCCGGACTGGCCATTCTTTACATGGGGATCGAAAGCGGCGATGATGCCGTCCTGACCCACGTAAACAAAGGCACAACGGCTGCCGCAACGATTACAGCCGGCCAGAAGGCCTTGGCGGCAGGCTTTAAATTATCCGCCATGATTCTCCTCGGCCTGGGCGGCCAGGAACGGACCCACGAACACGCCCTGCATACAGCAGACGTCGTATCGGCCATCAACCCGACCATGCTCAGTGCCCTGTCCCTTATTATTCCGCCTACAGTGCCCCTGTACGAGGATGTGCAAAGGGGCACCTTTACACCGCTCACAGCCAAGGGCTTTATTCGTGAACTGCGGGAACTCCTGGCACACACGGAAATGACCCGCCCTTGTATCTTCCGCAGCAACCATGTGTCCAACCTCGCTCCCGTCGGCGGCAATCTGCCACAGGACAAGGAAAAGATGATACAAGCCTTGGACCTCATGCTGCCCCACATGGACGATACGACGCCCTTGCTGGGTAATATACACAACTTTTAACGCAGAGCAGGCAGTACGTCCCGCCCTGTCCGAAAGGGAGATGGTTCTCTGTGAAAAAAATACTGCTCTTGTTCGTTTCCCTGGTCATCCTGGCCGGTACGGCCCTTGCGGCGGACAGCACGCCTGTCCTGTTCGACAAGGAACGGACCGTCGTCGTCGTCCAGACCACGCAGGAAGGCTATCCTGTCCATTACATGCAATACCGGCTGGGCCAGCCCTTCCGCATTCCCTACTGGAACCGCATAGACGCGGCAGAACGACTGGCACCGGAAGAGATTACCGCTGCAGCCCTGAGCCAGCTGGCCCACGACTACAAGGCCGATCTCGTCGTCGTCCCGGTCGTACACACCTGGGTCTGGCAGCAGTCGGTCAACCGCTTTGGCTGGCACGATGACTACGAAATTTACACCTTATGCTGGTACGACCTGACCGTATATGCCTACAACGCGCAGGATGGTACACTGAAAAGCTACAGCTCCAAGGGTTCCGAAAAAGAACAAGCGTCCATTCTCAATGATCCGAACGACGTATTAAGCGTAGCCATGGATCAGATTATGGAAAAACTACCGTACAAACGCATTCCTGTCGAAGCAACAAAAGAAGCGGCGCCGTAAGGGCCGCTTTTTTTGTTGTCAGCCACTAATGGGCAGCGTGTCCTCGCCTTCCCCCGTAATGCCCGGATGGGTCATAGACCAGGGCGACAGGAAGTGCTCGATCTGTGCGTCTGTAAGAATATGATGTTCCCGCACGATATCCCGCACAGGCCGGTGGCTGTCATAGGCTTCCCGGGCCAGAAAGGCCGCCTTTTCATAGCCAATATGGGGCAACAGGGCCGTAATGACGCCGACACTGTGATCTACCCAGTACTGGCACTGACTGTCATTGGCTTCCAGTCCTTTGAGCAAATGCGTCACGAAGGCCCGGCTGGCATTGGTCAGACATTCGAGGGAGCGAAACAGATTATATGCCATGACCGGTTCCATGACATTCAGTTCAAACTGCCCGTTTTCCACGGCCAGCGTAATCGCCAGGTCGTTCCCAATGACCTGATAACAGGCCTGATCGAGGACTTCTGCCATAACCGGGTTGATTTTCCCGGGCATAATCGACGAGCCGGGCTGCCGGGCCGGCAGCTTCAGTTCATTCAGACCGCAGCGCGGCCCCGACGCCATGAGGCGTATATCGTTAGCCATTTTGATTAGGACCAGAGCGATACATTTCATAGCACAGGAAACGTCGGCAAAGCTGTCTGTATTGCTCGTCATGTCCATGAGGTTGCTCGCCGTTCTAAAGGGTTCACCTGTCCGGGCAGCCAGCTCTTCGGCTACGCTGCGGATATAATCCGGTTCCGCATTGAGCCCCGTCCCTACGGCCGTCCCGCCCAGGTTGATCAGGTGCAGGCCTGAGAGAGACCGTTCTATCCGTTCGCGGCCCCGGTGTACAGCCGATGCATAGGCCCCCATTTCCTGCCCCAGCGTGACCGGTACGGCGTCCTGCAGATGAGTCCGTCCCATTTTGAGGACGTCTTTAAAGGCATCTTCCTTAGCCAAAAGCTCCAATTCCAGCTCTTGCGGGACACGGCTGAGCTTGCGGCCCTTCATGAGCAGGCAGACCTTCATGCTCGTTGGGAATACGTCATTCGTAGATTGTGCCATATTGGCATGGTTGTTAGGCGAAATAAGGTCGTACCGCCCCTTGGGCTGGCCCAAAATTTCCAAAGCCCGGTTGCACAGGACTTCGTTCATATTCATGTTGACCGACGTCCCTGCACCGCCCTGAATGGGATCGACAGGAAACTGATCGAGCCACTCGCCGGAAACGATTTCATCGGCTGCCTGCAGCAGGGCCTGGCCAATCTTTTTCGGCATTCTGCCGCTTTTCATATTGGCCATGGCCGCCGCCTGTTTTACCAGTGCCATCGAACGAATGAAATCACCATCGAGACGACTGCCGGTAATATGGAAGTTTTCTATAGCCCGTACAGTCTGTACGCCATAATATACATCATCCGGCACAGGTACTTCCCCTAAAAAATCATGTTCCTTTCTCATCATCAATTCCCCCTATTGTACAGTTATTTATCATATATCTGCTGTCTGACGAAGCCCCTCCGCTCAGGCAGGCCAGCACCCCTCGTTTTATAGCACACGCAAAAGGCGCTATTGGATACCCCCATCCAACAGCGCCTTTGCCGTGCGATCTATAAAACTTGTGTATATAATACAGTCTCGTTCTGCCTTTGTCAAGACCCGATCCGTCTCCTATTCCTACCGTTGCGGTTATGATTTACACGCATTTCTATATGAATTATAATGAATATAACAGCAAGGATCGATTTTTTTCTGTAAAGGAGCGGATCATTATGGAATTAGAAGTTATGTGGGAAAAGATGATTGACTGTTTAAAGAAAGAGGTAAAACCGGCGACAGGCTGTACGGAGCCGATATCCCTTGCCTATGCAGCAGCCGTAGCAGCCAGTAAGCTGGGCTGCCCGGTAGAACGGATTGAAGCAAGAGTATCGGCGAACATGATGAAAAACGGCATGGCCGTCATCGTCCCCGGCACGGAAACACCAGGTCTCTACATTGCCGCCGCCGTGGGCGCCTTAGGCGGCGACCCGGAAGGCGGCCTGCAGGTACTGAAAAAACTGCCGCCTAACGCCGTACGCCAAGGCAAAAAGATGGTAGCCGACAACCTGGTCAGCGTCGATATTGCCGACGTACCGAATGTGCTCTACTCAGAAGCCAAGGTCTTTGGCAGCAGTCACAGCGTCTGCGTCTCCATTGCCGACGACCATACCAACATCGTACGTATCGAAAAGGACGGCCACGTCATCTTTGAAGCACCGCCGGTGGCCCAGGACGAAATAGCGCCGGAACAGCTTTTCCTCAATAATCTGACCTTAAAGGACATTTATCAGTTTGCTACAGACTGTCCCTTAGACAAAATCTCCTTTATGGAAGAAGCCGCCGTCCTCAACGAAGAATTAACCCGCGTCGGCTTATCGGAAAAATACGGCCACTGTGTAGGCTATACCATGAAGGCAGAAATGCAAACGGGCTTTTTGAGCAACGCCCTGCAGGATCAGGTCATCATGGAAGCCGCAGCTGCCTCAGACGCCCGTATGGGCGGTGCACCCTTGCCGGCCATGACCAATTCCGGCTCCGGTAACCAGGGTATCGCTGCGACCATACCGGTCGTCGTAACCGCCAGGAGGATACAGGCCAGCAAGGAACGGCTCATCCGTGCCCTGACCTTAGCGCACATGACCTCCATCTACATCCATAGCTTCCTGCCCCGCCTCTCCGCGCTCTGTGCGACCGGTACAGCCGCCATGGGCGCCGCTACCGGTATGGTCTGGCTCTTAGGTGGCAAGCTGAAGGACGTAGAAGATACGATTTCCAACATGACCGGCGACCATATCGGCATGGTTTGCGATGGTGCCGGCAACAGCTGTACCTTGAAGGTAGCTACGGCCTGCGATGCCGCCTGCCGGGCCGTCATGCTCGCCCTGCACAATATCCGGGTCACCGGCAGTGAAGGCCTGGTCAGCAACAGCGCCGATGAATCGATCCGCAATATCGGTGCCCTCGCCCGTGACGGCATGCAGCAAACGGATGAAGAAATCTTACATATTATGCTGAACAAAAATAAAGTCAAAGCCTGACATGTTCCGCAGCAAAGAAGGCCTGTGCAGCAGCACGGGCCTTCTTTCTATGTCAGAGCTCACATTTCATATAGATGACGTTGGGCATAGGGTTGTCATAGTAGGCATCCGTTTCGTGAAAGCCGGCTGCCTCATACATGCGAATAGCACTTTGCATGGTGTCCGTAAACGAATCGAGCACCATTTCACGATAGCCGTCGGCCCGGGCCTGCTCCATGATAGCCGCTACCAGTTTTTGGCCGGCTCCCCTATGGCGCCACGCAGGCCGCACGTAGAGGCGCTTCATTTCACAGGACCGCCCGTCCAGCCGGTGATAGGCCACACAGCCGGCCAGCGTACCGTCCTCACAGACGGCAGCCAGCAGGCGGCCGTAGGGATAGACATAATGCGTGTCTAAATGGTCCAGCTCCTCGGACAGGTGCTGAAAGCCCAAATCCATGTGCAGAGAATCTGTATACTCGATGATCAGTTCCTTTATCTCAGCTAACCGCTCCGTACCATCAATAATTTTCATCAGCCTAACCTCCCCGGGCCTGCAGGCCTGTCTTAACCGGCCAAAATCTTGCCCTGTTCAATTTCAACCATGTGAATCGTGTCCGTTTCACCGGCCAGAAGCTGCTGCACAGATGCAGCCAGGTCACGCGTTTCTTTCGAGCATGTAAAGAGAAAAATCTGTTCTGTCTTCCCTAAATCGGCGAGAAAACGCAAGGCCTCCTGCTGCCGCTGTTCATCAAAACGCACGAGAATATCATCGAGAATGATCGGCATCGGTTCTATCTGCCGTGAAAAGGCCATGGCCAGGCTGAGGCGGATAGCCAAATATACCTGGTCGGCCGTACCACTGCTCCGTGCCATCGACGGCAAAGAGCTGGCGGCCGTCAAAGCTGGCCTGCAAGGTATAGCGTCCCTGGGTCATCAAATGGAGGTAATCACCGGCCTGACGAATGACCTGGGGCTGCCGCACCCGTTCATAATAGGCCTGGGCTTCTCCCAGCATGTACTGGGCAAAGAGGCAGGTCAGCCATTCATCAGTCGCCGTATCGAGTACGGCCTTGCGGTTTTCCTTTTCCTGCAGGAGCCGGCTCGATTCTTCACTCTTTGCCATTTGGCTGAGCCGTTCGACAATGCTGCCGCGTTTTTCTGCTACGTCGGCCAGTTTCTTTTCCGTATCGGCAATTTTTCGTTCGTAATACGTCTTTTCTTCCTGCCACGTGTGAACGTCGTGAATCTTCAGCTCGTGCCGCAGCTGGGCCAGATTTTTCGGCTGTTTGGCAATGAGCTTCAAGTGCGCTTCCGATTGTTCATATACTTCCTTGTATTGATGGAACTGACGGAATTTAAGCACTTTGCTGCGGAATTCCCCTGCCGTTTGGGACCCCGTTTCCTGGAGGATCTCCGTTTGCTGATGGAGGCGGATTTCTTTATCCTTCCGCCACTTTTCCAGCTCCTGCTTCTGTTCTTCCTGCTGCCGGTCCTGTTCCCGCGCTACTTCTGCCTGGACGCGAATCGTTTGCCACTGCTGGTACATGGCTTCAATACCGTCCGGCGAGACGTCCTGGCGCAGGCCTACTTCGCGGAAGATCTGTTCTGTTTCATCCTGAACGTGGGCAATTTGCTGAAGCAGGGCATCCTTGCGGCTATGCCATTCCTGTAACGACCGGTGTGCCGTCTGATAGGCATCCCAGACTTCCTTAGCCTCCTGTACCTGCCCATAGTCCAGCTTGGTAAAGCCCGTTTCTGCCTGCCAGGCAGCCCAGGCCTTACGGCAGTTTTCCAGCTTTTCCTCCCAGCCCTGGCCGTCAGCTTCCCATTTCTGGTAAATGGCATCATACATGACCTGCTGTTCCTTGCTCCACGCGTCTTTTGTTTCCCGCGTTTTCCAGTCCATGTACTGCTTGCGCACGTGGTCCAGGCATTGGGTCCAGCGTTCGTTGTCGTCAGCGATGGAAATTTCCATGTGCTGGTCTTCTGCCATGGCTGCCAAGTGTGTCTGAATCCGGGCCAGCTGTCCTTCTAATTCTTCCATACGCCGTGGCCGGCGGTGGGCGTTAGCCCGTTGCTTGAGAAACGCAGCGCCAGCCAGAACTAGGCACACTGCCGCTGCGGCGCCGCCTATGGTCTGATCGAGATCATACTGGAAAATACCCGTAACCAGGCCGATGGCCGCGACGACAAAGAGCAGCCCCAAGGCAAAAAAGGCATGGCTCGTTTCTGCCGGTTCCTGGCGCAGCAGGGCCAGCATGTCTTGCACCTTTTCCCGTTCCGACAGGGATTCCTGAATGGAAACTACGGCTTTGCCCAATTCCTGCCACTCTTCCCGCGTCCGTTCCGGTACGCTGGGATCGGCCTCCGTCAGGGGCGCGCTGACATTTTTCGGTTTCGCTGCCTGCCACTTCTCTTCTTCCCTGATGCATGTCGCCAAATGCTGGGCCATGCTCAAGGGCCGTGTCCATTCGACGTGCTCCGGCACGGTCGTTTCCGTCCACTGCTTGAGCTCCTGGGCGTATTTATTTTCGTCATACTGCCAGTCCATTTCCTTGGCTTCGTGCGTCTCCAGTTCGCTCAGCGCCTGCTGCCACTGTGGTACTTTATGATAGAGGGCGTCGATCTGGGGGCCGCAAATCACCCAGCGGTTCCATTCCGGCTTAAAGGCCGGTTCCTTGCGGATGGACGCTTCTATTTCCTTAATTTTTTCATCTACATCGCGCAGCTTATTTTCCAGGTCGCTCCAGCGCTGAGCTGCGTCGGCGGGAAATTGGGAGACCGCTGCCAGGTCCTGCATGTGCTTCATCGCTTCCTGGCCCCGTTTGTAGACATCCCACGCCGCCAGGGGCATGGCAACCTTTTCGATTTGCTGCTTCGTTTCTTCAATGCTTAGGCGCAGCCGTTTTTCTACGTCGTGGGTCTGCTTTTCCTTTTCCTGCAAATCGGCAAACTCGTCTTCATCATAGGACAGGTGGCTGATCTTGCGCTCAAATTCCCGCTGTTCCTGAAGGAGCATATTAATGGGCTTTTTGCCCTGCGGCGAGGCCACCAGGAGCTCGCCCATTTTCTGGGTAAAATCACGCCGCGTAAGGCCCATGCGCACGCCGCCTTCGATACTGAAGAAGTGACTGCGCACGTCTTCATTCGAAAGGATCTTAAAGCCCTGCAGGTCTTCCAGTCCCATGGCAAAAATCTTGTCGTACGTATTGTGATCGAGGCTGTGCCACCAGAGATCGGCCGGTTCCTCGTGGAGTGTTTGGTCGCCGTCGGTAATGTACGATTCCTTTTCATTGCGGTAAATGGTATATTCCTTTCCGTTTTCCCGGCGAATATCCATGTGCCCGAAATAGCCCTTCCACTCGCCGCGGGGATAGCCGAAAAACATGGAGCGCACATACTTCATGAGTGTCGTCTTGCCACTTTCATTCTGACCGTGCATGACGATCAGGCCCCGTTCCGGCGGCGTCCAGGATACGTTATGATAAATGCCAAAATCATCCAAATTCATGCGTATAATATTCATACTCTATCCTCTTTTATCCTCCAGCAGTTTCTGCATGCCCAGCCACTTCGCCTTTTCAAAGGCTTCCAAGAGCCGGTCGTCAGAAATACTGCGTCCATAGGCTCCCAGGCGTTCGAATTCCGGACGCTGTGCCAAGACCTCGCGCAAGGCCTTTACCTTTTCGTCGCGCGGCAGGCTTTCCAGTTTATCGAATACGTTCAGATAATCGCCTACCGTAGCGGGCAGCTTGCTCCGTTCGCCGGCGTTGATCTTAGGCCGCGCCAGGTTGCGCAGGCGCTGTACCATGACGAAGGCATACTTGCCGGCCTCTTCTTCGCGCCACGCATCGATCCAGTACTGCGTAGCCTCCGGATTATTCAGTACCTGGTACATGCTGCCGGCACCGGTGAACTGAATCGTCAAAAACGTAGGCTTGCCTATGTCCTTGCGGATCTTTTCCTTCGTAAAGCGGACAGCATCGCGAAGCTCCGACACGGATTCAAAGGGAGCA
>ERZ836760.3181-NODE-3181-length-10767-cov-2.830190_pt1 | contig 10767 bp, 10 predicted proteins | sample MGYA00519941_ERZ836760 | MGnify/ENA primary metagenome ERZ836760 (study PRJEB31850, sample SAMEA3708807) | human gut metagenome | biome: human gut; feature: human-associated habitat; material: faeces | place: China | collected 2014 ... | reverse complement strand
GAAAAAGGTGATCTGGTCCGTACGAGTTGCACAAGGATGCTGATATGACGAATTTTCTTCACGGCCGCACGGCTGTTCTGGCGGGGCACGGGTTCGATGAGAACGGCCCCTATCTGCTGATCAACGATGTCGACCGAGCGGAGCAGCTGCGCTTTTCGGTTCTGGGCAAGACTTTCTCGCTCAAGCGACTGCCGCGACGTCGCTGCGTAGGGCGTTTCGACTTGGAAACGCAGGTGAAAAGCACGTGCCCGCTCAACGTGGAGCTGCTGCCCGATGCGAAGGAAACCATGTGCCCCGCGTGCATCGAAGCCACGGGCTTCAATCCTTCGTTCTACTATGCCGACTTTATTTCCGCCCAGCAGCGCGCTTACAATCTGACGCCGCATTTCACGTACCTGGCCTATTTCTCGCCCCAGCACGTGAAGGCCGGCATCTCGTCTGAAACGCGCGGCATCGAGCGCTTGCTCGAGCAGGGCGCTCGTGCGGCTCGCATTGTGGGGCGGTTCGGCTGTGCGGACGATGCGCGCGAACTGGAAGCCGCGCTGTGCTCGCAGCAGGGCATTCTGGAAACCATGCGCGCTTCCGTGAAGACGAAGCTGCTCGTCGAGGCGCGGTTCGACTTTTCCGAGGCGAAGCGCGTGCTTGACGCTACGGCGGAGCGCTTGGGCCTTGAGGACGCCGAGCCGGCGCAGGATCTTTCGCCCTACTACTTCGGCGGTCCGTCGCCTGACGTGCACGACCTGCAGATTCCCGATGGGCACGAAGGCGAATGCGGCGGCCGCTGCATCGGCATGGTGGGCGGCGCGCTCGTTTTCGAGCAGAGCGGCACCAACTACGTGGTGGCGGTGAAGGATTGGGAGTCCCATGAGGTCGAGCTTCTAAAGGATGAGGTCATCTGCGAATACGCCTTCGAGCCTCAGCAGTTCTCGCTGTTCTAGGTTGCTCGCGGGCCGCTGTGCGGGCGGCGGCGCACGCGCTGGCGGGAGAGCGGTGGTCGTTTGGGCGGCTGACCCGCCTCCTGCTTGCGCCGCTGGCAGACGAAGCGAGGCGCAGGGGTGCGCCGTTGGTTCGTTTTTGGCTTCGAAGGGGTGTGCGTCCCTTTTGCGCATGTGCGCGTGCTTGCGATTGCCGCGCGGAGGCATTGCCTCGATGCTGCCGGGGTGGAAGAAGGCCCTACGTGTGATTGCGACTTCCGCGCAGAGGCCTTGCGCACGAAAAATCCCGTTTGCTGGCAGGTTTCGACGTTTAGGAGTCGTCAGGGCGAGCGTCCTGTCCGCCGCCGTGCGGCTTGCTTTGCGTTTCGCCTGTCCATAGCGCTGGTCTGTCGCATCGTGCGTTCGCGGGCGTTCGTCCTGCTGCTTTCGACGACCTCAAACCGTCAAAACCTGCCAGCGAAGGCGGTTTTTCGTGCGCGCCCCTTGCTTTGAGTTGCAAATGCCGCGCTGGTCCTTCTTGCTGCCGCTCGTGAATAGCGAGCAGGTTCCGCCGCCGCGCACATGCGTCGAAGCTGGCGCTTCTGGCGACATGCCTTGTCGCCGCTTGCACGCAGCGCATCGCTGCTTTTGCCGGTAAGCCGCTCTCGATGTGCCGTTCGCGTCGTAAAATGCAGGCAATCCCATATTCTTCTTGCTTTACTACTCTACTGTGATAAAGTACGATGCACGGGGCGGGTTCGCGACCGCAGTGTGGAGACGCGCAGGGCAACGCAAGCCGCGCAGTAACGCAAGCCGCACGGCCGCAACGCAAGCCGCGCAGCAACGCAAGCCGCGCCGCAACGCAAGCCGCGCCGCTGCAACGCAAGCCGCGCCGCCACGCAGCGCGCCCGCGGCCACAACGCCGCAGCGCGCCATAACGAACAGGTGCAATGCCAAGACGAGCAGGGAAGAGGAGCCGATGAATTTCGCAACGCCGGCAGGTTTCAGAGACGTGCTGTCAGAAGAAGCGCAGCAGCGCGAGCTCATCGCGCGCGCCGTGCAGGATCGGTTCGCTTCGTGCGGATACGCGCTCATCGAAACGCCCACGCTCGAAGCGATGGACGTCATGCGGGCGAGCGGCCGTCTGCCCGGATCCCCCTTCAAGTTCTTCGACTCGCAAGGCGACCTGCTGGCCATGCGCCCCGACGTAACGTTGCAAGTGGCGCGCATGGTGGCCACGCGGCTGCCGGGCCAGCCCGGGCCGTTCCGGTTCCGCTACATGCAACGCGTGTTCCGCGAGGCCGAAGTGGAGCTGCAAGCCGCCGCGCGCGAGCTTACGCAGATGGGCGTCGAGTGCATCGGCGTGTCGGGCCCCGAGGCCGATGCCGAGGTGGTGGGGCTTCTCGCCGAGGCGCTTTCCCTGGCGGGCGTACGCGATTGCACCATGGCGCTTGCCACGGTGGGCGTCCTGCGCGCGCTTCTGGAGGCAAGTGGCGCGCCCGCTTGGTGGAAGGAGCAGGTGCTCGATGCGTACCACGCCTCGAACTTCGTGGAGCTCGATCGCCTGACAAGCCCCGAGGGGGCGATTCCGCCGGTCGATCCCGTCTCGAATCCCGATCGCTTCACGGGTCGCGTCACGGTCCCTCCGGTGTTCGCCGCCGCCATCCGCGCGCTGCCGCGCGTCCGCGGCGGCCGCGAGGCGATTGACGAGGTACGTGCGCTCGTGGCGCCGTTGGGTTGCGAAGACGGCCTGGACGACTTCGCTCGCACGTACGACCTGCTTGCGCAAGCGGGGCTCGGCGCGCGCATCCTGGTCGATTTCTCGGTCATGAGCTCGTTCGATTATTACACGGGCATCGTGTTCGAGGCGTACGCGCCGGGCGTGGGCGCGCCTTTGGGCAGCGGCGGTCGCTACGACAACATGATCGCCGCGTACGGCCAAAGCCGTCCCGCCGCCGGCTTCGCGTTCTTCCTGGAGCAGGCGATGGCCGCTGCCGCCCGCGAACGGGCGGCGGTGCCCGAGGACGAGCGTCCCCTGCGCGTTGCGGTCCCCAAGGGTTCCCTGAACCCGGGCACCATCAAGGCGCTGGCCGATGCGGGCCTGGACGTGTCGGGCCTTGCCGATTCGGGGCGCCAGCTCATCATCAGCAACCCCGGCGTGGATTACGTCATCGTGCGGCCCACTGACGCGCCCGTGTTCGTGGCGCTGGGCGCTGCCGACTGCGGCGTCTGCGGAAAGGACTCGCTTCTGGAGGCGTCCCCCGACGTCGTGGAGCTGGTGGACCTGCGGTTCGGGGCGTGCCGCTTCGTGGTGGCCGAGCCTGCCGGCGCGGCCGAGGCCACGGCGGCGCACCATCGCGAGCTGGGATCCATCCGCGTGGCTACGAAGTACCCGCGCATCACGCAGGCCCACTACGCGAAAACGGGCACGCAGGTGGAGATCGTGAAGCTGCACGGCAACATCGAGCTCGCCCCCTTGACGGGCATGGCCGAGCGCATCGTGGACATCACGGCCACCGGCACCACGCTCAAGGAGAACGACCTCGTGGTGGTCGAAGAGGTGCTGTCGTCGACCGCTCGGTTCTTCGCGAACGCCTGCGCGTTTCGCACGGACGCTCGTATCGTACAATTGGCCCAGGCATTGCAGCAGGGCGCGGACGCGCCCGCGTCGCAGCAGAATGCAGAACAGGAGTAAGCCCATGCGTCGTGTTACCCTTGCACCCGGCGAAGTATTCTCGAACGCCCACCTCAAGCGCACCGGCGCTTTCAACGCCGAGGCCCTTGCGGCGGCTACCGACATCATCGCGGATGTGCGCGAGCGCGGCGACGCGGCCTTGCGCGACTACACCGAGCGCTTCGACGGCGTGCGCGTGGAAGATTTCCGCGTGCCCTATGCCGACATTGCCGAAGCGGTGACCCGCGTCGACGACCGCACGGTCAAGGCGCTGCGCCAGGCAGCCGACCAGATCCGCGACTTCCACGAGCGCCAGCGCCAGCAAAGCTGGTTCACCGTGCGCGAGGACGGCGCGCTCGTGGGCAGCAAGGTGGAGCCTTTGGAGTCGGTGGGCATCTACGTGCCGGGCGGCCGCGCGCTCTATCCGTCCACCGTGCTCATGAACGCCCTGCCCGCCGCCGTGGCCGGCGTGCCGCGCATCGTGTGCGTTACGCCTCCCGCTCCCGGCGGGGGCGTGGACGCGGCCATTCTGGAGGCATGCCGCATTTCGGGCGTGACCGAGATCTACACGGTGGGCGGCGCGCAGGCCGTGGGGGCGCTGGCGTACGGAACCGAATCCATCGAGCCGGTGGCGAAGATCACGGGTCCCGGCAACGCCTATGTGGCGGCTGCGAAGAAGATCGTCTCGGGCGATGTCGGCATCGATATGATCGCGGGCCCGTCAGAAGTGTGCGTGGTGGCCGACGCCACGGCCGATCCGGCGCTCGTGGCCATCGACCTCATGGCCCAGGCCGAGCACGACCCCTTGGCGGCGTGCTACCTGGTCACGTTCGACGAAGCGTACGCCGACGAGGTGGAGCGCATGGTCGAGCGGCACCTGGAGTCCTCCACGCGCGCCGAGATCACGGCCGCGTCCCTTGCCGACCAGGGGCTCGTGGTGGTGTGCGACAGCATGGACCAAGCGCTCGAAGCCGTGAACGTTATCGCGCCCGAGCACCTGGAGCTGCACGTTGACCACGCCTTCGATCTTTTGGGCGCCATTCGCAACGCGGGCGCCATCTTCCTGGGCGCTTGGACGCCCGAGGCTGTGGGCGATTACGTGGCCGGACCGAACCACACGCTTCCCACGGGCGGCACGGCGCGCTACGCAAGCCCGCTTTCGGTCGACGAGTTCGTGAAGAAGTCGAGCGTCATCCAGTACTCGTCGGCTGCGCTCGCTCGCGATGCGGAAGCCGTCATGACCATCGCGAGCCATGAAGGCCTGTGGGCGCATGCGAAGAGCGTCGAGATGCGCAAGAACCTGCTGGAATGCGGAAACGTGTTCGGGGCCGGGGACGGCGGTGCCGATGCGTAGCGTACGCCTTCCCGCCCCGCAGCTGGCGAGTCTTTCGCCGTACGATCCGAAGTACCTGCCGGCCGAGGCGTTTTTGTCGGCGAACGAGAATCCGCACGACGTGGACCAGGACATACGGCATGAGATCATGCGCGAAGTGAAGCGCCTGCCGCTCAATCGCTACCCGGATCCGCTGGCCAACGACCTGCGCGACATGATCGCCGAGGCGAACGGCCTGGATCGCGATCAGGTGCTCGTGGGCAACGGCGGCGACGAGCTGCTGTTCAACATGGCGCTGGCGTGGGGCGGCCCCGGACGCACGTTTTTGAACCTGCCGCCCACGTTCTCGGTCTACGACAACAACGCGCGCCTGACGGGCACGACGGTGGTCGACGTGCCGCGCCGGGCCGACTACTCCATCGACGAAGAGGCCGTGTTGGCGCGCGTGGCGCAGGGCGACATCGATTACCTGGTGGTGACCAGCCCGAACAACCCCACGGGACAGCTGGCCGGCGAGACGTTCATGTTGGAGCTGCTCGACGCGACGGACGCGCTCGTCATGGTGGACGAGGCGTACTTCGAGTTTTCGCGGCAAACCATGCGCCCGTATCTCGACCGCCACAAGAACCTGGTGATCCTGCGCACGTTCTCGAAGGCGTTTTCCCTGGCGGGCGTGCGCATGGGCTATCTTCTGGGCGACGCGGACGTGGTTCGGGAGTTCGCCAAGGTGCGCCAGCCGTATTCGGTAGACGCGGTTTCGCAGGCGGTGGCTCGGGTGGTGTACGCGAACCGCGCGAAGTTCGAGCCCGGCATCCGGCGCATCATCGAGGAGCGGGCTCGCGTGATCGAGGGCTTGCGCAAGATTCCCGGCGTCAAGCCGTTTCCGTCGGATGCGAACTACGTGCTGTTTCGCATGGAGTCGGCGGCGCAGACCTGGCAGGCGCTGTACGATCGCGGCATCTTGGTGCGCGATCTGTCCCGGGCTGCGCATTTGGAGGATTGTCTGCGCGTGAGCATTGGAACGCCGCAGGAGAACGACCGGTTTTTGCGCGCGCTGCGCGACATCGTCATGGAGAAGAGGTAACTATGGCCGAGCGGGGCATGCGACGTGCGCGGGTCGAGCGCGCGACGAACGAAACGGACATCAAGCTGTCCGTCGACCTGGACGGAACGGGGCGCGCCGACGTGGAGACCGGCATCGGGTTTTTCGACCACATGCTGTGCGCGTTCGGGCGGCATGGGCTGTTCGATCTGGAGGTACGCGTCAAGGGCGACCTGGAAGTGGACGGGCACCATACGGTGGAGGATGCCGGCATCGTGCTGGGGCAGGCGTTCGCCCGCGCGCTTGGCGACAAGCGCGGCATCCGTCGCTTCGGGTCGCTCATGCTTCCCATGGACGAGGCGCTGGTGCTGGCGGCGTGCGACCTTTCGGGGCGCGGGCAACTGCACTGGGACGTGGACGTTCCTCCCGTTATGCTGGGAACGTTCGACGCAACGCTGGCAAAGGAGTTCTTCATCGCGTTCGCCGCGAACGCCGGCGTGACCTTGCACGTGCGCAAGCTGGCGGGAGAAAACGTCCACCACGTGCTGGAGGCGGCGTTCAAGGCCGTCGCGCGGGCGCTGCGCGAAGCCGTCGAAGCCGACCCGCGCGCTGCGGGCGCGCTGCCCACCACGAAGGGCGCCCTGTAGAGCGTCCCGACCGGCGAGCGGGCACCATACGCCCGCTTTCCGGCCGACCCGTATTGGCAAGCAGAGATTGGAATGCTTGAAACATGATAGCCGTTGTCGATTACCATAAAGGGAACCTGAAGAGCGTGGCGCGCGGCCTGGCTGCGGCCGGCGGCGATGCGGTCGTCACCGACGATGCGAGCGTGATAGCCCGCGCCGACGCCGTGGTGCTTCCGGGGGTGGGCGCGTTCGCCGATGCATCGGCCTCCATGCGCGCGCTGGGGCAGGCCGACGTCGTGCGGGCCCGCATCGCCGCGGGCGTTCCCTTTTTGGGCATTTGCCTGGGACAGCACCTCATGTTCGAAGAGGGCGTCGAAGGCGCGTCCGAGGCCGATGACGAAGCGTCGTCGAACAATGCGCCCGGCCTTGCCGTTCTTCCCGGCGTGGTGGCCAAGATGCCCTCCGTCGATGCGTCGGGCCGGCTTCACAAGGTGCCCCATGTGGGCTGGAACACGGTGGAGGTGACGGATCCGGCCTGCCCTTTGCTCAAAGGCGTCTCATCGGGCACTTATTTCTACTTCACGCACAGCTACGTTGCGCCTTCTGGACCCTTCGTTGCGGCTGAGACCACGCACAGCGTGCCGTTTCCCAGCGTGGTGCAGTACGGGCAGGCGGCGTTCGGCGTGCAGTTCCATCCCGAGAAAAGCTCGGACGCGGGCGCAGCGCTGCTGCGCAATTTCGTCGACATCGTGAAAGGGGCGTAGCATGCATTTGCTTCCCGCTATCGACATCCTGGGCGGCAAGGCCGTCCGCCTGGCAAAGGGCGACTACAGCCAGGTGACCGTGTACAACGACGACCCCGCCGCGCAGGCGCAGCTGTTCGAGGAAGAGGGCGCGTCCTGGCTGCATGTGGTGGACCTTGACGGCGCGAAGTCGGGAGCGCCCGAGAATATTGCCATCATCGAGCGGATTCTCAAAAAGACCCTGCTCAAAGTGGAAGTGGGCGGCGGCGTTCGGTCGCTCGACACCATTGCGCGCTTGGCGGACGCGGGCGTGTCGCGCATCGTGCTGGGCACATCGCTCGTGGCCGATCCGTCGTTTGCGGAGGCCGCGATCGACGCGTACGGCAAGCTTTTGGCTGCTGGCGTAGACGCGAAGGGCGGGGAAGTGGCCGTTTCCGGTTGGCGCGAAGGCTCGGGCGTTGCCGCCGAGGAGCTGGCCCGCCACGTTTCCCAGCTGGGATTTCGTCATCTCATCTACACCGACATCGCGCGCGACGGCATGCAGACCGGCATCGAGGCGCAGGCGTACGTGCGCATGGCGCAGGCGTTCGGGCACCCCGTGGTCGCGTCGGGCGGCGTTGCGGGCGTAGCCGACATCGAGCGCTTGGCTCCCGTTGCTGCGAGCATCGAGGGCGTGATCGCGGGCCGCGCCATCTACGAAGGCGCGCTTTCGGTTGCCGAAGGGGTGCGCGCCTGCGAGGCTGCAACGCGCGCTGCCGAAGCGGCGGCCGTGCAGGCGAACCCGTGCGGCGTCGCCCTGCCGACGAAGCCGGCCATCGGCCCGGATGAGCCGCATCCGGCGCCCGTCATGCCCTGTTGATCCATGGCCACCGCCGCAGGTGCGGCGTACGATGCAGTCAAAAAGGGGATCGACAAGCTGTTCAAGGGCAAGCAAAGGTAGGACGGACGAAGAAGGATCGCCGGGCGCTTCTTGCCGACGGCGCGAACGACGGGTAGGAAAGGACAGGCATGCTAGCAAAACGGGTCATTCCCTGCATGGACGTCAAGAACGGGCGCGTGGTGAAGGGCGTCAACTTTGTGAACCTGCGCGACGCGGGCGACCCCATCGAGCTTGCCCAGCGCTACGATCAGCAGAAGGCCGACGAAGTCATCTTCTTGGACATCACCGCCACCAGCGACGACCGGGCCACTACGGTGGAACTGGCCAGCCGCGCGAGCGAGGAGCTGCACCTGCCGTACTGCGTGGGAGGCGGGTTTCGCAGTGTGGCCGACATGCGCACCATGATCGCGGCCGGTGCCGACAAGGTGTCGGTGAACTCGGCCGCCGTGGCTGATCCCGACCTGATATCCCAGGCTGCAGCGGCGTTCGGGTCGCAAGCTATCCTGTGCGCCATCGACGCGAAGAGCGTGGCGGGCAATCCGAACAAGTGGGAGGTGTACGTGGCTGGCGGCCGTAAGGCAACCGGCATCGACGCGGTGGAGTGGGCGCAGGAGGCGGTTCGGCGCGGAGCAGGGGAGATCCTGCTCACCAGCATGGATCGCGACGGCAGTCGCGACGGGTTCGACTGCGCCCTCACGCGCGCCGTGGCGCGGGCGGTGAACGTGCCCGTCATCGCAAGCGGCGGCGTGGGCAAGCTGGAGCATTTCGCCCAGGGGATCATCGAGGGAGAGGCCGACGCCGTGCTGGCCGCGAGCGTGTTCCATTTCGGCGAGCTGACGGTGCGCCAGGTGAAAGAGCACATGCGCGCGCAGGGAATCCCGGTAAGGTTGTGATCATGGACGTTTCCGCTCTTTCGTACAACGAGGCCGGCCTTGTGCCGTGCATCGTCCAAGACGCCGACACGCTTGAAGTGCTCATGATGGCGTGGATGAGCGAAGAATCCCTGCGCCTGACGCTCGAGCGCGGCGAAACCGTGTTCTGGAGCCGCAGCCGCCAAGAGCTGTGGCACAAGGGCGCCACCTCGGGAAACGTCCAGAAGCTGGTCGAACTGCGCTACGATTGCGACGCCGACACGCTGCTCGCTCTGGTGAACCCGGCCGGCCCCGCTTGCCACACCGGCGCGCGCAGCTGCTTTTACCGGGTTGTGGAATAGGGCTGCGGCGACGGCCTTTCGTCTGCGCCCTTCGCCCGGCCGCGCGCTGATCCGTAGCCGTACCTCCATCGCAAATACACGCATCGACCTCGTTTTTGCTTGAACGATATGATGACATGCGCTACCATAAAGCCAGTTCTTTTGCCTTTCAAGGAAGAAAACCCATCACATTGCATCTCATTCACGGGACTCATGCGCGCCTTCGCGCGCGTTTCACACTGATACGTCACAACATAAGGAGGACTGGGTGAAGTTTTTTCTGGACACCGCTGACCTGACCGAAATCGAGGAAGCGGCTAGTTGGGGAGCGCTCGCAGGCGTGACCACGAACCCCACGCTGTACGCGCGCACGGGCGGCAAGCTGTCCGATTTCCACAACCACATCAAGCGCATCTGCGACATCGTGGACGGACCGGTTTCCGCCGAGAGCGTAGCCATGACGCGCGACGAGATCGTGCGCGACGGCCGCGAGCTGGCCGCCATCGCCCCGAACGTGGTCGTGAAGGTTCCCACCATGGTCGAGGGCCTGGCCGCCACGCGCACGTTGGCCGACGAGGGCATTCCCGTCAACATGACGCTGTGCTTCAGCGTGCCCCAGGCCATCCTGGCCGCGCGCGCCGGCGCTCGCTACATCAGCCCGTTCGTAGGTCGCTTCGACGACATCTCCGACGACGGCCTGGACCAGCTGAGCAAGGTTGTTGCGGCTATCGGCAACTACGATTACTCCGACAACACGGTCAACCACGAGCAGGTGGAGATCATCGCCGCTTCCATCCGCAGCGCGAACCACGTGACGCAGGCGGCCCTCATGGGCGCCGACATCGCCACCGTTCCGTTCGGCGTGCTCAAGAAGATGGTTCAGCACCCGCTGACCGATCGCGGCCTGGATTCCTTCATGAAGGACTGGGAGAAAGTGCAGAACGCATGAGCGAAAACGAAGCATCGACTGCGGAGGGCGCACCCGAGGCGCCCTCCGCTCCCACTCCGCGTCGCCGCCGTTCCACAAGCGTGAGGACGAAGTCCGCGGCCAGCAAGGCGGAGAAGTCGGCGGAGCCCGCGAAGGCGGATGCGGGCGAAAAGCCCGGCAAGGAAGCTCCGGCGGCCCAAAGCGACAAGGCCGATTCGTCCGCGTCCGAGCGTCCCGCTCAGGCAAGCAAGACGCCTCGCAAGTCGACGAGGGCGAACGGCAAGGACGCGGCTTCGCAGCCTTCCGGCTCGACGAACAGGCGCCCGAACCAAGGGCAAAGCCAAAGCAACAAGGGCGGCTCCAACCAGAACAACCGCCAGCGGCAGAACAACAACAATCGCCAGAAGCAAGGCGGGCAGCAGAACGGCGGCAACC
>ERZ836760.3180-NODE-3180-length-10770-cov-2.702940_pt1 | contig 10770 bp, 9 predicted proteins | sample MGYA00519941_ERZ836760 | MGnify/ENA primary metagenome ERZ836760 (study PRJEB31850, sample SAMEA3708807) | human gut metagenome | biome: human gut; feature: human-associated habitat; material: faeces | place: China | collected 2014 ... | reverse complement strand
GGCGGCGGAAAGATGGGCGAGGCCATCATGGGCGGCTGGATAGCCGGTTCCTCTGCGCCCGCCGATGCGTTCGACGCATCCGTTTTCGTGGTTGCCGATCCCGGCCAAGAGCGCCGCGACTATTTGTCCGAGCGCTATCGCGTTGCCTGCGTGGCGGATGCGAGCGCGGTGGAGGGTGACGTCGATCTTGTGCTTTTAGCCGTTAAGCCGCAGGTTATGATGGATGTGCTGGAGGGAATTGCCAGCCAGCCTTCGTTTGCGGGCGGGGTCGAGGGCCCTTTGTTCGTGTCCATTGCCGCAGGGCTTTCGACCGAGCGCTTGGAAGCCGCCCTGCCGGCGGGCGCGCGACTGGTGCGCGTCATGCCGAACACGCCGCTTTTGGTGGGTGCCGGCGCGACCACGGTTGCCGCGGGCTCGCAGGCGTCTTCGGCCGATGTGGAGCTGGTGCACGGTCTGTTCGCCTGCTTGGGCGAAGCGTACGTCGTCGACGAGGAAGCCATGGACGCCGCAGGTGCCGTGAGCGGCTCCGGTCCGGCGTACGTGGCCGCTATGATAGAAGCGCTGCGCGACGCTGGCGCGAGGCAGGGGCTCGATCCTCAGCTTGCCGAAGCGCTTGCGCTGCAAACCGTGTACGGAACGGCTTCGCTCATGAAGGAGACGGGGCAGGACCCCGCCACCACGCGCGTTGCCGTGTGCAGTCCCGGAGGCACCACGTTGGCGGCGCTCGCCGCTATGGACGAGGCCGGGTTCTCGCACGTGTTCGATGCCGGCGTTGACGCCGCCGTCCGCCGATCGAAGGAGCTTTCTGCATGTTGAGTTTGAAGTACCTGATCATTTCCATCGCCGACGTTTACAGCATGGTGCTGTTCGTGTACGTGATGATGTCCTGGCTTCCTACCGATCGCGGTATCCTGGCCGACATCAACAACGTGCTCGCAAAGCTGTGCGATCCGTACCTCAACCTGTTCAGGAAGCTGATTCCCCCGCTTGGAGGTATAGTGGACGTTACTCCCATCATTGCCCTGCTTGTATTACAATTAGGAGTACGTTTACTGATTGGCTTGTTCTAACGCGTACAATCGTGCCTGCTTGCAGTGTGCGTACTGGATGAAGGGAATAACAGATGGCTATCACCTCGGCTGAGATCCACAACCAGAGCTTCTCGATCGACCGCAAGGGATACGACGTCGATGAAGTGGACGTGTTCCTCGAGCACGTTGCCGACGAGATCGATGGCATGAACGCCCAGATCATTCAGCTTGAAAACCAGCTGGATGACCGCAAGTTCGACGGGTTCGACACGCCGGCTCGCACGGTTGAGATGCCGGTCGTCGACGACAGCCTGCTTGCCGAAAAGGACGAGCGCATCGCCGACCTGGAGCGCCAGCTTGAGGCGAAGAAGGCTGATGACAACGCCATCGCTCAGGCGCTCATCATCGCGCAGCGCTCTGCCGACGAGATTATCGCCAACGCGAACGCCCAGTCTGCGGCCACCATCAAGGATGCCGAAGAAGAGGCGCAGCGCATCATCGACAAAGCCGAGAACGAGAAGCAGAAGGTTCTCGACGCCATCAAGAAGCTCGAGGACGATCGCGAGGATTCTCGCGAGGAGTACCAGGAGCTGCTTACGGACTTCATCAGCGACGCAACGCGCAAGCTGGCCGAAATCGGCGGCTCGCTGCCTACCGGCGGCATCGCGCTGCCCGCAAGCGCTCATGCGCGCGTGTCCGCACCTGCCGAAGCGGCGTCTACGGGTCGCGTGACGTCTCCGGCGCAGGCTCCCATCAACCGCGACGGTGCGGGCGCCTACACCGCTCCTCAGCCGACGACGGGCGCGGTGGTTGCTCCGGCAACTCCCAGGCCGTCGGGCGCAGAGAAGGACCTTTCGGGCTTCGGCGACGCCGACGACGCTTTCGAGTTCGAAGATCTGGACTAGTTCTTGCCGGCCTCGAGCCGGTGAACCTGCTTGACGTTGCGAAGCCCCCGCGCTCCGTTTCGTTGCCGCAGACCCCCGTTCGTGCGTACGTGCATGGGCAGGGATTGCGCGACGGATTCGGATGCGCGGGGGCTTTTGCCGTTCCTTGGTGCCGTTTACGTTGGTTTTCAGTCTATTCCCAGGGATTTTCCCGGTATTTGTTGCCATCTTTTGAAAACCGTTGACGATGACGCTACGTCATCGCCTATGCTCGGACACGTGAACGCGCGGGGGCGTGTTTGCCAGGACGAGTACGTGGCAGCCTAGCGAGCTGCCGCAAAGGAGCATCCATGACCGATCCGAACTACCTGACTGTAGGAGAGCTGGCGCGGCGCGTCGGGGTGACGGTGCGCACTATCCAGTACTACGATCAGCAAGGCTTGCTGTCGCCTTCTGCGAAGGGGCCTCAAAACCAGCGCCTGTACACCGACGCCAACGTGAAAGACCTGTATCGTATTCTGACCTTGAAGTACCTGGGCTTGTCGCTCACTCAGATCAAATCCGACGCAGCTCTTTACCAGCAGGCCGCCGCGGTGCAGGATCTTGCGGATGCGCAGATGGATGCTATCGAAGAGCAGTTCCTTTCCCTGTTCAAGCGCATGACCACGCTTCGTGCGCTGCATGATGAAGCGCAGAGCGCGCAAGACGTCGACTGGGCGCGCATGGCCGAGGCGGTCGAGCGCTGTCAGGACGAAAGCCGCTTTTTCTGGAGGCTCACCTGCATCCGCGACGACGCGCCGCCGCAGGAAGCCGAGGAGCGGATCGCTCGCGGCGAGTCCGTGTCGAAGTGGCACGAATTGATTGCCGACACCATTCGCCAGATGCCCGCGCGCGAGTCCTTGACCAGCCCGCGGAACCAGGATCTTGCGCGGCGGTACCTGGAGCTCGAGGATTCGCAGGACGCCGCCCATGCGGAAGCGAACTTCATCCTTATGGAGAACATGGCCCCGCATGCTCATGGAGACGGCTCGTTCGACGAGTTGCGCCAGGCCGTGTTCGACCACCTTGAGGCTGTGGTGGCCGCGTATCAAAACTATTCCGGGCCGGTCGAGTAGCCGTGCCGAGCGCGACGTTCAGGAGCGGAGACGTCTCTCCTCCATCTCCGACCCGTTCCTGAACGTCGCGGATTTTACCCGTGTTCCAAGCTGAAGGACGGCGTGCGCCGCCCCTGGCTTTGCATACCCTGGACTTGAAAGGAACCGCCCATGATCGTGTCGTGGATGACGACGAACAAGTGCAATCTCAAGTGCGTGCACTGTTACCAGGATGCCGAGGAGGCAACCGATCGGGAGCTTTCGACCGAGGAAGCCTTCGCCATGATCGAGCAGATCGCACGCGCCGGATTCAAGATCATGATCTTCTCGGGCGGCGAGCCGCTCATGCGCCCGGATATCTATCAGCTGGTGTCGCATGCGGCTTCGCTTGGCTTGCGGCCCGTGTTCGGCTCGAACGGCACGCTTATCACGCCCGAAGTGGCCCAGCGCCTCAAAGACGCGGGCGCTTGCGCCATGGGGATCAGCGTGGACAGTTTGGACGCTGCCAAACATGACAAGTTTCGCGGGCTGGAGCATGCCTACGATCTGACGATGGGCGGCATCGAGGCATGCAAGAGCGTAGGGTTGCCGTTTCAGCTGCACACGACCGTGGTCGACTGGAACCGTGACGAGGTGTGCGACATCACCGATTTCGCCGTGCAGGCAGGCGCCATCGCCCATTACGTGTTCTTCCTCATCCCCGTCGGGCGCGGGAAGTTCATTCAGGAGACCAGCTTGCACGTGCTTGAGAACGAGCGCCTGCTCAAAGACATCATGACGAAAGCCGCCGAAGTTCCCATCGACGTGAAGCCTACGTGCGCGCCGCAGTTCACGCGCGTGGCGAAGCAGCTTGGAGTGGACACGCGCTTCGAGCGCGGATGCCTGGCGGGGCTGACCTACTGCGTGATCGGCAGCGAGGGCATCGTGCGACCCTGCGCGTACATGACCGAGGAAGCCGGCGATGTGCGGCAGACGCCCTTCGACGAGATCTGGAGGACGAGCCCCGTGTTCGAGCAGCTGCGGACCCAGGCATATTCCGGCGCATGCGGCACCTGCGACTACGCGCAGGGCTGCGGCGGATGCCGGGCGCGTGCGGCGTACTATCACGACGGGGACATTCTGGCGCAAGACGACTATTGCGCGCACGGGCTTCAGCTGGATGATCCAATGTGCCAGCCGGCGTAGAGCTTGTTGGTTTTGTATAAGTATTTGACCAGGTCATTCGATGAAAGGACTGTTCTATGATCCAAGGCACATTTTCTCAGCGCGCGATGGCGTGCGCAGCTGCGGCGGTTTTGGCTGCATCGATGCTGCTTGCCGGATGCGCAAGCTCGGCTCCCGCCGAATCCGGCGAAACCGCTCCGGAATCGGCATCTCAACATGCGGGCGCGGTTACGTTCACCGATGACACGGGCGCCGAGGTGACGGTGAGCAATCCCCAGCGCGTGGTGGCCTGCATGGGCAGCTTTGCGAGCGTTTGGGAATTGGCGGGCGGCACGTTGGTCGGGGCTTCCGATGATGCGTTCACCCTTTCCAATTACGATCTGGTATCGCAGGATGTCCAGAAGGTCGGGGATTTTTCCAGCCCGAACCTCGAGTCCATCATCGCGCTCGAACCTGATTTCGTCATCATGACGAGCGGTACGGGCGGCCGCGGCGGTAACTCGAGTCAAGCCGACCTCAAAGCTGCCATCGAGGCTTCGGGGATTCCGGTAGCTTGCTTTCAGGTAACCACGTTCGACGACTACCTGCGCATGCTGCGCACGTGCTGCGACATCACCGGACGCGACGACCTGTACCAGAAAAACGGGCAGGAGACGGCCGATAGGGTGGAGGCCGTTAAGGCGAACGTGCCTGCGGACAAGTCTTCTACGGCCCTGGTCCTCACCACGTATTCGGGCGGGACGCGCGTGCAATCGTCTTCGACTATGACCGGCGCCATGCTGGCCGATCTGGGCGTTAAGAACCTGGCCGACGAGAATCGCAGCCTGCTCAAGGATTTCAGCTTGGAATCGGTTATCGAGATGAACCCCGATTTCATCTTCGTGGTTCCCATGGGAAACGACAACGCTGCGGCTATGAAGGCGCTCGAGGACCAGACGGCGGCGAATCCCGCATGGGCAACGTTGTCCGCTGTTGAGAACGGTCGCTACATCGCCCTTGATCCGCATTTGTTCCAATATAAGCCGAACAACCACTGGGATCAAAGCTATCAGGTGCTCTTTGACGCGCTGTATGCGTAAAGCGAGGTTTTGACGTGCGTTCTGCAGATCGGGGAGTACCGGCCTTGATTGTTTTGCTCGTGTCCGTTGCCGCCCTCGTGGCGGCAACGGTCGCTGCGTTTCTGGTAGGGTCGTCTTCGGTGAGCTTGCCCGAGCTTGTCGCCTGGGCGACGGGCGCAGATGTGAGCGCGGCCGCCAAAAGCATCTTGGTCAATGTGCGTTTGCCGCGCGTGCTCGCCGCGCTTTTGGCGGGCCGTTTCCGGTGCCGTCATCCAGGCGGTGCTCGACAATCCGCTGGCAAGCCCCAACGTCATCGGCATCAACTCCGGCGCCGGCTTGTTCGTGCTGATTGCTGCGAGCGTGGCTCCGAGCATCCTGTGGCTCCCGCCGTTGGCAGCGTTTCTGGGAGCGCTTGTCACGGCGCTCATCATCTTCGGCATTTCGCTTGGCGCGAACGTGTCGCGCCTGACCGTGGTGTTGGCCGGCATCGCCATCACCACCGTGTTCGGCGCGGGCATGAACACGGTGCTCATCGTGAACCCCGATGCGTACGTGGGGTCGTCGGCGTTTTTGGTGGGCGGGTTGTCGGGAGTGCTCGTGAGCGATCTTTGGTGGCCTGCAGCGTATGTGGTGGCCGGGCTTGCTGCGGCGCTGTTCGCGGCGGGCAAGCTCAATATCATGGCGCTCGGCGACGACACGGCTCATGCTTTGGGGATGAATGTAGGGGCCTGTCGCTTGACGATGCTCGGCTTGGCCGCCGTGCTGGCGGGCGCGGCGGTCAGCTTCGCCGGCCTGCTGGGTTTCGTGGGGTTGATCATTCCTCATCTGGTGCGGTTCTTCGTCGGTCATGACAATCGCTGGGTCTTGCCGGTTTCGGCGGTGTCGGGCGCGGCATTCGTTGTGGCGTGCGACTTGCTGGCGCGGGTGATGTTCGCTCCTTACGAGGTGCCGGTGGGCATCCTCATGGCGTTTCTGGGCGGGCCCTTCTTCATCTACCTCATTTTGAAGAACAGGAGGGGTTCCCTTGATTGATGCGCCTGCATCCTGCGGAGCCGGGGGCCGAGAGGTCCGGCGCTCAGGCGGTCCTGCTCGCACGAGCAGCACGCCGTGCTGCTCGGCTCGTGCGGAACTCGCGGCGAGCCGCCCGGTCCCCGATTCCTCGACCGCAGAGGTCGCGCGGCCCTGTGTTCCGGCTGCCGAGCTTGTCGATGTTTCGTTCTCTTATGGCAAGGAGCCGTTTATCGAGGGGTTGAGCGCTGCGTTTCCTCACGGTGCGGTGACCAGCGTGGTGGGGCCGAACGGGTGCGGCAAGTCGACTATGGTGAAGCTGATGGACGGCATAGTGCGGCCGAGTGCGGGCGAGGTGCTGATCGACGGCGTTCCCACCTTGGGATGCAAGCCCAAAGAGCGGGCAAGGCGCGTTGCCGTGCTTGCTCAGGCCGGGCGTCCCCCGGCTATGACCGTGGAGCAGCTGGCGGCATGCGGACGCTATCCGTACCAGGCGCATCAAGGCAGGCTTTCGCGCGAGGATCGCGACCATGTTGAGCATGCGCTTGAACTTGCCGGGGTCGCGCGCTTTCGCCATCATGACCTGCGGCGCTTGTCCGGCGGAGAGCGTCAGCGCGCGTTCATCGCCATGACGTTGGCGCAGGATACCGACACCGTCGTGCTCGACGAGCCCACCACGTACCTGGACATTCGCGCATGCCATGAGCTCATGGAGTTGGTACGACGCTTGAATCGGGAGCAGGGAAAGACCGTGGTCATGGTCATCCATGATCTTGACCTTGCGTTGCGCTATTCCGATCGGCTGCTGGTCATGGAGCGCGGGCGCGCGACGGCGGCCGGCACGGTGGACGAGGTTCTGGAAACGGGGGCTATCGAGCATGTCTTCGGAGTGCGGATACGGGAGCATGTCTCGCCCGAAGGGAGCGCGTATTCGCTGTTCCCCGCGTGATGCGACGTTCGTGCAGTTCCGCTGTCGCGCTTCCCCCGCGTCGGCGACGTTCGTGCCGCCTGCTGCCGCGCTTTTCCGTACCGGAGCCTTTCGTGCCGCCCGCTGTCAAAACGGACGAGTTTTGCGGCGATTTTTCGCCCTGGCGGCATCGCTCTGCTTGATGCGTTTTTCATTGTACCAGGTCACAAGCTTGTCGCCTTGTATTATCCTTGCTTGAACATCAGCAAAACTCATCCGTTTTGACAGCGGAGTCGAATCTGCGGTCAGGCTCGGGGCTCAGGGGTGAGGGCTGCGGGGCGCGGGGTAGTGGGCGGCGGGGTAGGTGCCGCGAGGTGGAAAGAAGTGCGAGCGGGTCGGTAAGCCGGGTTCTGTCGTTGGACGACCATTTATCTCGAACGCCTGTCGCCAGGCGCCTCAAGCACGCAACCCGAACGTACGACGGGCAGCCGTATCGCGTTCCTATTTGCGCTTGCTCCAGATGGGGTTTTCCAAGCCGCGCCGTTGCCGACGCGCTGGTGCGCTCTTACCGCACCGTTTCAGCTTTTCTCCCGTTGCCGCGCGCCGAAGCGCGTGTTCGCGGGGGAGTTTTCTTTTCTGTGGCACTGTCCGTCGGGTCGCCCCGCCCAGCCGTTAGCTGGCATCTTGCCCTGTGGAGCCCGGACTTTCCTCACATCCGAAGATGCGCGATCGTCTGGCCCGCTCGCGAATGGTATTCTAGCAAATCGAAAGCGGCGCGCTTGCGTGAAACTCGAAGCCCCTCGAAAAACCGATGTTTCAAGGCGATGAAGGCCGCATTGCGTCTCCTCGGTTGGGCGAGGGTTTTGCGAGCGAAGCCAAGGACTCGTTGTGGAGCTCTGCGTTTGCGCGCTATGCTATGCTGACAGGTCGAACGACAACGATGCGAAAAGGACGGACGATATGGCGGCTTGCGCTTTGGTGGGGGCGATCGATTTCAACGCAGATGATTTTCTCGCACGGCGCGAATCGGGCGAGATCGAGTATGTGATCGCCGTCGACGGAGGCTTCGCGCATCTAGAGGGCATCGGCGTGGCTCCCGATATGGCCGTGGGCGACTTCGACTCGCTTGGATACGTGCCGAAGTGCAAGCGCGTATCCCGTTATCCGGTGCAAAAGGATCAGAGCGACATGGAGCTGGCCATCGAGAAAGCCCTGGCATGGCGCTACGACGAGCTGCTGGTGTACGGCGGATTGGGCGGGCGGCTCGACCATACCGTTGCGAACCTGCAGTTGTTCGCGCGCTTCTCGGAGCAGGGCGCCTATATCACGGCCATAGCCGATTCGTACGCGGTGCGCCTGCTGACCGGTCCGGACGTGTTCGAGTTGCCGCTCCTTGAATCCGGGACGGTGTCGGTGTTCGCCGCCAATGATCGGGCTGAGGGCGTCATCGAGCGCGGCATGGCCTACTCCCTTGACGACGAGCCGCTTTCGAACCGCACGTCGCGCGGCCTTTCCAACGAGTTGACGGGCGAACCGGCAACTGTGGCCGTCGAATCGGGCACGCTGTACGTGTTCTACCCGCTATCGGAGGCTGTTCGCAACTAGCGCCGTTCGCGCGGGGCGTCGGAGTAGTTGTTCAGGCGTCCTTTTGAAAGCGGCATTGCTTCGTCGCTGTTGTTTTCGCGTGGAACGTTCTAGGGAAGACTTCCGATCGTTTCGAACGTGCGCTCATCTTCTTCGCGCGTTATCTACAATGCTTGCGGACGTTTGTTCGATCCGCTTCTTTCGTTGTGCGGGAATGCGGTCGCAAAACGTGCGTCCCGCATGTAGCAAATCTCTTTCAAAAAGATGGTTGACGGCGACGTTGCGTCATGTCTTATGCTGCGCTTGCGGTCGATCGAGAATCGACTGAAGACGATGGCCCTTGTGCTTTAAGAAAGCGCAAGGCGAAAGACGAGAATCCGAGACAAGTTCAAACGAGGTTCGAAACGAACCGAAGAGTCGACGTGCGCGGCTTGGGCATTCGTGTGTCTTCATGTGCGAAAAGCAGGGCGGTTGTGCTGATCGCTGGGAAAGGAGACCAGTTATGAGGAGGTCGTATGGACAACTCAGTTGCGGTGTGTGCTCCGAAAAAGCCGCGTACGTGTACGCCGTATTATCCAGTGTTTCTTGACGTACGGGGACGTTTTACCGTTGTGGTAGGCGGTGGAAGTATCGCCGAGCGGAAAGTGGACGGGCTTTTGAAGGCGGGTGCACGCGTACGCGTTGTGTCTCCTGACGTTACGGCGGGCCTGGAAGTTCGGGTGAACGAGGGTTCGGTGACGCTTGAGCGACGTCTTTATGGCGAAGGTGATCTGAAAGGGGCGTTCCTCGTGTACGCCGCAACCGACGACGCGGCAATCAACGAAGCTGTTTATGCCGAAGCCGAGGCGCGCGGTGTTCTGGCCAACGTCGCGGACGATCCGCAGCACTGCAATTTTATCGTGCCGTCCGTTGCTCGACGCGGATCACTGCAGTTTGCCGTATCTACTGGCGGCGCTGCGCCAGTGCTGGCGAAGCGTTTGCGATGCGAGTTGGAAGAGCGTTATTCGGATGATTGGGCGGTATACACGGATTTACTGTCTGAAGTGCGAATGCTCGTTCGCGATCGTATCTCGGGGGGCGAAACCGAGCGCGCTGCCGTGCTCGAGGCGGCATGCGATCTGGGGTTGCTCGGTCGTCTTCGCGCCGGCGAGGTTCTTGATGCGGAATCGGTTTACATCGAAGCTCTCGATGCCGTCGACGAGTCGGGCTTTAAGGCTGGCGAATCGCGATGATGCTTTTGTCTGCCGGCGTGAGCCATGCAAGCGCTTCCGTAGAGCTGCGGGAAAAGCTGGTTGTACCTTCCGAAAAACTGAACGTTGCCCTTGAGTGCCTTGTTTCGAATGACGTGGTGTCGGAGGCGGTCGTTCTGTCCACGTGCAACCGCACCGAGGTGTATGCGACGGTTGTCACCGTGACTGATGGAATACGAGCTATCTTTGATTTCCTGCAGGGTCTTCCTGGCATGAAAGACGCCGATGCGGAAGCGCTTGCCCAGGCTCTTGTCGTGAAGCAGGGTCCGGGAGCGGTGGAGCATTTGTTTCGAGTTGCTTCGTCGCTTGATTCAATCGTGCTTGGCGAAGCTCAGATCATCGGCCAGGTAAGGCGCGCGTTTGCGGCCGCCGAAAGCGCTGGTGCGGTGGGCGAGGTGACGCGCCGGCTGTTTCGCAGCGCTCTCGAAGTTGGAAAGCGCGTGCGGGATCAGACGGCTATCGGTTGTCGTTCGGTGTCGATTTCCACGGCTGCGGTTCAACTTGCCGAACGAGAGCTGGGGACGTTGGACGGACGAAGAGCGCTTGTGGTGGGCGCCGGCGAAATGGGAATGCTTGCTCTCGGGTACCTCAAAGAGCGTGGAGTGGAAAACATTACGGTGGTTAATCGCACGTTCAAGCGTGCGAGAGAAGCTGCAGCTCGTGTGGGTGGCAAATCGGTGAAAATCGACCAGTTGGAGAAGGAGCTTGCCCGAGCCGATCTGGTGGTTGCTTGCGCTGGCGGCGAAGAGTTGCTGGTGACTCGTGCCATGATGTCTCGTTCGTTGAAGAA
>ERZ836760.3177-NODE-3177-length-10779-cov-3.515013_pt1 | contig 10779 bp, 6 predicted proteins | sample MGYA00519941_ERZ836760 | MGnify/ENA primary metagenome ERZ836760 (study PRJEB31850, sample SAMEA3708807) | human gut metagenome | biome: human gut; feature: human-associated habitat; material: faeces | place: China | collected 2014 ... | reverse complement strand
CCAGGGTAAAAACCGCGTGCAGGCGTACGGCTGCATCGGCGCCGCTTCCGGTTTGGCCGCCGTGCTGCCCTTGCTTTTGGGCGTACTCATGGAGATGGCAGGCTTTCGCATTACGTATGTGGTGCTGGGCTGCTACTTCCTGGTCGTGTTTCTGCTTTCCTTCAAGCTCCCTGCCATCGAGGAAGGTGGCGAGCGCGCGAAGTTCGACGGCGTGGGCACCGGCATTGCTGCAGGCGGCCTGTTCCTGTTCCTCGTTGGCCTTTCCCGTATTTCGGTTTGGGGCCTGTTCGAGCCTTTCGAGGCTGCTCCGTTCACCATTTTCGGCATGTCCCCGGCTCTGCCGATGACGCTGCTTGGCCTGTTGATGCTGGTCGCACTCGTGTTCGTGGAGAAGCGCATCGAGAAGAAGAACGGCAGCGCGCTGCTTCCGCAGGTGTTCCTCAAGACGCCGCAGGTGCTTGCCGGTTTGGTCGCTTCGGCTCTGACCTTCTTCTTCATGGGCATCCAGTCCATCCTTCTGGCGCCGTATCTGATGCTGGTCGCCGGCTGGTCTCCTGTCACCATGGGCGCCATGTCCCTTATGGTGGGCATTCCCACCTTCCTGCTCTCGCTCGGTATTCCGAAGCTGTTCCCGAACGCCAATCCGCGCCGCGTGCTGCAGCTTGGCTACATCGTCATGGCTGGCTCGCTTGTTCTTATGTGCTTCTCGATTTCCGAGGCGGGCGTCGGTTTTGGTATGTACGTTGGATTCTTCCTGGTGGGCGTTGGCGCCGGCATTTCCAGCTCCCATACGAACAACGTGGTCGCGCTGGCTCTCAATGACCGCGACGCAGCGCAGTCGGGCGGCATTCAGACCACGATGCGCAACGTGGGCCAGGCCATCGGCGTTGCCGCGCTGGGCGCCGTGCTGCTGTTCGGCATTACGTCCAACATCGACTCCGCCATGAAGGCCGATCCCACCATCACGCCGGAGGTTCGCCAGGCTGTGTCCCAGCGTTCCATCACGCTCATGAGCGACGAGAGCTTCCTGGCTACTATCGACGACATCGAGATGAGCGATGCGGAGCGCGAGAGCCTGGCTGCCATCAACGCGACGGCGCGCGTGGACTCCACCAAGACCGCCTTCATCGTGGCTGCCATCATCATGGCTGCGGGCTTGCTGACAACGCCGTTCATCACGGTCCTTCGCAAGGAAGAGGAAGCGGAGACATCCGCTCGGCCCGCAGCTCTTGTGGCCGATGAGCTTGAAACCGCTCGATAAACAGGGAATACACGGAAGTAAGGAGGGCATGCGTTATGAAGACGCTGTATTGCAACGGAGATTTCGTTCCCATGACCGATGCGAACGCCACGTTCGAGGCGCTGCTGGTTGAGGACGACGGCACCATCGCGTTTGCGGGCGCCCTAGATGAGGCGCGCAATCGCGCGGGCGATGCTCGGGAAATCGATCTTGAGGGAAAGACCGTGCTCCCGGGATTCATTGACCCCCATAGCCATTTGACGGGCACCACGCAGTACATCTCCACGGCAAGCTTATCGGAATGCACGTCGTTCGACGACATCGTGAACGCGCTGACCGCCTTTATCGAGAAGCGCGGCATTACGGCCGACGGCGTGGTGATGGGCACGGGGTATGACCAGAACTTCCTGGTCGAAGGCCAGCATCCGACGAAGGACGTGCTTGATCGGGCGTCTCGCGAGATCCCTATTTTCATCGTCCACGCGTCGGGTCACATGGGGGTCGCGAACTCCCGATCGCTCGAACTGGTAGGCGTCACGGCTGAAACGCCTGATCCCGAGGGGGGTCTGTACGGGCGCGTCGAGGGCAGCATGGAGCCGAACGGCTACGCTGAGGAGCCTGCCACGCTGTTCAACTTCTACGCCATGTGCCAGCCCCGCATGAACTTGGACGTCCCGGCGATGTTTGATGAGATGCAGGATTACTATCTTGAGAACGGCGTAACCACTGCGCAAGACGGTGCCACGCAGCCGGATTTCGCGGATATGCTGGCTGCATTCGCCCGTGCGGGAAAGATGAAGCTCGACATCGTGGGCTACCCCATGGACGGCCACGGCGTCGAGGGCATGCTCGAGCGCAATGCTGACTTCGACAGCCAGGATTATATCGGACATTTCCGCTTGGGCGGTATCAAGATGTTCTTGGACGGATCTCCGCAGGGCCGTACGGCTTGGATGACCCAACCTTACGAACCGGGCGAAGACGGAGCCACTGATTACGTGGCGTACGGTACTATGAGCGATGACGAGGCGTATGCGTTTATTCGCAGCGGCATCGACACCAATCACCAAGTGCTGTGCCACTGCAACGGCGATGCTGCAGGCGATCAGCTCATCGCCCAGTACAAGCGTGCGCTCGAAGATTCGCCGAACCCGAACAAGCATAAGCTGCGCCCGGTCATGATCCATTGCCAGACGATTCGCCAAGATCAATACCAGGCTATGGCTGAAATAGGGATGATCCCCAGCATCTTCACATCGCATATTTGGTATTGGGGCGACATTCATCTCAACAACTTCGGCCAGGCTCGCGGTGGTCGCATTAGCGCCGTGCGCGACGCTTTGGACGCGGGTCTTCCGTTCACGTTCCATACCGACGTGCCCGTTGTTCCCCCGAAGATGCTGGAAACCGTCTGGTGCGCGGTCAATCGCATTACGAAAGCCGGCGTCCAACTGGATGAAAGCCAGAAAATCGACGTTTTCGATGGGCTGAAAGCTATCACCATAAACGGTGCGTACCAATACGGTGAAGAAGACCGCAAGGGTACGCTTGAGGTGGGAAAGCTTGCCGACCTGGTCATTCTTGATGCGAATCCGCTCAAGGTGGATCCGATGGACATCCGCTCCATAAAGGTTCTCGAAACCATCAAAGAAGGCACGTCGGTTTACCGCTGCGCGTAATCTTTCGTTCCGCGCGGCACGCAATGCCGAAAACGGGTTTTGCCCCAAAGCCCGTTTTACCTCCTGGAGCCCGCACGATTCCGTGCGGGCTCGCTGCGTAGCAGGAAGGTTAGGCGGGGAAATATGCCGTCAAGGCATCTTGGGAAACTTGGCGTTCGGTGAGTATTCGCTTGAACTGCTCGGTTAACGAAGATACGGCGCTGCGATCGTTTTCCGAAACCAACAGTACCGCCACCGTCTTTACAAGCGCGCCGATCAAGTTGAAGTTGTCCACAGGAAAGAACACTGCGCAGGTCGAGAGCACTTTGGCGCTGAACAAAGGAAGAACCAGGGTAGACCCCGAAGCAAAGAACGATGCCTCGAACAATCTTGCAAACTGCTCGTTCTTCATGTCGAGAATTTTCCGATCCGCCAGCTCCCGGTGCACCTCATGGGCCAACTCCCTCATGTCGTCTGCTTGCGTAACAGCGTCGACCTCTATACAGTGCAGCTGCGTTTCAAGGTCGTTATTGAGCATGGGGATGGATGTCATGATGCGCATGATGTCCTGCTCGTCGATGGCCTCGGAAACGGTGATCGTGGGGAACGTGCTATCCAGTGGCTCGAACGATATAAGGAAGTCGAAGCGACTGGATAGCGCTGTCGATTCAGCGGGGGACTGCTCCACATCGTTTTCCGTAATTACGTCTACGATTCTGATTTTGGATGCAAGCTTCTCGATGCGGTATTTGCCGTACGCTGCCTGCTCGACCCCTGCATTCACCACAAGGCCCACGCGGAACACGCGCTCGGTATGCACGTGGTCAAGGTATTCGAGCAATGCCATGATGATGCGGGTGTAGTCGGCCCCAAAGACATTGAAGTCTTGCAATTCAGGTGCGTCGTGCAATGCTTCGGATAGCAGCAGAAAGCCGTCCATGTTGTCGTATTTCACTACGTGTTCGATGGGTCCGGGAATGGAGAGGTTGCAGGATTTCCTTAAAAGGGCGCCGTCTGTCAGTACGAGCAGTCGTTGGCGCAGCGCGTGGTCGGGCGCTTGCCCGAAACGCTGCTCGAAGGTTCTTTCAATGCGCTCTACCGCCTCGATGGTGCGAGGGGCTGGCTCGTACTCTTCAATGTTTCGCCTGCTCCATTGCCAGGTGCCGCAGGAGAACAGGTTGGATGCCAGCGCTATCTCGTGGTCGTTGACGGGCATTCCCAGGTGCCGCTCGAACCGGGTTTTCAGCTTGCGAGCAAGTTGGGGATGGGCTGCTTTGAACTCGGATGACTCGTTGAGCGTGTGGCCAAGCCTCAAGCGGGCGCACATTACTTTGAGGTAGAACGACGTTTGCTGCCGTGAGTTCTTCGAAAGTTGCAGCCCCATTTCCTGCTCGGCCTCATCGGCTACGGTCTGCAAAAAGCGCGCATCTTGCCCCATGAACGTTGGCTCGATGCGGTTTTGCATCATGCGTCGGTCAAGCTTGTAGAAAAAGTACTCTATAAAGAACCGTATCGCAACCTCGGATCCTTCGATGCTGAGCCTGTCTTTCTTGCGGATGGACAATCGAAACGACTTCAGCATGAAGCTCCACCATTTCATGTCCATTTGAAGTTGCTGCTTGTTCGTAAACAGGCTGTGCGCAAGGGAGTCTACGGTAAAAGCCTTTGGCGAGCAGGTTATAAGGAGAATCCCGCGGTAAAACCGCTCCAGGCGAGGTCTCATTTCGATGGCGTTGTCGGCGACCATGGCTTCAAGACGACTTTGCTCGCCGCGTGCGAGGGCCATGCGGATGCCGTTGCCGCGCTTGCTGCGTATGCGCGAAGCGAATCCGGCGTGTGCAAGGTGCTCGTTTACGACCTTTGCGTCGGTGCGCACGGTTTTTTCCGAACAGCCGATGATGCGCGCCAGCTCTTCAACGGGCGTGTAGTGATCAAGATACAGCAGGTGATTCAGCAGCATGCTTTGACGCACGTTCATGGCGGTCCTTCTTCGGTGTTCTGTCCGTCTGGCTGATGCGAGGGTGCGGGTGCACCGACACATCAATTTTACCGAAGATGCGGTAATTCTTCTACAGAAGGCGCGAAAAGGCGTGGGTACAATGGGTTGAGCGACGTGTTCAGCCAGCAGATAGCAGGGGGTGCTGACGTGGCATTGGGGAATAACTCTCGTGTTCGAGCTGCGGATAGGGTCGAAGGAGCGCCGTTTCTTGTAGCTCCTCTTGTGGTTATCGTTCTTGCTCAAATTGGAACGTCAAGCGACAACGCTGCGCTTGGCATTGCCGTACAGCAGCTGGTTGGCGCGCTTGGGGCGACCGTTGCCGATGTGCAGATGGCAAACCTCGCTTACTCCCTTATAGCGGGATCGTTCATGATCGCTGGAGGCATGGTGGGGGTGGTTGTCGGATGGCGCAAGACGCTGCGCATCGGCTTGGTTCTGGCTATCTTGGGAGAGATTGTAGTAGCGCTTTCTCCGAATATGGGCGTGTTCACTTGGGGAGGGCGCTCGATCGTCGGTTTGGGCGCAAGTTTCATCACGCCGTCGGTGCTTGGCTTGATTCCCGCATTGTACGAGGGCCGCGCTCGGGCGACTGCATTCGGATTCGTGGCTGCTGCATCGGCTGTTTCCGCTTTGGTTCCCATCCCTTTTGGTCTTCTGCTTGATACTGCGGGATTCCGCGTAACGTTCGGCGTGATCGCGGCTTATTTCGCGATCGTGCTTGTTTGCACGCGCTTGCTTCCGAACCTTTCGAAACCGGATGCTTCCATGAGCATTGATGTGGGCGGTATTGTGCTGGCAGCTAGCGGTTTGGCTTTCTTGTTGTTCGGCATCGCGCGCGTGTCTTCGTGGGGGTTCGTCGAGCCGTTGTCGGAATGTCCCTTCACTATTGGAGGGATTGCCCCTACGCTGCCTGCGATAGCTACAGGTTTGTGCCTGCTTGCTTGCTTGGTGCTGTTCGAGCGCAGACGAGAGTCCCAGGGAAAGGCCGCATTGCTGCCCCGCGCGTTCGTGGATGCGCCGTGCGTCCGCGCAGGATTGCTCGCGGTGGGGGTGCCGTTGTTTTGCATGGGGGCTCAGGGAATCATCGTGACGCCGTACCTGCAGCTTGCAGCTGGATTCAGCGCGCTTCAGACGGGCTTGCTCTCGCTGCTTTCGGGCATCCCCATGCTCTTGTGCGCCATGCTGGTGCCAAAGCTCGTGAAGAAAACTCGCCCTCGCTTGGTCATTCGCGTTGGGTACGGCTTGATTATCGCGGGTGCGTGCAGCATGGCACTTTCGTTTGAGCCGCACGGCGTAACGCCGCTGCTGTTCTTCGCCACTTCGTTGGTTGGAGCTGGGCTGGGCGTTGTCAATTCTCAGGCGAACAATGCGGTGGCTTCGGTAGTCGATCCCGTTGCCGCTCAACAATCGGGCGGCATTCAGGGCACGGCGCGTAACGTAGGCATGGCGCTCGGGACGGCGATCATGGGGTCTTTACTGCTCGTGACGATGCAGGTTGGCGCTTCTGCTGAATTGAGCGCGCTTGAGGGAGACGCCGTGGGTTCTGCGGCCGTTATGATCCAGGAAGAGATTTCGTTCTGCGACGATGCCACGTACGAGGAGTTTGCCGTTCGATCAGGTGTCGAAGGCGGCGACGAAAAGGTTGTTGTGGAGTCGCTTGCCGCCGCACGCTGCAACGCAGCAAGCGTGTCGATGCTCGTGCTTGCCGGGATTGTGGGTGTAGCCTTTATCGGCACCCGTCATATAGTTCGAAAGTTGCAGGGATAGAACAAGGGGGCAGGGTCGTGAATGAACCCTTGCCCCCCTTGCGCCCCTCGCCCTGCCCTGGTTTTACAGAAGCCCGCAAACCTTTCCCAACAGGGGCTCGAAGCTGACGCCCCGGTCTTTGAATTCGGGCTGCTTCGCGCTGACGATCATGGCGTCGTGCACGAAGTCGCCGGCGAACGCAACTGCTTCGGCCAGGCTGCGACCAGCCATAACGGCTGCCAGTAGGCACGAAGCGTACAGGTCGCCCGTTCCGTGCAGCATGTAGGGAAGGTACTCGTTGCACACTTCCACCGTATCGCAGTCTGCTCCGCCCACGAAGTTGCGTATGCAGGTTTCCCCTTCGCGCTGAATGCCTTTCAGCACAACGTGCTTCGCGCCCTTCGCCACCAGCGCGTCGATCATGCGCTTGGCTTCGTCGTCCGAAATGTCGGTGCCGCGCCACTCTTCGCCCAAGATGATGGCCGCTTCGGTCAGGTTGGGGGTCAGGATGTCCGCTCCGCACGCCAGCTCGGCCATGGCGGCGCAAAGCTCCGGGGTGTACGTGGGGTAAACCTTGCCGTGGTCGGCCATGACGGGATCGACCACGCGCAGCGCGTTGGGGTACATGGCGTACAGGTCCCGAATGCGGTCGACCTGCTCCGGCGCGCCTAGAAAGCCCGAGTACACGGCATCTATTTCCACGCCGATCTTTTCCCAGGCGCCCAGGTAGTCTTCCAGCATTTCGGTGGTGTCGTGCATGTACCAACCCGGAAAAGCCGTGTGGGATGAAAACAGCCCCGTCGGAACGGGGCATACGTCGCATCCGGCCGCGGACAGCACGGGGATGGCCACGCCGAGCGAGCATTTGCCGTAGCCGCACAAATCGTGCACGGCGGCAACGCGAGGAATGTAGTCGCCTTCGCGACGGTACAAATACGTATCGGACTCTGACATGGATGGACCTTCCTGTTCGAGTTTCGCCGTCGGACAAGAGCGCTTCGGGCTGCGTGCAGCCATTGAGCCTTCATGCCTATGGTGAAGCTATGCGGATCGGTTGACGGGTCGAAAACGACGGATTACTTGCTTTCGTCCTCGTCATCGTCGTCGAAAAACGACCAATCGTCTTCACCGGGTTCCCGGTTGACGAACGTTTTGCGCGTACGGCGTTCCATGATGATGCACGCGATAAGGCTGATGACAAGTCCTGCGCCCACCAGGCATCCAATGCCGGCGTACGTTTCGAAAAGAAAGTGGTACAACGCACCGAAATCCATGATTACCTCGTTGTTCTGCCCGTGGCGATCGCTGTCGCCGCGGAAGGTTTGCACTCCAGCGTTAGAGTATACTATGCCCAACCGATTCCGATATGGGTTGGTTCCGAGATTCCTTTATTCTTTTCGCTCATCAAAGAAGGGCGTGTGCATGTCGGCTGTGAACAGGGGGAAGGGAGAGCGCCGCGCAATTGCGACGGCTGTCTCTGTTGCGGCCGTCCTCCTTGTGATCGTGGCCGTGTTCAGCCTGACCGCGTTCATCGATCAGAAGCTCAACGAAAGCGCCGAGCAGCAAGTGGTCACCTTCACCGAGCAGGCTGCGGGAAACGTGTCCGATCGCGCGGTCATGATGGAGGACGCGATCGGCGCGTTTACCGTGCAGTCGTCCGATCCGCAGGCTCTTCTTCCGGCTCTTTCGGCGTTGCAGGAGCGCTTGGGCTTGGCGGGCGCCGCCTTCGCGGGCATGGACGGCACGGGCGTGGAAAGCGACGGCTCGCCGTTCAGCGTCGATCAGATCGAAGGGCCTGAAACGGCCTTGTCCCAGGGCGACCCGTCGTATTCCGGAACCTTCACAACCCAGGACGGCGTTCGCGTGCGCACGGTGCAGCGCCCGCTGTACATCGACGGCCAGCAGGTGGGCGCGCTGTATGCGCAGATTCCATTGAGCCTGTTCGCCATGCCCGAGCATCTGGACATGTTCGACGGGCGCGGCTACTTTATTCTGTTCCAGGCCGACACGGGCGAGATCCTGGTTCCTCCCGCCGACAAAACCAAAACCGTTCTGCCTCCCGAGGCCAATCTGTACGAGTTTCTGGATGAGGCTTCTCGGTACGAAGAGCCCCTGTCTCTTGCATCTCCGGAAAGTTTGAACAACGCTCTTTTGTCGCTTCAGGCTCGGCAGGGAAGCGACCTGGAGGGCCTGTTCAATATCGTGTACGACCGCTCAAGCGGTTTGGTTACCGCGCCGGTTGACGGCAAGGTCTCGTACGTGTGCGTCGCTCCGGTAAGCAAAGGCCCCTGGTACGTGTGCAGCGTGGTGCCGGTCGAAAACGTGCGCGCCGAAGCGGCGGTGGTCACCACCACGTTCCAGGCGGTGTTCGGAATTGTCATGGTGTGCCTTATCGTGGCGGGCTTCATGGTGTTCGCCGCGTATCGCCGCCGGGTGCGCGAGCGAAACGTTGCCATGATGGCCCAGCTGTACCGCGCGCTTTCCGACAGCGTGGACCTTGCCGTTAACCTGTACCATCCCGAGGATCGCCAGGTTACGCCTATCGTGGCGAAATCGGCGGACATCATCGGCTACGCGCTGGACGATTTCCTGAAAAACGAGCGCTTGGCAAGCGAGATGGGGCTTTCCGAAAAAGGAGTCGATCTGTTCAGCCGAATCAGAAAAGGGCTGGTCGACGAATTCGAGCACGGCGAATTCTCGTTTCGCAGCACGCGCACAGGCTCTGCCCGCTGGGTTGCCTATTCGGTTCGGCCGCTGGTGTTCGAGGGCAAGCAGCAGGTGCTTATCGTTTTGCGGGACTCCACGCCCGACAAGCAGATTCAGCTGTCCATGAAGGATGCCATGAATGCTGCAGAAGCCGCCAACCAGGCAAAATCTGATTTTCTTTCGCGTATGTCGCATGAGATTCGCACGCCTATGAACGTGATTATCGGCATGCTCCAGATTGCGCGCGGCAACGTGGACGATCCCGAGAAAATGCGCGTGAACCTTGCCAAGATCGGCACGGCGTCGGATCATTTGCTGGGCTTGATCAACGACGTTCTGGACCTTTCGAAGATCGAGAACGGGAAGATGACCCTTGCCAGCGATCCCTTCCGTCTAGCCGACCTGCTCGATCATGTGGAGGAAGTTATTCGCCCGCAGTGCGAGCAGCGCAGCCAGGAGCTTGCGGTGCGCGGGCCTGCTTGTGCGGACGCCGTGTACGTGGGCGACACGGTGCGTTTGAAGCAACTCCTGATCAACCTTTTGTCGAACTCCGTTAAGTACACGCCCGAGGGCGGCCACGTGAAGCTTGAAACGAACGCCGCCGCTGCTCCGGTCATGGGGTATCGTCAGGTGGTGTTCGTGGTGTCCGATGACGGCATCGGCATGTCGGAAGAATTCGTCGAGCGCATGTTCGAGCCGTTCGTCATGGAGGGCCGTTCGCACGAGCAGGGCACGGGGCTGGGCATGTCCATCGTCAAGAATGTCGTAACCATGATGGGCGGATCGATCGAGGTTGACTCCGCTATAGGGAAGGGCACGACATTCACGGTTACGTTGAGTTTGCGAATCGCGTTCGAGGCTGAGCTCAAGTCGTTTGAAGACGACGCGCGCGACCGTGGCTCTAGCGGGCCTTCGACCCCTCGCAGCGACGCTCCCGACGAAGAGGGCTCGCTTTCCCTTGCGACGCTTTCCGCCCCTCGCGCCATCGAGCGCAGCGAACTCGAAGGGCTGCGCGTGCTGATTGCCGAAGACAACGATCTGAATGCGGAAATCGCTTGCGAGCTTTTGGCGGCAGAGGGTCTTTCCATCGAACGCGCACGGGACGGCGAGGAGGCATGTGCCCTGTTCGAGGCGTCTGACGTGGGGCATTACGACGTGGTGCTCATGGATGTGCAGATGCCCAAGATGAACGGCTACGACGCCACGCGTTGCATCCGTGCCCTTGATCGCGAGGACGCGCGTACCGTGGCTATTGTGGCTATGTCGGCGAATGCGTTTTCCGAGGACGTGAACGCGTCGCTTGCCAGCGGCATGGACGCGCACCTTTCCAAGCCCATCGAGGTTCGCCGCGTTCTATCTACCATCGTGGAGTACACGCGCAAGCGCCGCTAGTCCGCTTTTCCGCCGTGCGCCCCGGTGCGCCGCCGCGG
>ERZ836760.3166-NODE-3166-length-10801-cov-2.686116_pt1 | contig 10801 bp, 9 predicted proteins | sample MGYA00519941_ERZ836760 | MGnify/ENA primary metagenome ERZ836760 (study PRJEB31850, sample SAMEA3708807) | human gut metagenome | biome: human gut; feature: human-associated habitat; material: faeces | place: China | collected 2014 ... | reverse complement strand
TCTTGGCATTTGTTTACGTTTTCGTTGCCTACTTGGGGGCCCAGTCTGTTCAGACCATTGGCCTGCAGGAAACAGGCGCACCGGTCCTTTCTCTGAGCGCCCAAATTCTCTTCGGCTATGGCGGAGCTCTCTTGCTGGCAGTCATCGTATTGCTGGCCTGTCTCTCCACGGCTATTGGTCTGGTCACGTCCTGTGCGGCCTATTTCCATCAACTGATTGGCGGAACGAGCTTTAAGAATTATGCTACAATTTTTACGGTTCTTTCTTTCGCCGTTGCTACGGTAGGCTTGAAAACGATTATTGCAGCGGCCATACCGGTGCTCATGTTCTTGTATCCCCTCGTTGTTTCTAATATTATCCTTACCTTTACACACAATTTCTTTGGCGGCCGCCGGTGTGTCTGGGTTTCCTCTACGGCATTTACTTTTGTACCGGCTCTGATTACAGGGCTTGAAACAGCTAAGATCCCCCTTGGCCCGATTGATACGGTGTTTGCTATGCTGCCGTTCCATTCCCTGGGGATGGATTGGATTCCCTTCCTCATCGCGGGAATTCTCGTAGGCCTTATTTATAAGGCCATTGTGCCGAAAACACAGATCGTATCAGAAGCGGCATAAGAGCCTGTATATCGTACATAAATAAACCTGCATCATAGGGCCGATGCAGGTTTATTTTTTGCCGTATTTAAATGATCAGTGTTTGTCTTAGCCTTCGCGGCGGCAATATATTTCTGCCGGCGGTACTTGTGAAGAAAACTGGAATGGTGTCAGGCTGGCACTGTAGGCCCCGGCCTGGGGAAAGACAACGACGTCGCCACAGGCGAGGCGGGGCAGGACCATGTCCTTAGCAATGAGGTCGGCAGCGGTGCAGAGGTTGCCGTACAGCGTTACTTCTTCTGTTTCTGTTTCTTCGTTCAGAACATAGAAGGGAGTGGAGCCATTCTTATAGAAAAGCGGTTCCCGAGGTGCTGCCGCCGGGGCAATTTGTGTGATGAATTGTTCCAGACACGGACGCAGGAAGCCGTTTAAGGTGTTTTGTAAAATGGCAATGCGCTTGCCATGGGAGGTCTTCGTATCGACGACGTGTGTGACGTACCAGCCACAGGGACCGGCTAAATAGCGGCCGCTTTCGATGAGTACGCGGGCCTGAGCCAGCGTGTCCTGCCGCAGGAAGCGGAGCTGTTCCAATTTTTTTGCCAGGGCATCGATGTCGACTTCGTGTTCTGTCGCCGTATAGGGGATGCCGATACCGCTGCCGAGGTTAATGAACAGGAGTGGTGTCCCTAACGCGAGCTGGATGTGTCCCGCCAGGGCAAAGACGTTTTCATAATAGGAAAAGAGTACCTGCCAGTCCAGTTCCTGACTGCGTATGTGTGTGTGCAGGCCGATGATGATGACGTGCTGCAGCTGTTTCAGCCGCGGCAGGGCGTTGAGGAATTCTCTTTCATCAATGCCGAATTTGGAAGGACTGCCGGTAGCGCTGGTAAAGGAGAAGTCCGGGTTGATGCGGACGCCGATAGTGACCTTCATGTTACGTTTGCCGGCCAGTTCCTCAATGCGCTGTATTTCCTGCAGGCTGTCGGCAATGAGGATGCATTGGCCCAAGGCGTGTTCCAGGCTGTATTGGCTTTTGCCGGGGGCTGAATAAAAAATGTGGTCCGACGGTACGCCGCAATCGCTGGCGGCATAGACTTCCCCCAGGCTGGCGGCGTCAGCATCGATGCCGGAAGAAAATATCTTATTTAAAATAGCCCGATGGGGATTACATTTGATGGAATAGAGAATCTGCTCATGGGCAAACGCCGAGCGAAGCCGCCGGATGCGGTCTTCCAGGGTTACTTCATCGTAGAGATAAAAACTGACATGGTCTTTTGCTGTAGCCAAAATCAAATTGCGGATACGCGCGTCGAGGGTCATATGCATCAGCCTCCTTGGGGAAACGGCATAGTAGGTAAATAATGGTATAATGAGTATAACGAAAAGTATAGTTACAGCTTACCACATTGGTATCCTGTTTTCCAGCTGCACGGCAGAAGATCTGCTGCGACAGCCTATTGCGAGGTGAATACCATGCAGGAAGATTCCCTGTTTTCTTCAGCCGTACCACAGCCCCTGGCCAGCCGCCTGCGCCCTAAAACACTGCAGGACTTCGTAGGCCAGCAGCATCTCCTGGGCAAAGGAAAAGTCCTGTCGAAATTGATTGAACAGGACCGCATTTCTTCGATGATTTTCTGGGGGCCGCCCGGTGTAGGCAAAACGACGCTGGCTCAGATTATTGCCGGTCATACGCAATCTGTCTTCATTGATTTTTCGGCTGTGACGAGCGGGATTAAGGAAATCCGTACTGTCATGGAACGGGCCGAACGAAACCGTCAGGCCGGCCAGCGGACGATCGTCTTTGTCGACGAAATACACCGTTTCAATAAAGCCCAGCAGGATGCCTTTCTGCCCTTTGTAGAAAAGGGCAGCATTATCCTCATTGGGGCGACAACAGAAAATCCGTCCTTTGAAATCAACAGCGCCCTCTTGTCACGCTGTAAGGTCTTTGTCTTAAAGCCCTTGACGCCGGAAGATATTACGGTCCTGCTTAAACGGGCCTTGACCAGTCCTGCAGGCTTTGGCGGGCAGCAGATTGAAATGGGCGACGACCTGATCCGGCAGATCGCCCAATTTGCCAACGGCGATGCACGGACGGCCTTATCGACCTTGGAGATGGTCGTTCTCAACGGTGAGGTACAAGGCGAAAAGACGGTGATTACACCGGACCTGCTGGCACAGTGCACGTCGCAAAAATCCCTGCTCTACGATAAAAACGGCGAGGAGCATTACAACATCATTTCGGCGCTGCACAAGTCTATGCGCAATTCCGACCCCGATGCGGCCGTGTACTGGCTGGCCCGTATGTTAGAGGCTGGGGAAGATCCCCTATATGTAGCCCGCCGGGTGACGCGCTTTGCCAGTGAAGACATTGGCCTGGCAGATCCACGAGCCCTGGAAATTGCCGTTGCAGCCTACGAGGCCTGCCATTTCATCGGTATGCCTGAATGTGCCGTACACCTGACAGAAGCTGTCGTATATATGGCCCTGGCACCTAAATCCAACGCTCTCTATAAGGCCTATGGCCAGGCCAGCCACGATGCCCGCCGCACTCTGGCTGACCCGGTACCGCTGGTTATTCGTAACGGTGTGACCAAGCTCATGCAGGACCTGGGCTATGGCAAAGACTACCAGTATGCCCATGACACGAAAGAAAAACTAACCACTATGCAGTGCCTGCCTGATTCGCTGGCAGGACGGGAATATTACCGGCCCGGTACGAAGGGCGAAGAAGCAGACTTTGGCGAACGCTTGCGGCGTATTAAGGCGTGGAAACGGCAGCATCAAGGCCCGGCGAAGGATTGATCACGTTTCTTTTTCCGGTACCTTGTCGTGCAGGAGCCGCCAGAGCGTCGTGCGGCTCAACGCGAGCTGGTCTGCCAGCTCCTGGTACGTGCAGGCATAGAGGTCGTGCAACAGAGCAAGACCGGCACGAAAGCCTGCCGTATCGGTAATGGGACGCTGGGTCAGCGCCGGGTAGCGGCTATAAATGTCGTCCTGCAAGGTTTGCCTGCCGATGGCGTCGAGGAGCAGGTTGTAGCGGTAGCGTGCTGTCTGATGGGCCGCGTTTTGCAGCAGTACGGCGTAGCGCGTACTAATCGCCCGCAGCTCAATGACGTTACCGGGATACCTGTAGCTCGTGAGCAGCCGTTCCATTTCCGGAGTCAGCTTTTGGGCCTGCTTGGAAGGCAGTAATTGGGATACATAGCTTTTGAACAAATCGCAAATATCTTCGCGCCGCTCACATAGGGGCGGGACAGTGACGCGCAAAATGGCCAGGGCCCGGCGCAGGTCCGGCCGGATGCGCCGGTATTCTTCCGGACTGGCGACGAGGAAGAAGAGAATGTCGAAGGTAATGGGCTCGTTCATGCCGGGCTGGAAAAACTGATGCTTCGTCAGGGCCTGCAGGAGAATCTCCTGCAGGCGTGGGCCGGCCAGACCCAGATTCTTGATAATCAGGCTGCCGCCAGAGGCGTTGAAGAGGAGCCCGTCGGTTGCATTTTTGCCGTAATTGTAGCCGTAGAGAATGCGTACGGCGTTTTCTTCGTCAATGGCCGCGCAGTTCAGCGTCAGACAAGGCTTTTTAGCCCGCCGGGACGCGTTATGCAGGCAGTGGGCGAGCTCTTCCCGGCCTGAACCGCTTGGTCCTATGAGGGCCGTAGGGAAGGCAACCGGTGAAATCTGGTTGCACTGGTTGACGACGCGGCTCATGGCCTGAGAATGGGCTGTAACCTTATCCAGATAATAGACGGAGCCTACGCCTGTATGCTGCTCCCGGTCCTTCTTGCGGTTATGGGGATTGGGGTGGAAGGTCATGAGTACACCGCAGTCCCGCTGGCCTACGCGGATTTTGTGAAAGATGCAGCGCATCATAGTCGTATTAATCAGGTGATAGCTGTCGTTTTGGATGAGCGGGCTTTTCATGAATTGCCTGAGGGGCAAGTTGGGAAAGAGCCCTTCTAAAGGCTGCCCGCTTGCTTCTGTAAGGGAAATGCCCGTGTAGTTCTGCATCGTTTCGTTGAAAAATTCGACATTCCCTCCTGTATCGGTGACGACGATGCCCAATTGGGCACTGCTCAAAACGGCTTCGGCAATAGCCCGGTTACGCCGTGTCGTGTAGAGACTACGTGCGAGCTCGCCGGCTTTGAGACAGGCTTCACGAATCGTTTCTTTGCCGGCATAGAGGAGCAGTGACGGTTTTTTTGCAGCGGCAGCTGCTTCCTGGGTCATCTGATTGCCAATGAGGACGTCGCAATCGGAATGCTTGGCAATTTCATACATTTGGGGAATTTCTGCATAGATCAATTCCGTCAAGGTAGCGCCCGTAATGTTCGTGTACAGATCGAGGTTGGCTGCCGGTGAATAGAGATAGCGCGTAATACCAATGTGCGTATAGCCCTGGTCCAGGGCTTTTTTTATTGCCTGTAAATAATCAATATCCTTGATCTGGTAGGCAACGAGGGGGTAGCTGTAGTAGTTAGAAAAGCGCACGGCCGCTGCCGGCCCGGCAACAAAGACTTCGCAGCCCATGCGCCGGGCTGTAACAATACATTCGTCCTGCCGTTCATCAAGGGAGGAATCGAAGACAATATATTCAAGATCTGGCGTTTTGGGCAGTTCGGCAACGACTTCCCGGGAGAGACGGGTAAGGCGGGAATAGCCGAGGACGCAAATGCGAAAGGGCTTATGCAATGCTAATTTATCATCATACACGGCGTTCTCCTTCTGATTTTGCAAGACTAGGCTCTTTAAATACTCGTACTTGGCCTTTACTGGGAAATAAAAACGGGGAAAATGTTTCACATATAGATAATATACATTTACTTGAAACAAATTTCAATAAAAAGTAAAAAGAGACCAGGGATTAGCAAGGCTGAAACATTATCCGTATAATGATAGCCATCAAGAGAATCCAGAGATGTGAAAAAAGGAGTGTACAGAAGATGAACAAATCTATATGGCAGGAACTGTGCAGCCGCAGTGCAGGGGATGTCTGTCAGCTGGCAGTTGATTATTGCATCATCACCGACCGGGAACATACAGAACTGATCACAGCCGTACAGGAACTGGCTTTGCAGGATAAAAACAAGGTCCTCGTTACGATCGATCACGATACACCTAACAGTACGATTGAAGTCGGCGCCAACCAGCGCCAGCTTATTAACTGGGCCGTAAAAGAAGGCCTTTCTATGGAAAAATGCCGCGGTGTCGGTTACTTGCGCTACATCGAGCACTATGCACAGCCGGGCCAGCTGGTCGTTGGTACAGGCACTCACGTAGCCGGCCTCGGCGCTGCCGGTGTCCTGGGCCTCACCGTGACCGATGCAGCCCTTCTGGACGTCCTGAAGACAGGTACCCTGACCGTTACGGTACCACAGGTTTTGACTGTAGCCATCGAAGGCGCCTTGGCAGACAGCGTCATGACGCAGGATGCTGCCCTCCTTTTGGTACAGGCTCTTGAAAAGGCCGGTGTCCGTGGAAAATTGGTGCTCCTTCAGGATAGCGACAGTACGCTGAGCCTGGACCAGCGCTATGATTTGTGCCACCTCATGCAGGCAGCAGGTGTCCTGAGCGCCGCCTTTATGGATACAGCCGCTACGGCAGATGTAGTCTTTTCCTTAGACGATGTCCGTCCTGTAACGGCCCTGCCCGGTGCTCTCGAAAACGTCCGGGCTCTGGCAGATATGCAGGGAATCAAGGTCAATGAAGTCTTCCTCGGTGGCTGCCGTGGTGGTAAGCTCGAAGACTTGCGTGCGGCAGCAGACGTCCTGCGCGGCCAGAAGGTAGCCTACCGCGTCCGTCTCCTCGTCGCCCCGGCTACGAGTGATATTTACATCCAGGCCTTGCGTGAAGGACTTATCGATGTCTTCCTCGATTGCGGTGCCGTCGTCATGAACCAGGGCTGCAGTGCCTGCTGGGGCAAAGCCCAGGGTACGCTCGATAAAGGCGAAGTCATGGTTTCCACAGGCTCGTATAACTACGCCGGCTGCTGTGGCGACAAGGAAGCTAGCGTATATCTCGTATCGCCTGTAAGCGCAGCCAAGGCAGCTGTGACGGGCGTACTGGCATAGGAGGAGAAGATTATGGAAAAGGTATTTGAAGGAAAAGTCTGGAAACTGGGCGACGATATCGATACGGATATCATCATCCCTACACAGTGGGTTACCTTGGATACAATGGAAGAGTTGAAAACCCACATTTTCGAACCCCTCCGGCCGGAGCTGGCAGCATCTATCCGGCCTGGCGACATCATCGTAGCCGGCAATAACTTCGGCTGCGGCTCGTCGCGTGAACAAGCGCCGGAAGGCTTGAGCGCCCTCAAGATCAGCTGCATTATTGCCAAGTCCTTTGCCCGTATTTTCTTCCGCAATGCCATTAATAACGGCCTCTTGCTCATCGAATGTCCGAATTTGCCCGACCATTGTGAAGAAGGCGACACCGTGCGCGTTGAAATCAACCACTGCATCTATTGTAACGGCAAGGAATACGCTATTCCCTCCATGCCGGACAACCTCTTTGAGATCATCAAAGACGGCGGCCTGGTCAAGCATATGCAGAAGCTCAATCATCTAAAACAGTAGGAGGCGGAGAAGATGGGACATACATTAGCAGAAAAAATCCTCATTCATAATACAGGTGTAGCAGACTGCAAGCCCGGCGATATCGTCATTTCGCATCCGGACTGCGTCATGTTTCACGATATTTATACAACCAACGTCTATCGCAAATTCAGGGAAATGGGTTTTACCAAGGTCTGGGATAAGGATAAAGTAGTCATCATGTTCGATCACCTCATCCCGACGTGCCTGCCCCTCGATGCGGATCATATGAAGCACGGCTACGATTTTGCTGAACAGTTCGGCGCCAAGCAGGTCCACGTGGCCGACGGCATTTGCCACCAGCTCATGCCGGAGCTGGGCTATGCCAAACCGGGTGACGTCGTCTTCGTGACGGATTCGCATACGACGACGTACGGTGCGGTCAGTTGTTTCTCCACCGGCGTGGGCTATACAGAAATGGCTGCTGTCCTGGGTACCGGTGAAATGTGGCTGCGCGTACCGTCGGCCATTAAGATCGAAATCAACGGCGACCTGCCTCAAGGTGTGACCTCAAAGGATATTGCCTTGCGCGTCCTGGGCGATCTGACCGCTGCCGGTGGTACGTATAAATCCCTTGAATTCTGCGGCACGACGGTCGATAAACTCACTGTCGACGAACGCCTCACCATTTCCAACATGGCCGTCGAATGCGGCGCCAAGGTTGGCCTCTTTGCACCCAATAAAGAAACGGCTGCCTACAGCGGCGTCGACTTTGCTGACATTGCCTGGCTTCACTTCGATGACGACGCAGTCTACGAAAAAGTCCTTACCTATAAGGCAGAAGACTTCGTGCCCTATATTGCGGCTCATCCGTTCGTAGATAACGTCAAACCCCTGTCGGAGCTTGAAGGCATGCGCATCGATGAAGTATTCATCGGCTCCTGCACGAATGGCCGTATCGAAGATTTGGCGATGGCAGCAGCCATCCTTAAGGGCAAGCACATCGCCCCGGGCGTGAAGCTCCTCATTACGCCGGCTTCACGGAGTATCTTCAAGGAAGCCATTGCGAAAGGCTACGTGGAAACGCTGGTAGAAGCAGGTGCCATGTTCACCCATCCCTATTGTTCCCTCTGCGAAGGCCGTAGCGGCGGTCTCCTGTCTGATGGCGAAATACTCCTGGGGACGAATAACCGTAACTTCCTGGGCCGCCTGGGGAGCACGAAAAGCGAGACGTACCTGAGCTCGCCGGCTGTTGCTGCTGCGTCGGCTGTGACCGGTGTCCTTACCAATCCCGTATCCTTAAAATAAAGAAAAGCGAGGCTTTATGATGACTTTTTTAAAGACAGATTGGGACAACGTATCTTCTACATCCTTGTCCGATGCCATGCATGGCTTACAGACCATGGACAGCTGTATTCAGCCCTTGAACCGCCGTATGTGTGTGGCCGGGCCGGCTTTTACGGTACAAATCGTTCAAAATGACTGTGCCGTCGTCTTTCAGGCCTTGCGCGATGCTGCGTCTTGGTCATTGCCGCCAACGGCACGACAGACGTAGCCTTTTTTGGCGAAATTGTCGTGGCCATTGCCAAGGAAAAGGGCCTTGCCGGTATCGTCATCGATGGCTGTGCCCGCGACAGCCTGGCCTTGAGCCAGAATGATTTCCCCGTATTTGTGAAAGGTATCGTACCGAGAATTCCGGCCCGTGTCTTTCTGGGAGAAGTACAAAAGGATGTACAATGTGGCGGCGTTCTCGTCCGGCCTGGTGACATTGTCTTTGGCGACGCGGACGGTGTCGTTATTATCCCTCAGGAACAACAAGCCCCTGTCTTGGCTAAGGCACAGGCAAAAGAAAAATTAGACCAGTGGAAAATGGAACACCTCTTACATGATCCGGAAGCACTGGAAAAGTTTTTGACTGACACGTGCACGCCGTAATTGTCCGGCAATGTATTGCTATTCTTGCACTTATAGAAGGAGAAATGAACAATGAATTATATCGTACGAGAAATTCCTTGCCTGCTTTTCCGCAAGATTCCTGCAGCAGCCATGATTATTCCTATGTTTTTGTCTATCATTTTCAATGCCCTGTTCCCTGACTTCGTGAAGATTGGCAGCCTTACGACGGCCATTTTCTCTAAGTCAGCCGTGGTACCTCTGACGGCAGCGGTTCTCTTTTTTGCCGGGACACAGCTGAAAATCAACGAAGCGCCGGCAGCCTTTAAACGGGGCGGCGTCCTCTTGGTGACGAAATTTATCGTCGGCTATGCCATCGGTACGCTCTTCAGTGCCACCTTTGGCAGTATCGGCATCCTGGGCATTTCTACGCTGGCTGTCTTTACGGCCCTTTTGAGCTCAAACGGTTCTATTTATTTGGCCATTGCCAGTGAATATGGCGACGATATCGACCTCGGTGCGTATAGCCTGTTGTCTATCAAGGACGGCCCCTTTCTGACCATGCTGGCTCTCGGTGCTTCCGGAGCTTCTGATATTCCACTCATGGCTCTTTTTGCGACACTGTTCCCCATGATCTTGGGGATTATCCTGGGCAATATCTGGCCCGGCGTTCGGGGCTATTTCAAGGGCGGCACGAAGGTACTCATTCCTCTCGTCGGGATTTCTGTCGGTTCATCCCTGAATCTTTCCATGATGTTCCAGGCAGGTGTCGGCGGTGTCATCCTTGGCGTCGTAGCCTTTGCTGTAGGCGGCTTCTTCCTGACCTTGGCAGATAAAGTTATTCTCCGCCGCCCCGGTTATGCCGGTGCCGGTCTGGCCTCTGTAGCTGGCAGTGCCGTTGCTACGCCGACGATTGTTTCCAGCGTCGTACCGGGCCTTGAACAAGCGGCAGCCCTGGCTTCCGTACAGGTCGCTGCTGCTGTTATCGTCACGGCTATCCTTTGCCCCATCCTTTGTTCGTGGACCTTAAAACGCTGGGGCGCACCGCGGTATCCGAGCGAAACAGTCCCGGAAAAACTGGCAACTGAAAAATAACATACTCATCATTGCGTAAAAAACGCCCGGAAAACCAAATGGTATTCCGGGCGTTCTTTTTACAGGGCAACGCACTATGCCAGGCCTATAAGAGAGAATCCAGTAATTCTTTCGTGTAGGCCTCCTGCGGATGCTGGAAAATATCGGTTGCCGGGCCTTCTTCGACGAGCCGGCCCTGGTGAAGAATGACAATGCGGTCACAGAGGATTTGCGCCAGCCGCAGGTCGTGCGTAATAAAGAGACAGGTAATGTGATGGCGCCGGCAGGTTTCCCGCAGGAGGCGGACGATTTCCAGACGTGTACTCACATCGAGGGCGCTCGTCGCTTCGTCGCAGAGGAGCAGCTGGGGCTGCAGGCACAAGGCCCGCAGGATAGCGGCGCGCTGGCATTCGCCGCCGCTTACCTGGTGGGGATAGCGGCGCAATGTTTCCGGTGTCAGCTGGACTTCACGGATCAGGCTTTGAAACTGCTCTTCCGGTACCTCCAGGTGGTAGTTATAAAGGCCGGCGCGGACGCTGTGCTCCAAGGTAAAGCGTGGGTGAAAGGAGCGGAAGGGATTTTGAAAGACCAGCTGGATGTGGCGGTACAATTCACGCCTTTCGCTTTGGGAAAGATGGGTAATGTCCTTTCCTGCAAAGAGAATCTGCCCGCTGTCGGCTGGTGTAAATTGGCAGATCA